>Ga0079226_10004221_pt1 | contig 10973 bp, 9 predicted proteins | sample Poulit2014_FD_76345 | JGI IMG/M metagenome (GOLD analysis project Ga0079226, IMG submission 76345) | Agricultural soil microbial communities from Georgia to study Nitrogen management - Poultry litter 2014 | ecosystem: Environmental > Terrestrial > Soil > Agricultural land | place: USA: Georgia...
ACCGGTGGCATTATTGGTCATACCCGCGAGCATAGTCCCCACGGGGCCTAAGACTGCGCTGGAAATAATAGCAGGAAGCCAGATCAACGGATGCCTCATGATATTGGGAACCTGGAGCATGGAAGTTCCGATTCCCTGAGCCAGAAGACCGGAGAATCCGTTGTCTTTGTAGCTGGCTACGGCAAATCCGACCATATTGCAGCAGCATCCGATAGTGGCCGCGCCGGCGGCCAGACCGGAAAGATTCAGGATAACCCCAAGGGCTGCGGAACTGATGGGAAGAGTAAGGATCATGCCCATCAGTACAGAAACTACCACACCCATAAGGAAAGGCTGCTGCTCCGTCCCCCAGTTGATCATTGCCCCAAGCTCATTCATCAGGCGGCTGATAGGAGGGCCTACCCAGATTCCCACAAGAGATCCGCCAAAGATCCCCGCCATAGGGGCCAATATAATATCCAGCTTTGTTTTCCCGGCGATCAGGCGGGACAGTTCGATTGCCACATAGGAGGCGATAAAAGCGCCTAAAGGTTCTCCAGGGCCGGAAAGAAGGAGAGCCCCCTCTACCGTAAAAACTGTTCCGGCTGAAATATTACCTGCATAGCCGCCTACCATGCCGGCAGTGGCGGCAGAAAGAACCACCAATGGACTTTCTTTGAAACGGCAGGCAACGCCTACGCCAATTCCAGCGCTGGTCATGGCTGAGGCAAATTTTCCGAACTGATAAATAAGAGTTCCCCAGTTCCCTCCTACAAGATTTCCGATCTGCTGGATGATTGTACCGATGATCAAGGTGGCGAAAAGACCGCAGGCCATTCCGCTGAGTCCTTCAATAAAAATTCGATTCAGTATTTTCTTCACGGGTATTTCTCCTGTCAGCCGTTTATTTTCAGGTTCTTCAGAAGAGATCCCAGAGAAGTGGAGATGTCTTCGCTTTTAGGAAGTTCAAAATCCGGTTCTTCGGATTTTTCTTCCTGAGGCTCAGCCAGAGCTTTCATGCTCAGGCTGATTTTTCCGTCTTCATTCTTTATGACTTTTGCTTTTACAGAATCACCTACGGACAGCACAGCTTTTGGAGATTTGATCCTTTTTTCAGATATCTGAGAGATATGCACCAGTCCGGAGATATGATCCCCAAGATCGATAAAGGCTCCATAGGTCTGAAGAGACTCCACAGTACCTTCCACGATGCTGCCTACTTTGATGTTCTGGATCTTTTCCATTTTTTCTGCCTGAGCTTTATCTTTCAGCACTTCTTTGGCGGAAAGAACCAGGCGGTTTTCCTGTTCGACCAGTTCCAGGACTCTTACAGTGAGTGTCTTCTTTAAATAATCCTCTGGATTTTCTACATAGTGAAGGTCAAGCTGGGACACAGGGATAAAAGCACGGATTCCTTCCACATAAGCGATCACACCGCCTTTTACAATACCTTCCACAGTAACTTCAAAGTCCGCTTTATCTTCCTTCATCTGAGCCAGTTTGTCCCAGATCAGCATATCGTCATCCCGGAAATCAGAAAAGGATGCGTTGATCTCTGTCATATAATCTTCCATAGTTTCATGTTTTTTTGTTTCTTCTGACATATGTTTCTCCTCCTTAAAATCATGCTTTTCTAGTAGCGGTGCAGACTGGCAAGATATAAGCCTGCACTCTTAGTATCATATCATAATTGCCAGAAAATTAGAAGTGTGATAGTATAAAAAAAGAAGTGGAAACTACCTGTAGAAAGGATTAGAAAGATGGCAAAACAGAGAAAGATATATATCATCGGACATAAAAATCCGGATACGGATTCTGTATGTTCCGCTATTGCCTATGCGGAGTTAAAGAACCGCCTGAATAAAGGAAATAAGTATGCTGCAAAAAGAGCAGGTCAGATAAATGAAGAAACCGAATATGTACTGAAACGTTTCGGCGTGGAAGCGCCGGGGTATCTCTCTGATGTGGGAACTCAGGTAAAAGATATGGAGATCAGGGAGACTCCCGGAGTGGAGGACAGTATTTCTATAAAAGATGCATGGGCGATCATGAAGCAGACCAGCGCAGTGACTCTGCCCATTACAAAATCAGACGGAAAGCTGGAGGGGCTGATCACCACAGGAGATATTGCCAAATCCTATATGGATGCCCATGATAATTACTTTCTCTCCAACGCAAAGACCCAGTACAGGAGTATAGCAAATACTGTGGAAGGGAAAGTAGTTACAGGAAATCCTCATGGATATTTTGTAAAGGGAAAAGTAGTGATAGGAGCTGCTCATCCGGATAAGCTGGGTGAATTTCTGGAAGAGGATGATCTGGTGATCCTGGGCGACCGGCATGAGGACCATCTCTGTGCTGTAGAACAGAATGTCAGCTGCATGATCGTCTGCAACCACACAGAAGTCACTCAGGATATCAAGGAGGCTGCGGAAAAAAATCAGTGTGTGATCATAGAGTCTGCTCTTGATACCTTCAGTGTGGCCAGGCTCATCAACCAGAGTATTCCGGTGAAACATATAATGAAGAAGGATAATCTCATTACCTTCCAGACAGACGATTATACAGATAACATTAAGGATATTATGGTAAAAAACCGCCACAGAGCCTTCCCTGTAATAAATAAGCACGGAAAATATATCGGTACGGTTTCCAGAAGAAATCTTCTGGGAATGAAGAAAAAACAGCTGATCCTGGTGGATCATAATGAGAAGACCCAGGCCGTGGACAACATTGATTCCGCGGAAATCCTGGAAATTATAGACCATCACAGACTGGGGTCTTTAGAGACTCTCCAGCCGATCATGTTCCGAAATCAGCCGGTGGGCTGCACGGCTACAATCCTTTATCAGATGTATGTAGAAAAATCTCTGGAGATCAGCCCTCAGATCGCAGGGCTTATCTGCGCGGCTATCATTTCTGATACGCTGATGTTCCGATCCCCTACCTGTACATCTTCAGATAAAATGGCGGCGGGAGCCTTAGCTTTGATCGCAGGGATCAATATTGAGGAATTTGCAAAAGAAATGTTTACGGCAGGAAGCAACCTGAAGGGAAAAACGATAGAAGTTATTTTCTACCAGGATTTCAAGCGGTTCACTTCAGACAAGGTGAATTTCGGCGTGGGACAGATCAGCTCTATGAATGCACAGGAGCTGAAAGATCTGAAAAAGAGGCTGCTTCCGGTTATGAAGCATGAATGCGGGAAAAACGGTATTTCTATGGTATTCTTTATGCTCACCGACATATTGGAGGAGTCTTCGGAGATTCTCTGTTATGGTGAAGGAAGCGGAAGGCTGGTGGAAGAGTCCTTTGAAGTGAAGGAAAAAGACGGAGGCTATATGCTTCCGGGGGTTGTTTCCAGAAAGAAGCAGCTGATTCCGGCTTTTATCGGAACCCTGCAGCAGAATAATAATTAAGCAGGAGGCGGATATGAGCAAAATTGAATGGAAACCCGGAAATATGTTGTATCCTCTTCCGGTAGTCCTGGTAACGGCGGCAGATGAGGAAGGCAGGGATAATATTATCACTGTGGCCTGGGCCGGCACTATATGCACCAATCCTCCCATGGTTTCAATCTCTGTCAGGCCGGAGCGGTATACTTACAGGATGCTAAAGGAAACAGGAGAGTTTGTGATCAATCTTACCACAGAAAAGCTGGCTTTTGCCACAGATTACTGCGGGGTAAAATCAGGAAGAGAAGCAGATAAGTTTTTGGAGACCGGTCTGACCAGAGAGAGCGCATCCCATGTGGGAGCGCCTATGATCAAGGAGTCTCCGGTGTCTATCGAGTGCCGGGTACGGGAGACAAAGGATTACGGAAGCCATTGTGTCTTTATGGCGGATGTACTGGCAGTCCATGTGGATAAAGAGTATATGGATGAAAGAGGAAAGTTTGATCTGGCACTGGCCCGCCCTATTGTGTATTCCCATGGAGAGTATTATGGCCTTGGGAAAAAGCTGGGAACCTTCGGGTACAGTATTAAAAAAAGGAGAAAGAAAAAACAGAAAAAATGAAAGAAAATATTGTGTTGATCGGTATGCCGGGATCAGGGAAAAGCACCGTAGGTGTTATTCTGGCCAAGGTGCTGGGCTATACCTTTATTGATTCGGATCTGCTGATACAGAAAGAAGAAAAGCAGCTGCTGAAGGATATTATAGCCAAGGAAGGCCAGGAAGGATTTCTCAAGGTTGAAAACAGAGTCAATGCATCCATTGAAGCAGAAAAATCTGTGATCGCCACCGGAGGGAGCGTGGTCTACTGTGAGGAAGCCATGAAACATCTTCAGGAGATCGGAACGGTTTTTTATTTGAAATTAGATTACCAGATCCTGAAGAAAAGGCTGAGTAATCTGATCGGCAGAGGCGTAGTGCTGAAAGAAGGACAGACTCTCAAAGACCTGTATGAAGAGCGGGTTCCCCTTTATGAAAAATATGCGGAATATATCATTGATGAGAAAAAAACAGATGCAGAAGGGACTTTGCAGAAAATTTTAGAGGCTTTAAAGTGATTACAGAAAACAAGAAGGGATTTAAAAGAACGGAGAGGTTAAAATTTTAATTCTTGTTTACAAAAACAAATATCTGTTATAATATATTTGTTAAGCCATAAAATAATAACAGGGGAAAATGGAGTATAAGAGCCGGACCATTTTGGGACAGGCAGTTGAGTATAAGCGGCTTCGGCCAAATAAGAGGTGTGTATATGGAACAGTATATTATCAAAGGTGGAAATCCTTTAGTGGGAGAAGTAGAAATCGGCGGTGCAAAGAATGCAGCTCTTGCTATTTTAGCAGCGGCGATCATGACAGATGAAGCAGTACACATTGAGAATCTGCCAGATGTAAGGGATATAAATGTTTTGCTGGAGGCTATCCGGGAAATCGGCGCGACAGTCGATCGTATCGGGCCTACAGAAGTGAGGATCGTGGGTGCTACGATCGGAAACATTACTGTCGAATATGAGTATATAAAAAAGATCAGAGCGTCCTATTATCTGCTGGGAGCTCTGCTGGGAAAATATAAAAATGCAGAAGTTCCTCTTCCGGGAGGCTGCAATATCGGAAGCCGTCCTATTGACCAGCATCTGAAAGGATTCCGGGCACTGGGGGCGTCTGTAGATATCATCCACGGAGCTGTTGTAGCAAAAGCAGAGGAACTGGTAGGAAAACATATTTTCCTGGACATGGTTTCTGTAGGCGCTACCATCAATATTATGATGGCGGCTGCCATGGCAAACGGCAATACGACTATTGAGAATGCGGCGAAAGAGCCTCATGTAGTTGACGTTGCAAACTTTTTGAACAGTATGGGCGCAAATATCAAAGGAGCCGGTACAGATGTGATCCGCATCAAAGGAGTAGAGAAGCTTCACGGGACCAGCTATTCCATCATTCCTGATCAGATCGAGGCGGGCACTTTTATGTGCGCTGCAGCGGCCACTATGGGAGATGTGATGGTGAAAAATGTTATTCCCAAGCATTTAGAGGCAACTACAGCCAAGCTGGAAGAGATCGGATGTCAGGTGGAAGAATTTGACGATGCAGTCCGGGTGGTGGCCAACAAGCGTTTAAGACGCACAAATGTAAAGACCATGCCTTATCCGGGATATCCTACAGACATGCAGCCTCAGTTTGCTGTGGCCCTGACCCTGGCAGAGGGGACAAGCATTGTCACAGAGAGTATTTTCGAAAATCGTTTTAAATATGTGGACGAGCTGGTCAGAATGGGCGCAGATATTAAGGTAGAAGGAAATACAGCGATTATTAACGGGGTTCCCAAATTGGCAGGAGCCCAGGTAAGCGCGCCGGACCTTCGGGCAGGGGCTGCTCTGGTTATAGCCGGACTGGCTGCCGAAGGGATTACGATCGTAGATGATATTGTTTATATCCAGAGAGGATATGAAAGGTTTGAAGAAAAACTGAGAAGCCTTGGAGCAGAAATTGAAAAGGTTTCCAGTGAAAAGGAGATTAAAAAGTTCCAGCTTCGGGTTGGATAAAAATAGTACTTGACTCAGATACAAAAAAGAGTTAATGTATTATTCGAAAATTAAAGATAGAATGTTTTTTCTCTTATTCAGAGTGATGGAGTTACATAGGAACTGTGAAGTCACGGCAACCCCGCTATGCGGAAGGTGCCAACCTGAGCGAATAATCGAACAATAAGAGGATTCCTATAGAAGATGTGGGTCCGCTTATGCGGGCCCTTTCCTATGTCTGAAAACCTCAGATTTCCTGAATGGGCGAAAGAAAAAGAAAGGGAGAATATTATGGAAAAAAGATTGTTTACTTCAGAATCTGTTACCGAAGGCCATCCATACAAAATGTGTGATGCCATTTCCGACGCGATCTTGGATGCACTTATGGAAAAAGACCCTATGAGCCGCGTGGCTTGTGAGACAGCTACGACTACAGGATTGGTCATGGTAATGGGAGAGATCACTACAAAGGCATATGTGGATATTCCCAAGATTGTCAGGGACACAGTAAGGGAGATTGGCTATACAAGAGCCAAATATGGTTTTGACGCAGATACCTGCGGTGTGATCACGACCATTGACGAACAGTCTGCAGATATCGCATTGGGTGTGGATAAAGCTTTAGAAGCCAAAGAACATAAAATGTCAGAAGAGGAACTGGATGCCATCGGAGCTGGAGACCAGGGTATGATGTTTGGATTTGCTACAGATGAGACAGAAGAATACATGCCTTATCCCATCGCACTGGCCCATAAGCTGGCAAGACAGCTTACAAAAGTCCGGAAAGACGGAACACTGACTTACTTAAGACCTGACGGAAAGACCCAGGTAACTGTAGAATATGATGAAAATGACAGACCTTTCCGCCTGGATGCTGTTGTTCTTTCTACACAACATGATCCGGAAGTAACCCAGGAACAGATTCATGAGGATATTAAGAAATATGTCTTTGATCCCATCCTGCCTGCAGAAATGGTAGATGAAAATACAAAATTCTTTATTAATCCTACAGGCCGTTTTGTGATCGGCGGTCCTCACGGGGACAGCGGTCTGACAGGACGTAAGATCATTGTGGATACTTATGGCGGATATGCCCGTCACGGCGGCGGCGCTTTCTCAGGAAAAGATTGTACAAAGGTAGACCGTTCTGCCGCCTATGCTGCCCGTTATGTGGCAAAAAATCTGGTTGCGGCAGGTCTGGCAAAGAAATGTGAGATCCAGCTCTCCTATGCCATCGGCGTTGCCCATCCTACTTCCGTTATGGTGGATACCTTTGGAACCGGTAAACTTCCCGACAGCCGTCTGGTAGAGATCATCCGGGAGAATTTTGACCTGAGGCCGGCGGGAATCATTAAGATGCTGGATCTTCGCCGTCCTATCTATAAGCAGACAGCAGCCTATGGACATTTTGGAAGAAATGATCTGGATCTGCCCTGGGAAAAACTGGACAGGACAGACATTCTGAAGAAATATCTGGAAGAGAAGTAAAATGGAAAGATCATGAAAACGAAAGGAGCAGTCCTGTCAGACGAAATATGCCTGACAGGACTGCTTCTCTTTTGACCGGGAACTTTTAAACACCGCGGAAATCAAACAGATCTTTAACGGCTATTCCCAGAACATCAGCAATATCCAGAAGACTGTCCAGAGATATGGAAGTTTTTATATTCGGCGCCTCTATATTGCTGATATGTGTCCTGCTTAATCCGACCAAAGAAGCAAGCTGTCCCTGTGTCAGTCCTTTTAGTTTCCGGTAATAGGATATCGTCAGCCCAAGTTCCCGCAGCTGCTTCAGTCTTTTATCTTCAGTCATTGCCAATCTCCTTTTTGCTAAACTATAGCATTGGAAATAACTAGCAAAAACAAACTATGTATTTGCAAATGCAAAGAAAAACAGAACATAAATCAATATACAGTTGTAAAATGCAAATCACAGATTGCCCATGATACGGCACATTTTGTCTAAACTGAACACACGGTCATGACTGCCGGACATAGCTTCGAATCCGTAGACAAAATCAGAGGTGGAAAAAAGGTAGTACCATTTTTCCTTTTCCGGGAAAAGGCCTGCATGCTTCTGAAGGCGGGAAAGACCATCGGCATCGATCCAGTCGTCAGTCCAGAAGCAGTCTCCCAAAAGGATCTGATCCTCCCAAGATGCAGCGATAGAAATATACTCTGTGCGCTTTTTGGTTGGATGCTGGCCCCACCACATTCCTACACGTTCCATGGGAAATGGAGAGGTTCCGGCTTTGGCAGACTCTCTTAAAAATTCCCGGCAGATATCCTGAAAAGTATCTTTCAGATAAGAAGACAGGTGAGATAAAATTTGTTTGTGAAAAATTTCAGGACCTCTTCCTGCCTCTATTTCTGACTGATAAGGATATACAAAAGCATACCAGAAACGGAAAGCATTGTGAGAGATTCTGTACAGCGCCCGTCTGCTGGAAGGCTCTTCAGTTACGGGCACGATTTTTTCAATAATGCCGTGATTCTCCAGGGAGGCAAGCAGACTTCCTGCGGCGCTGGGGGAAAGACCCGTCCGGTCACAGATTTCCTGGAGATGCTTGGGAGATTTCCCTACAGCTCCCAGAATTCCTCCTATAAAGGCAGAACTGCCATAGTATTTGCCGGTTTCTAAAGGTATGGCCCGGTATAAAACCCCTTTTTCTGTAAAAAACAGTTTTTCCAGATTTTCCTGTAAGGAACTGCCCGGAGGAAAATATTCCATCAATCCAGGGACGCCTCCGGTTATGCTGTATAATAGAATCTGATCAATGTAAGAAAGATCCGGACGGAGCCGGCGCATTTCAAAAAAGTGAAAAGGACGCAGCAAAAAAGCCTCCTCTTCTTTTGGGGATTCCTTTTCCCATAAATGGGAAGGTTTGCACAATATGATCAACATTCTGGAGGAAGAGCTGCTTTCTCTGGAAAGGGCCGTCAGCTGTGAAAAAAGCCGGCGGTTTTGGGAAGCCAGATACTGAAAATGATCCAGTATCAGTACGAATGGTTCCTTCATAGATTCTTTTTTTAACATTTTAAGAAGCTGAGAAAATTTTTCAGGGGAAGAAAAGGCGGAACCAAACTTTCGGAGACATAAATCCTTTAAAAGCTGAAAATTTTCTTCCCATGGCACGCAGGAAGCGGCATAATAAAGGACTTTCTTTCCTTTGGAAAATTCCCTGAGAAGCCGGCTCTTTCCTTCTCCATGCCGGGAATACAGAGAGACACAAAGAGGTCTGCCCTCTTTGTATATCTGATCCAGGCGCGTAAGTATCTGATCTCTATCTATAAACATGATTTCTCCTTTTGGATAAGAATGTTACAAAAATCATCTTTTTCCTAATTTTAGAGTGGATTTGGAGGAAAGTCAAAGTATTTCGATAGAATTTTTATAGAAAGTTTAGATTTGGTCACTTTTTATTTAGAGGAAAAAGAAAAAAACTATGCTATAATTAAAACATATGTAAAAAAATTTAATCTACAAAAGCAATTAAAGAGGCAGAATATATGAAGCTGAAAACAAGAATCATCATTTCATTTTTTATAATTGTGCTGGAACCATTGCTTTTTACAGTGATTGCCTTTTGGTGCTTCAGCCAATATCAGCTGGGAGTTATTGAACGGCAGTATGGTATAGAAGACCCAACCTATGAGACTCTGGTAAATTCAGCCGAGGTAGTGGCGCATCTGACCAATAAAGCTGCTGAAGAAATGGAAGAAATAGCGCAGACAGACCCGGAACTTTTTACAGACCTTCAGTATCTGGAGTCTCTGAATAAGGAACTGGAGGACAGCAAGTCTTATCTGCTGGTACGAGAAGATGGAAGAGTGACTTACTATGGCTGTGAAAGCTATCCCAGTGATTTGATAGAAAAGCTGGATGACAGTTATCAGGGTGACAACGCAGGGATCAGCGACAGAATGTACCTTGGAGGAAAGGTACAGTCTCTGGTAAAGCAGATAAATTTTTCCACGGATGAAGTGACACAGGGGAATGTATATATCGTTTCTAATGCTTTAGAAACTCTTCCCCAGATCCAGAATCTGGGAGAGACCATGATCATCACAGTGATCCTGATCCTTGCCATTACGGCTCTGTGGCTGACCTGGTGGATTTACAGAGGGGTGATCTCGCCTCTGGACAAACTGCGTATGGCAACCCAAAAGATCAAAGAAGGAGATCTGAACTTTTCCGTAACTACAGAAGGAGTCAGCGAGATCGCTGATCTTTGCCAGGATTTTGAAGACATGCGTCAGCGGCTGAAAGAAAACGCAGAGGAGAAGGTAGCCTTTGACAGGGAAAGCAAGGAACTGATCAGCAATATTTCCCATGATTTGAAGACTCCGATCACAGCTATTAAAGGATACGTGGAAGGAATCATGGACGGAGTAGCCAATACACCGGAAAAACGGGAAAAATATATCAAGACTATCTATACAAAAGCGAATGAGATGGACAGACTGATCAACGAGCTGACTTTTTATTCTAAAATGGATACCAACAGGATCCCCTATACCTTTAATAAGATTTCCGTGGTTGAATTTTTTGATGACTGCGCTGAAGAATTAAGTGTGGAACTGGAAGCCAAAGGGGTAGAATTTTCCTATTCTAACTTTGTGGAGCAGGAGGTCATGGTCATCGCAGATGCGGAGCAGATAAAGAGAGCGGTAAATAATATTGTCAGCAACTCTCTGAAGTATATGGCTCCCGGAAGGCAGAAGAGGATTAATCTGCGGGTAAAGGATGTAGGAGATTTTATACAGGTGGAACTGGAGGATAACGGCAAGGGCATTGCAGCAAGAGATCTTCCGAATATTTTTGACAGATTCTACCGCACAGACGCATCCAGAAATTCTTCCCAGGGAGGAAGCGGCATAGGCCTTTCTATTGTGAAAAAGATCATGGAAGATCATGGCGGGAAGGTTTGGGCTGCAAGCAAAGAAAATATCGGGACAGTTATGTATTTTGTCCTTAGAAAATATCAGGAGGTACCAGTAAATGAGTAAAATTTTA
>Ga0079226_10004222_pt1 | contig 10973 bp, 8 predicted proteins | sample Poulit2014_FD_76345 | JGI IMG/M metagenome (GOLD analysis project Ga0079226, IMG submission 76345) | Agricultural soil microbial communities from Georgia to study Nitrogen management - Poultry litter 2014 | ecosystem: Environmental > Terrestrial > Soil > Agricultural land | place: USA: Georgia...
GCTAATCAAATGCGCTGGCTCAAAAGACTGGGTTACACCGGTCTTAGCATGCGCGACATAATGCCGTATGTACGCGGTGTGAAACAGGGCAAGGTCATCGGCTTAACCTTTGATGATGGCTACCAAAACGTTTATCGAAACGTGCTCCCTTTGCTCAACGAGCTAGGCTTTACAGCCACCAATTACATTGTTAGCAATCACCTAGGCGGGACTAACTTTTGGGATGCAGAAAATGGCGTGCCCAGCAGCACACTAATGAATCAAAATGAAATCATGCAATGGGTGGATGCCGGACATGAAATTGGATCACACACGCAGGATCATGTCTATTTAACCCGCATTACAACTGCAGAGGCCAAAAAACAAATTGCGCAATCTAAAACAGACCTAGAACGACTATTGGGCATCGAGGTCGACTCCTTTTGTTATCCTTACGGGCATAAAAATGCAGAAATCCAACAATGGGTGGCCGAATGCGGTTATTTAAACGCCACGACCACTGCACGTGGGCTAGCCCTCAATGATGACGACCCTTTTGATTTACCCCGCGTCAACATTACCCGCTCGACTCATATTTTCCATTTCCTGCAAAAATGCCTGACCAAGAAAGAACACCAAAAGCGTCAGCGCTAAATGCATTGGCACCGCTCGATATCGCTTTTGTAACCACTCGATTTGGCCATCAATTCGGCGGTGCCGAGGCCTATGGTGTCGAGCTCATGCGTGAATTATCAAAGCGTCACCGAATCACTGTGATCGGTTATGAATACGATCCCCACAGCGCACTCAAACTATCGTTTATCCCCGTTCATATCAGCAACCGATTACCAAGCTGGATACGCTCTTATTTGTATGCCAAAAAAGTGAGCAAAATCCTCAAACAGCATTCCTTTCAGATAGTCCATTCTCATGTTGGAGGTTGGTGCGGTGATGTTGATGTTCTGCACGTACGTTCAGCTTATTATCGTTGGTTTGTCGCCCCTAAACCTATTAAACGCTTGGCTAACTACCTGAGCCCGCGCGCGCAAATCTACCGCTGGTTGGAAAAAAAACGCATTCACCAAGATCCCCGACGCTGCACAGTAATGGTCTCAGAACAAATAAAAAAGCAAATCCAAAGCGTCTATAAAACTCACTTTGATTTCCCCGTGATTCCACCCGGTGTGCACATACCTCAGGAAAGCGCTGACCTCCGTACGCACACACGTACCCACCTAGGGATACTAGAAACTGACCTATTGTGCCTGCTGGTGGCACGAAACCCTGAACGCAAAGGCCTGAACACCCTGCTCGAGGCCCTGCCCCAGCTGCCAAACCACGCCAAACTTTTAATCGTAGGCGTGCGTGAGCACCAACTGCCCATGTATGAGCAAATAGCTGTCAGCCATAGGCTACAAGAGCGTATTGTCTTTGTCACTCAAACGACAGACATCAGCCCCTACTACCAGGCAGCTGATATCTACGTGCATCCCACATTAAATGATAGCTTTGGCATGGCCCCCTTAGAGGCCATGAGTTATTCATTGCCAGTCGTTATGAGTAGTTCGCGTTACTGTGGTTTCGCTCATTACGCACAAGATCAAGAAAATGCCCTGCTTTTACAAGACCCCAACGACAGTGGTGAGCTCAAAAAAGCGCTGCAAAGCTTGCTCAATAGCATTCAGCTACGCGAGCAATTGGCCCGCCAAGGCCAACAACTGGCTCAAAAATTTGATTGGCAGAATATTGCTACCAACTTTGAAAGTATTTATGCCAACATTTTGAGCAGCCAAAACCGCGCACAATAGACAAAACTGAGCGCAGCCAGACGCAGCCATTAACCCATAGTGCCAAACAATGGCTTATTCAGAAAAATGCTCAGCGACAAGCGCATCAGCATGCTGCACCCAATTTTTATTGGCCTGAGGACTTGCTGGACTGGGATGCAGCAAATATTCCACCTGAGTGTCAGCACCCATCACGGAACGAATACGCTGTTCCGCGTAACGGCCAATCCCTACTAATAAGCGTGGCTGTAAACACTCAATAACAGCGCGCAAAGCCACGTCGCAAACAGGAGTCAACGCCTCACGCTCGGATTTTTTAAGCTTTTCAGGAATCAAATTTCTGCCTTGAGCCAAAAAAAGCAAAGGACAGTAATTCCATACAAAAGCTTGTTCAAAAAACCGTTCTGGAGTTTCAAAGCGGTCTTGAGCCCAACCCCATAAACGCTGTCCACTACCCTCACGACGATGACACTCCATGCCCATAATTGGATACTTTGGATGCTGTTCGGGCAGGGGTTCAGACAAAGGCTCAGATAATTGCAGCCACTGGCCCACAAATCCGACATCCCCAAATGGGATTCCTGTCTGCGCCATCCCCCAAGGCCCAGGATTCATCCCAACCATCAAAATCCGGCTAGGCATCCCGCCATAACGGCGAACATATTCCTGATGATTACCCCAAGCATAATCAAGCGGATTATAGACATGAGAAGGAGTTGTCCAACTCAATTGATCTACGGCTTGGGAAAGCTCATGGCTAATATCAAGCAACTGTTTTGCACTCATTCTGTCGACCTGATTTTTTTTCCACAACGGCTTAGTAACCGCTGCGGCATTTAATAAAAACACATCCTCTAGCACCTCTGCAAGCTGTTTAGCATGCGTAATTTCAACGAGTTCCTCGCTACCGTTCTCACCTACTTGGCGTAGCCGCCGGTTAAGCAAAGCCGCTCGCCCTCCGCCAGGTAATGCACGTGACACAGACAGCCGATAAGTAAAATGGGTATCTGAATGCGTTTGAGTGTACCAGTTAGCGACTTTTTGGTCGGCGGGATGCATCACCTCATTAGGATTAAACTCGTATAGATCCTGCCATTGGTCAGCTACGAAGCCCTGGTAAAACCAACGCTCACCTACAGGATCAAAGCGACGCTCTCCGTGAGGAGTGCACTGCACTATCTGAGGCTCAAGCTGCAGCGCCGCTGTAAGTGAATAAGAGCCAAAGCCTACATCACTAAGCCACCGCTGTCCCTCTATATCGATGAAACAAAACAAATGAGTCCGTGCGGGTATCTGTTCCCGAGTAATCACGCCCAAACGCACACGACCCCCCCCAGGCCGAACCACAAAACCTAAATAATGCAACACACGCAAAAACAACAAATTCTGCTCAAAGCAATAGCCACCCCGTTGTTGTGTGACTAACTTGTGCACTATATCGTCTGGTTGCAAGCTAATCTCACGACCTAAAAGAATATCAATATTCTCAAAAGCGATACTTTGACTATGAGCACGCGTCAGAGCCGACAAGGTCTGTGCGTCAGGGTCTAAAGACCCTTTATAATTAATGCGCTGCAAATAAGCATCTAAAAGAGGATCTGTTAGGCTATCCATAATATATCTAAGTAAGGAACACTACCAATGACCATGTCATCTGCGACCACAAATAAAACAATTGCCATTTTACACGGCGATATCACCGCAATTGCAGCTGATGCCATTGTTAACTCGGCCAATGAAACCTTGTTACCCGGAGGCGGCGTGAGCGGTGCCATACACCAAGCAGCCGGACCTACAGTAGCCAAAGTGTGCACTGACTATTATCACACCCATGGCGAACAAACGGCCGGTACTGTAATACCTACACCCGCAGGCAAACTTTCAGCACAATATATACTGCATGCGATTGGACCGCGATGGCAAGACGGCCACCATAACGAAGCCAAGGACCTAGCCCAAACCTACCAAAACATTATCCAAAGCGCAGATAAACTTGGTTTGAAAAGTGTCTCTATCCCGGCCATTTCGGTGGGTATTTTTGCATTTCCTCTTGATGCTGCAACAAAAATTGCCCTTAACACACTAACTAAAACCCTACAAAAAAGCCAGTATGTACGCACCGTATTGCTGGTCTGCTTTAATCAAGAGATCACCCAGACCTACACCCATATCAGCGCATCAATAGCCACACCCAGGCAAATACAAATAATCAGTCTCAGCCCAGGATATGCGACAAACAATCAGAGCAATTAACCTATGGCCTTCTAACACCTAGTACTTTTACTAAGTGCTAATAACCAAAAAAGTGTTATCATAGGAGGATATTTTGCGTACGCGCTCCAAATACATAGCATACTGCTTGCACCGCTTGAAAATTATTACTCAAAAATATTTAACGCGGTCACGGCATAACAAGCCAATCCAAAAGCAGAAAATTAGATAAACACAATTCCAATATAAAAAAGGAGCAATAATGAAAATAATGTATCCTACAGATCTCGTTGCTCGTCCCGAGCATCAAAACCTAAATCACAACGACATTCGTCTGGGTGATACTGTTTATGTGCAACCAAAAGACGGGCCCAAGATAGCTGCAAAGGTAATCTACAACGCCTATCTATTTGGCAGTAAAACCTTTACCGCAGACGCCGAAGACCCCGTACATGGACGTCGTTTACGTATGCGCTTTCGCCTACAAGACATTCATCATGTGGTCCCCAATACTCCACTAAACTAAATTTTCAATACATGGGGCCAGCCAGGCCCCGTGCTGAAAACAGCCTCTACACCTAGACCAGGTAATCCTTTCCAGTCCTGACTGAACACTTTTACACTCATCACTTGCCCTTGTGCGGCCCTAAAGGCAAAATAGCGACTAATTTAAATTAACCTTTGTCACCTTTGAGGGGGACACCATGAAAAAGGTCTATCTCGCCGGTCCAGACGTATTCGCTAGTAATGCCACAGAATTGGCAGAAAAACATAAATCTCTATGCCGCGCTCACGGCTTTGAGCCTTTGCACCCAGTCGACCAAATCGAAACAACCGCACAAAGTATTTATCAACGTAACGCGGAACTCATTCACGAAGCCGACGCTCTCATCGCCAACGCTAACCCCTTTCGCGGCGCCGAACCTGACTCGGGCACAGTATTTGAAATAGGCTATGCAGTAGCCTTGGGCAAACCCGTCATCATTTACCTCCAAGAACCACTCACCACCGTCAAAACAGTAGAGAAATTCTACGGTCCAGTCTACTACGACCAAGTCCGGGAACAATGGGTTGACCAAAGCGGCTACATGATCGAAGACTTCAACCTACCGCTAAACCTCATGCTAAGTATCCCCTGTGAAATCGTCACAGGAAGCGTTCTAGAAGCCTTATTAGCACTACAAAAAAGATGGTATGACTAAAACTATCTCTTGCTGTCGCAAAAAACTCACTGACACAACAACCGTCATCTTAAGACAATCAGAGAGCAATAGCTCTCGCAGGGCTACTAGCCAACAGTCACTCTGCAAGAAAACAAAACACCAATAAAACTAAGCTGGAACTAGCTTTTGATAATAGTTCGGCAGTGCAAATAAAGCGCCATGGACTTCTGAATTGTAGTACTGCAAATCACCAATGGCGCGCGCTTGAATACGCTCGTCGATAACCTGCGCACTCACCTGCTTGGGACACAATTCATCAGATGCAACAGCCAGCGCCCAATACGCGCCATACAGCGGTATATACAACCCATATGGACTGACGTGTGTAAAAACGCCTGCCAGCATATAGCTCAGGCGCCGTACCTGTTCCGGTTCATGGAATGGTGATCCCAGATGCAACACAATTGCACCACCTGAGGTCAGCACTTTCTTGCAAGCAACAAAAAACTCCTCCGTATATAAAGGACCAGCAGGCGTCTCAGGATCCGTTAAATCCAGCAGTACGATATCAAAACGTTCCTCAGTAGTCCGCACAAACTCGGCCCCATCACCCACCTTAATCATGGCTTTAGGATGGTCAAAAGCTCCCTTGTTGATAGACTGCAGGTATTCTTTGGAAACTTCAATCACCGCACCATCCAAATCCACCAAAGTGGCAGACTCAACAGGTTGATGCTTGAGCAGCTCTTCCAGTGCACCTCCATCCCCGCCTCCAATAATTAAAGTTTTTTGGGGATTAGGATGACTAAGCATGGCTGGGTGAACCAAGCCTTCGTGATAGAAGAACTCTTCTTTCTCAGCGGTCATCAAGCAACCATCAAGACGCAATGTGCGCCCCATATCAGCGGACTCAAGCAATTCCAAATATTGATATTTGGTATGTTTTTCTAGCAAACGTTTGCGAAACCAAAAGCCGTAGACACTGTTGTTATTAAGTTTTTCCCACAGAAGCTCTCCTGCTTGATTGCCTTGCTCATCACCTCGCAGAATCTGATTTCTTTGTATCGATTCGGGAGCAAAAACATCTATCAAGCGTTGTAAAAGCCCCTGGGCTTTCACGGAGTTATCGGCGCTGAAATTGCACACATAAATATCTAATGTCACGCCTTTGCGTTCAGGCCAAGTGTGAATTGCCAGATGCGACTCAGCGAGCAATAAAGCCCCTGTCACACCACCTGGCTCGCCTTGGTATTCGGGAAAAGTTATCCATTTTTCACCCACAATGGTTAACCCCGAACGTTGTGTTTCTGTTCGACAAAAAGTCGCCAATGCGTGTTCATCAACAAATAGGGAGAGTGCTCCCTGGCGCTGGTATAAATCTGCGGTAAGGTGCAGGCCTTGCATCGTTGTCGCTCCTTAAAAAAAGGATCCCAGTCTGAATCAAGACTGAAAAAAGCCCGAAGCCCGTTTTCACCAAGGTTAGAACGTGGACTTCACGAAAATTGCAATCTTACACAACAAAAAAAGGGCTGCATATAGCTTTAATTAAAAAAATATTACTCGCGGCTTATTTACCACAATGACGATCTAAAGCGGCTTAGCGACGATATTACTAAGGGAAAAAAGTGCTAAACCCTGACTTTTTTTATGATTATCCTTTCACTTGATATAACTCAATCAGACTTAATTCCTTTAAGTATATGCTTATAACTAGGGTTTAGATATGTTTTATGCTGCTTTAATAAGGAATGCCATATGCCTTACCCCAAAGAACAAACGCCTGACTTGCCCCAAAAAGGCAAGCGTGGCTTTCTAAAACAACTCCTCGGTCTGGGGGCCACCGCCACAGTTATTCCCATCCAACCGGTACAGGCACAGATAAATGAACAACCAGTGCGTCGGCCTGGCATTGATGGCAAACGTTTTGCCATGGTCATTGATCTACGCAAGTGTATTGGATGCCAAGCCTGTACGGTCAGTTGCTCGGTAGAGAATCTACCCCCAATTGGTCAATTCCGCACCACAGTTTTGCAATACGAAGTAGAAGACTACGATGGCGATCAGCCCGCCATGTTTAACCTGCCCCGTCTGTGTAACCACTGTGAAAACCCACCTTGTGTCCCTGTTTGCCCAGTAGAGGCGACTTTCCAACGTGAGGACGGCATCGTACTCGTTGATAACGAGCGCTGCGTAGGCTGTGCGTATTGCGTTCAAGCCTGCCCCTATGATGCGCGTTTTATTAATGAAGAAACCAAAACAGCTGACAAATGCACTTTCTGCGAGCATCGCCTCGAGGTCGGACTCTTGCCCGCATGTGTAGAAACCTGTATTGGCGGTGCCCGTATTATTGGCGATCTTAATGATCCCGACAGCATCATTAATCAAGTGATGCAGGAAAACAAGGGCGACATCAAAGTGCTGAAACCCGATATGAATACCGAACCACGCGTATTTTATATCGGCTTGCCAGACGACTTTGTTGATGGCGTCGAAGGCCAAACCAGCGTCCGCCTGGTCACTGAGTTTTAATAGGAGCCCAAGATGAAAATCATTGAAATCCTTACACCAGCCTATGATGCTGCTTGGTTGCCTTGGGCTGTGCAGTATTTTTTCCTCGTGGCTATCGCCACCACGACGGCAATCACAGTGTCTTGTATCAGTTTTACTGATGCACATAGTCCGGCACGTCGTATCTTGCCCGCTGCCGTGACAGTTTTGGTCGTCACCGCGATAGTAGCCCCAATTGCTTTATTTGCTGACCTACAGCAACCGGGCAGATTTTGGCATTTTTATGCTTACTTTAGCCCACAATCCTGGATGTCTATTGGGGCCTTTTTGCTGCCCGTATTTGTGCTGCTTTCGTTACTATACGGTGTTTTTTGGTGGTTTAACAAAGAGAGTCTCTTGCGCTTTAGCAGCATACTCTTGCTAATTTCTGCAATCAGTGTCCTCATCTATACCGGCGCTGAGGTCATGATTATCCGCGCACGCCCCCTTTGGCATACGTTTTTCTTGCCTGTTAATTTTGCCTTAACCGGGTGGCTGGCTAGTCTGGGCGCTATTTTATTAGTGGCACGCTGGACGCCAAATGGCCTGAGTGCATTACCCGCAGGCCTTATGCGGCGCTTGAGTTTAACGGCTTTAGTTCTCTTGGCCATCAGTGCATGTGGATGGGTATTGGCTGGTATCACTGGCGTTGAGCCCTCCTTTATGGCTGCCATGGATCTATTCAGTACCTACCCCACTTGGCGTAGCAGCTTGTACGGCTCTGTAATTTTGGCTCTCATTTTAGTTGTTTTACTTAGCGCTCGCCCCGAGCGAGTTTGCCACCGTTGGCATTCCTTGTTGTGCGCACTGGTCATGATGGGCTCTGCTTGGGTATTCCGCTGGATCATCCTTATGAGCGTACAAGGTGTGCCCAAATATGGTGCCGGGCTTTACTTACAAAGCATGCCAATGGATAGCGATGGCCTCATGGGCATGGTCGGTATATTTGGCCTCTGTATTGCATTACTGGCTATCGTCACCTGGTTCTTGGATCGCTTCCCGCGCGCTCACGGATTTGCGCCCCTGTCCGCATGACAGTGCATCGCTCACTACCGACAATACGATTAGGTAAACAGTTTTTTTGGAATTAGCACAATGAGCAAATCAGACGAACAAAATAAAGACAGACGCAAACTAATTAAACACGGTGCGCTAGCAGCTGGTGGCTTGGCAGCTTTTGCTGCAGGCTATGGGGAAACCCTGGTTAAAACAGCGCGCGGCCTGACCAAAGGCACAACGGGTGCACCTACTAAAGATGCCGTACGTGGCAATGCGCGCATCCCCGAGTTTGCTATTAATCCCGCTACAGGCCAATTGGAAACTCAGCCTGGCCATGTCGTCAGCCCCTCGCTTTGTCTGGGGTGTTGGACCCAATGTGGCGTTCGGGTTCGCGTTAACCAAGATGAGAATGAAATCATCCGCATTGCGGGCAACCCCTACCACCCGCTGGCTACCACACGTCCCGCTGACATGGATGAATCTGTTCGCGAGGTTTTTTTGCGCCTCGGCCAAGAACACGGCCTCGAAGGCCGAGCGACTGCCTGCGCCCGAGGTAATGCGATGCAGCAACAGGTCAATAGTCCTTATAGGGTGCTGAGCCCGTTAAAACGTGTTGGCAAACGCGGAGAGGGAAAATGGGAAAAAATCAGTTTTGAGCAACTGATCGAAGAGATTTGTGAAGGTGGTGATTTATTCGGAGAGGGCCATGTCGATGGGCTACGCGCCATTTTTGACCGCGACACTCTTATTGATCCAGAGCATCCTGAATACGGCCCACTGTCCAATCAGCTGATTGTCACTGATGCCGGTAACGAGGGGCGCACTCCTTTGCTGCGCCGCTTTGCTGAGCAGTCATTTGGCACAGTTAACCGTTCGAATCATGGCGCATATTGTGGCCAAACCTTCCGTATTGGCGCTGGTGTAGCATTAGGTGATGTGCGTAGCATGCCCCACGGCAAGCCCGACTGGACCAGTGCCCGTTTTGGCCTTTTCATTGGTGCAGCACCTGCCCAATCAGGTAACCCATTCCAACGACAAGGCCGCGAGCTGGCCGAGGCACGGGCACGCGAAGAAAACACCTTTAATTATGTGGTGGTTTCTCCTATTTTACCCACTTCATCTAGCCTGGCTGCAGGCACACATAATCGGTGGATTGCAGTTAAACCTGCCTCTGATTTAGCCTTATGCTTAGGAATGATTCGCTGGATGCTGGAAAACGAAAGCTTTAATCAAGAGGTCTTGGCTCAACCCAGCATGCAAGCCATGCAAGCTGCAGGACAAACCTCATGGACCAACGCGACTCACCTGCTCATCAATGACCCTGAACATCCTCGTTATGGCACCTTCCTCAAGGGCAGCGACTTGGGCTGGCCAGTAGAAACAGATGACGAAGGCGCAGAAAAAGATGTCTTTGTTGTACAGCGTGCAGACGGTAGTCTTGCTCCCCACACCATTGCCGAGCCTGCTGAACTTTTTGTAGAACGCAGTGTTGAAGCCGTCAATCTGGGACAGCAACCCGTCGAGGTATGCAGCGCACTGAGCAAAATGCTGTTTGAATCACAACACATGAGCTATGAGGAATACAGCGAACAATGTGGCATTCCCGTAGAAGAGATACAGGACTTGGCCCGTGAATTCAGCAGTTACGGTGCACAAGCTGTTGCTGATGCTCACGGGGGCACAATGAGCGGCGCTGGATTTTATACCGCCTATGCAATTGGCATGCTCAACACTCTGGCGGGTAATCTAAACGTTAAAGGCGGCTTGGTACTGGATGCGGGTCCCTTTGGGCCTTTTGGCCCAGGTCCCCGTTATGATTTCCGCTTCCCTGGCCAAAAAGCTCCCCAAGGGCTTGCACTATCTCGCACTCGCATGCCCTATGAGAATAGCTCTGAGTACAAACAAAAAATAGCTGCCGGCGAGAATCCCTATCCCACCAAAGCCCCTTGGTACCCAATGGTCGGAGGATTAAGCACCGAAATGGTTGCCGCGGGCATTGCCGGCTATCCTTATAAAGCCAAAGCCTGGATCAACCACATGGGTAACCCCATTTATGGCATTGCAGGCTTGCGCAACACTCTCTACAAAGAGCTGCAAGATCCCAAAAAACTGCCTTTAATTGTCTGTGTTGATCCCTTTATTAATGAAACTACGGCACTGTCTGACTATATTGTCCCTGACACAGTCACCTACGAAAGCTGGGGAACCTCTGCCCCGTGGGCGGATGTTATCGCCAAAACCTCGACCTTGCGCTGGCCTGTCGTTGAGCCCAAGGTAGACCGCACCC
>Ga0079226_10004223_pt1 | contig 10971 bp, 19 predicted proteins | sample Poulit2014_FD_76345 | JGI IMG/M metagenome (GOLD analysis project Ga0079226, IMG submission 76345) | Agricultural soil microbial communities from Georgia to study Nitrogen management - Poultry litter 2014 | ecosystem: Environmental > Terrestrial > Soil > Agricultural land | place: USA: Georgia...
GTTTTTGAGATATAGCACATCACGCACTCTTCTTTAAAAACAATAATTCCTGTCGTACGTTCATCGGACACTTGATACTCTCCACTTTTTTCTATTATCGTTTTAAACTCTTCATAAGTCATTATTCTTCCTCCTTTTACTTAGAACGGTATATCATCATCATTTGTTGGTATTCCAAAATCACCAATACCATAATCATTTGCAAATGGTTGGTTTTGATTTCCTGTATAACCTTGATTACCCTGTGCCTGTCCATCTTTTCTGTTATCATTTAAAAATGTAAAATCTTTGATTATAATCTTAGTAATATATTTAACTTGATTATTTTTATCTGTGTAACTTGATGTGTCAATATTTCCATTGATACCAATCAATCCACCTTTGCCAAAATATGTTGCAATTGTTTCTGCAAGTTTTCCATAAGCACTACACAAAATAAAATTTGTTGTTGATTTTCCTTGTTGTTGCCATTGTTCTTTTTTCTCTTTGCTTAATTGTTTATCAACTGCAATAGTTAGGTCTAACATTGCCATCCCATTTTGCGTGTGCTTTAAGTCAAGTTGATTTGCTATTCTGCCAATAATATTTGCATTATTCATTTTTGCATCCCCCAAATAAATTTAATTGTTTATCATTCACTTCTTTTATTTCAATTGTAATTTCGTTTGTGATTAATTGTTGATACATAGTAATAATACATTGCTTTTTACTATCCACATCTTCAATTAATATACCCACAAAATCATTGCAACTTCTTTTGATTATCATGATACCATTTGATTTTAACATATCATAAAACAAATTATCAAATTTAAATTTCTTTTTATCTATCCAAATAAATGTATCATCTGAATTTAATATCTTATACTTTGCAACATTGCTTGTACCACTTAATACCAACTGGATTGTCTTGATTATTTTTTCTTGATGCTCTAAAAATTTGTAAAATTTTGTATTTACAAGTTCAACAATATTTTTTATCGAACTTGTAAAATCATCAACTGATATTTTATTTATACATAAATCATTTATCATTGATGCAAAATTATATTTATTTAAATCACTTGTTTTTTCCCATAGTTTTATTAATATTTCTTGATTGTCAATATCTTTACCACCTAACATTTTATATTTGTAATTATTTTTATATAACCCTTGTCAATATCATCTGCATTTATCTGTATGTCAATATTATCATCTGTAATTTCATTTAAAGCATTTTTATATATTACAACACTATCAATTGCTTTTAAATATTTTTCAATTGTAAATTTTATCGTTGATTGCCTTGCATCAGTTTTTTGCATTCTTTTGCTTATAGCATATAGATTATTGATGCAATTCTTAAGTTCTGCTATAAATTCATTTGTATTATTCATCTATGTTTTTAATTCCTTTTATAATTTCCATCAGTCTATCATTTTGATTTTTTAATATATCCCATTGACTTGACAATCCCACAAATGCCAATAAAGTAAATATATTTGTTACAATTAAAAATGATATTATAATAATTGTTACTGTTTTCATTTTTACACATCCTTTTAATTTAAAATAAGATGCAACAATAAATGTTGCCCCTTGTTATTTTAATATTTTAATATTTTATACCATTTCGTTATAATTTCATCAATGTTTTTAACTTTTTCATCTGTATTATAGATTAAAATCTTATTGCCCTTATCTTTTAAAATTAAAACATCATCATTATAACCAATTAAAAACCTTGACTTTGTAACTTCAATCACTCCATCAATTTTGCCGTTTACCACCAAATCATCATACTGATATATTTTTATATCTGTTAAATCTGATATTGCCATTTTCAACAATTCTAGATTTGCATAATTTAAAAATCCATCTTTATATTTTTCTTTTGTGATTTCAATTGATATATAATTTTCGTTGTCAATACCGTTTATAATCTGATTAAGTATATCAATTTCATAGCTATCAAAATAAATTGTTAATGATATGCCGTTGTCTTTTATTTCTCTTGTGTAATTTACAACTGGTTGCCACCTGTCTAATCTATCCAATATATCTGTGCTTATATCTTTTAAAATTAAATCCCTATATTTTTTATGTTTGATATTTAAAATATTTGCATCAATAAAGATTGTTGCATCTGATTTGTTGTTATATATTGAATTTAATAATTCAATTTTTAATTTTTCAATATTTAATTCTGTTATAATTTCTTTTAATTTTGTGTATGTTTTCATAAATATTACCACCTTTATTTATAATTATTATTTTATTTTTGTAATGCTCAACTCACTACAATTACATTTATGCATTGTTGTTTTTGATTTTCCTGTATCAATCAAATAAAAATATTGATATTCTTCTACCACCTTGCCTGTGACAGAATAATAAGTTTTTAATTTTTTTTTTGTTTCTGATTTCTCAAATTTGTATGTTGACCCTATTTCTAATTTGATAAAATTATTTTTTTCTTTATTGCTTTTATCTAAGTTGCCCAATTTTCTCGTAAAATATTTATTCTTAAAATATCCCACATTCATATTAAAATCTTTTGCCCACTCTTCAATGGTTTTCTCTTTAAAATGTTTATTAATATATTCAAATTCTATTTGTGATAAATTTCGATTTTTAATTGGTATTTTATAAGAATTAAATTTTGTTGGATAACTCATTAATTGCACCCCCCAACATTTATAACATTTTGATTTAAATCCATGATAATTACTAATCCTAATCTTAATACTTCAATTTCACCATTCTTTATTTCCTGTTGCATATCTTTTAAATCTGTTGGATTTATTTCATTTGCATCAATGCAAAATCTACCCACTTCATCCAATGCCGTTGTGATACTTGCAAATGGATATAATTGTTTAATTTCTTTGTTTATTACTTTTACAAATACATCACTATCAATTTTATCATCAGTAAATAATTTTATTGTTTTTGGTACATAATTGTTTTTGAATAAATCAAATTTTACTACAACATTTAAAATATCATCATTGTTTTCATTAACCTTTAAAATTGCATTATTTAAATTTTCAATCATCTTTTCTTTTATTTCTTTAAATAAATTTGTCGCAACTATCATTGTTTGATAGCATTCAATACTTCCTGTTTTGTCAAATCTTTGTAAATGATTAATTGTAATTGGTTCTATCATAGTATTTACCACCTTTATTTTTATTTTTAGCAAAATAATATGGATAAATCAATTGATTAATCAGTTGACCCATCCACAAAATTTTATGCCTTTTTCAATGTTCTGTATTACATAATTTATTATACATCATTATTTGATGTAATGCAACACTTTTTTTTATTTTCTTTTTTTATTTTCCTGTACTGCCAAATCCCTGTGTACCCCTATCAGTTATATCTATATGATTATCTACTTCTTTAAAATCTATTTCAACTGCTTTTAACATTACAAGTTGCCCAATTCTTTGTCCTTGTTCTATTTCAACATCTTTATCTGATAAATTAAATAAAGGTAGTTTGATTGTACCCCTATAATCACTATCTATTGTACCAACCCCATTTAATAATAACAACTGTTCTTTGCTAGATAATCCACTTCTTGACCTAACTTGTAAATCATAACCCTTTGGATAGTTGCATGATACCCCTGTATCTAGTATCACCGTTTCTTTTGGCTTAATCGTTATTTTTGTACCTTTTTTACCTTTTAAATAAACATCATACCCTGTTGCACCTGTTGTTGCTTTTGTCGGTATATAAGCATCTTTTGATAGCTTTATATCAACATCTATACCATTAAATCTTATTACTTCACTTGTTTCCATTTTATTACCCCTTTTCAATAGTTATCCACATAGTTATCCACATTATTTTTTATGTTCCATTATTTCAACAAATATACATGGTTCTTTTTTATTGATGGTAAAATCATAATTTATTTTGCCGATTTCATCCCATCCATCATTTTTAATTACATTTGCTTTTATTAATCCATCCAATATAAATTTTGTTGATGCTATGTAATTATCTTTATCTATTCTTTTATCTTTGCAACAAAATGTGATGTGTAAATCAATTTTACCATCCACCTTTGCAATTTCCTGTGCCATGCATTCCATCATAACTAAATTTGTATATCTTTTTTTCTGAATTGCCCCAACATATATATTTGTCCTGTTAGCCTTTATTATTTCATTCATAGTTGGTAGCCTACCATCTATTTTTAAAGTTTGCATATCATTACCCCTTTTTTATTATAACCGATTGATATTTTAAAATCTATCATTTTATTTATTTAAGAATTGCACATATTTGCCATTATTGTAGGCTATCTATACAAATATATGCAATTCTCTTAATAATGCAAATTTATGCCCTTTTTTTGCCTTTAGAACGATTTTAAAGTGCTATGGTTATATCATTTCATTTTTTTTAACATCTGATTAAGAAAATAATCATCATTATAAGATTTTGTAACATCTATATCTGATTTGTTTATTTTGTTTATAGTTTTTTGTAAAATTTTATTATCTATATCTTTTATCTGATTTGTGTTTTTTCCAAAATGACTGCAATCTCTTGCATACCCCTTTGATTTGTTTTTTATGAACTTGTTTTGATTTTCCTGTTGTTTGCTTTGTATTAATAATTTTGTATAGTTTTTTCTTAATCCTGTACTACTCAAAATTACACTCTGCCAAAATTGATTGCCCATAGCAAAATCAATAATATTTTTAATTTCTTCAACATCTCTTTTATCTAACCTAATCATATAATCAAATTGCTTTGCCCAATTATCCAAATTAGGTTTTTTAAATTTATCATCATTCTTTAAAATTGATTGATATAAATAATCTGATAATTTATATTCAATACTATCTGTTGCAAATTTATTTTTAACATCTGTTGCAACTTTTTTATTTTCATTTTGTCCCTTGATGTCAATCAAGGATATATTATTATTATTAGTATTATTTATATTAGTATTATTTATGTTCAGTTTTTTGACTTCTAGTGGTTCAGTTTTTTGACCTACATAGGTTAAGTTTTTTGACTTCTGTTTTCCTACATTTTCCCGATAATCATTATCACACATATTATTATCATTGTTTTTTTGAATTGTTTTACCACCTTTATTTTTGCCTGTGTTATCTATTTTATCCTTTGATAGTAAATCAAATATCATTTTTTCATTTTCTATTATTTTAAAATATCTTATTTTTGGTAGACCTTTATATTTTACATCAATCAAATTTAATTGCTTTAAAATTTTAATACTTTGTGATTGTTGGTATTTTGTTAGTGTGGTATCATTTTCTAGATTTTCAATAGTACAATAAAAATATCCATCTATTAAAGTACCTTTATTGTAATAATAAAGGTACTTTGATATTAATTCACTATAAATAATTGTTGCATCAATCCCGATTTTTCTTGCTAGTTCTTTGTTAATAATAATACTTCCATCACTTCTTAATAAATTTAAAATTGCTTGAAAATACATTTTTTCATCATCCTTGCTTTTTTATTTTTTTAAATATTTTACAATTTCTTTATAGTTGTTAAAAATTAAATTGTATGCATCCGTTAATGCCTTGATATTTAATTCTGTAACAACTTGTGTTAACTCTTGCATTTTTCCTGTATCACCCACAAATGATTTTAATGTTACCCCCTTTAAATATCCTTGTGGTATTTTAACTTCTAATGCCTTTATAATATCATTATTTAAGTTTTTTTCAACTTCTGTATCCTGTTGCATCTGTTTTTGATTTGTCGCTTGTTTTGCCGTTGTTTTTGCCTGTGCCTGTTGAACCTGTTTTCTTTTTTGCTTATATTCTCTATCGAGCCATTTAAATCGTTCATTGCCTTTATCATCTATTATTTGCAATGCTATTATTTCACCATCGTTTGAATACTCTATATATTTCACATAAAATTTTGTGTAATTTGTATCTGATTGCATCACATTTACCCAAATAGATGGACTATTGTATAATTCTCTACCGATGCCCCAATTTGTGCAAGTTCTTTTAAATGAACTTGATGCAAGGCTTTTGATTTTTTCTATTGGATTAGATTGCTTATTGTCTATATCTCCAACATCTGATTTGCTAACCCATTCACCGATTTTTTCATTATAAATTGATACTGTACAATATAACATCCCATCTATTGAATAGTGTTCTCTTTTCCAATTTAAGCATCCAACAACTTCATCTAATACTTGCATATCTACCCTTGCATTTTTGTATAATAATAACATTTTTTTTCTTTTGTCTTTTGTAGTCATTGCAACTTTTACATCAATTTCATTTGCTTTTAATTCTCTGAATTTCATCATAATATTTACCCCTTTTATCTTATTCTTAATGATTTTGTTTGTGTTAACTCTATGCCATCAATTTTTTCAATTTCATTATCTTTTAATGCTTTTATCAATGCCCTTTTATCAACCTTTATATCTGTTATAATTTCTTTAAATTCTGATGGTACTTTTTCAACATCATCAATTTTTATACCTGTTGGATTATTAGCAATATAAAATGTATTTTCTAATGTTTTTACTTTTTGATTTTCAAGTTTTTCAATTTCCATTTGTATATAGTTTTTTATATTTTTTATAACTTTTTCTGTTGATTTGTTTTTCTTTTGCAACTTCTTGATTTTTTCTTTTCTTAAATTTATATCTGATTGTAATTTTTCAAGTACATATGCCATATTGTCTAACTTATCATTTAAATCATCACCGATTGTTTCAAATGCTATTTCTAATGATTTTATAGCATCATCATTTGCATCATCATCACTTAATACATCAATTATATCTGTTGCATCATTATATGCTTGTACAAGGTCGCTTAAAGTGATTTTAACTTCATTATATTCATTATTTATTTTTTTCATAATATTTACCCCTTTTATCTGTTTGAGTTATTTACAAAATGTTGTCTTTTAAGTTGTGATTTTAATTTTTCATTTTCAATTTTTAGATTTGCGTTTTCAATTTTAAGATTTCTATTTTTTAATCTATTTGCTTGTAAATCATTTTTGATTTTGCTATTTCTTAACATTGTTTCAATATAAATGATTACCCATATTGCGTTAATAGATAATGCAATCCCTTTAAAATCCCACATTATTTTGCCCCCATTTCTCTAGCTTGATAATTAGCATCTACCCATGATTTTTTGATTTTCCAAATGCCCTGTACCTTTACATATGCATCTTTTGGTATTACTTGATTTCTGTTAATGTATGCCCTTAATGTGTGCCTTGATACTTTATAGTACTGTTCAACTTCCCATAAAGATAAATAAATTTCATTAATCATTTTGATTACCCCTTTAATATTTAATTTTTAATGTTCACCTGGTTACAACACCTATTATACATCAATTAATGATGTAATGCAAGACTTTTATTTCCAGTTAGTAAAACATAAAGTTATCCACACCATGTGTGCTAGTAATTGCAATGTGTGTGTGAGTTATCCACATAGTTATCCACAATAAAAAAACAAGGCAAATGCACATCTGCATTGCCCTGTCTTTGTGTTTTTATGATACTGCATAGGTAAATGTTACCCCTTTTTGTATCGTTCCACTTTTCCTGTTGGTAATAATTGTACCACTATCACTTATTGTTGTAAAATCAATTGAAAATGTTCCACTTGTCGTTATATTACCACACCATACTGCTAGAGTTGTATTATTATTGTGATATGCACATGATACTTTAATTTCTGCTCTTGGTCTTGCCCATGATGGTATAGTTATTAGGTTATAACCTATATCAACAGTTGGTCGCAACTGTATGCATACAATATTGCCCGTTCTCCAAATGTAATAATCTGAATTATAATCATATTTTTCATAAACTTGTGTGATTGTAGTACCATCAACTTTTAATGAATTTGTTGTAATTGCGTTTGCACTTAGTTCCTGTGTTGATATTGTACCACTTGAATTTAATCCATTTTCCATTATTACTAATTGTTTAAAGGTTGGTGAGTAAGTGTTGCATATAAAATCATCTGCGTTTATATATAAATAATCTTGTACTGTTAATTTATCTATATTTGCATCTGTGCTTTTTAAGGTTTTTGCCGTTAATTCCGTTGGCTTTAAGTTCAACCCATCATTTCTAGTATAAGAAAATGCATCTGTTCCAACCTTTAAATCACTAGTATTTAAATCTATGTTAATATCATTTGCATTTGATGTTAGCACTCCACCTTTTTGATTTTTAGGTATATCAATGTCAATTGATTGACCGTTACCCTTTACAAAATGCATTTTTCTATCATTGATAGTAACTGTTGATATATAATTTAATATACCCTGTTCATCTATATCTTCAATAATTTTTACCATTTCATCAAATTTTGTTTTTCTTAATTCTTCAGCTTTTTGCCTATCAATTTCATTTGTTTGTCTTGTATCTTCAAATTTATTTATGTGTTCTAATTTCTTGCATAGTTCATCCGATTTCAGTATTAAAGGCTCTATTTTTTCAAGTGCTTTTTTTACTTCTTCAAAATCAAATAATAAATTTACATCCCCGTTATCAAATTCTGTATTGCGATAAATAACAAATTTTCCTGTTCTTGTACTCAAAATTTTATCATCAAATCTTAGTGATAATTGGTAGCTCCCTACTCCATTATTTAATAATGCTTTTTGTGGTATTAATATCCTAAAAATATTATCACTAATCTTATATGCTTGTTTAAATCCTATACTGCCATGCTTAAATTCTAACATCATCTGCAAATCTGCTTTTGCAAGTATTCCACTCTCTTGCAAATCATGGTCGACTACTGTAAATGTGTAACCCCTGTATGTTTCACCCTGTACTGCAAATAATTCCTCTGCCCAATCCTGATTAAAATTTATTTCAAATTCATCATTTCCAATTTTATTTATCATGCGTTAAAACTCCCTTGATTGTCTTTTTTGTTCAAGTATTTCTTGTTCAATTTTTGATTTCAAATACATATCCACATCCCCATAAATGCTTGTGATTATATCCCTTGTACTTGATGCCATCATTTTTTTGGTTGCTTTTAGTGTTTTATCAAATGCAATTTTCATTGCATCATCATCAAATTTATCATTTTCTTTTAATTCATTTGTAAATGTTTGTGTAGTAAATGCAACTGTTTGTGCTATTGTTTCGTTGATAATATTTAAATGATTTTTAATTTTCTGATTTTTGATTTTGTCAATCTGTAATTTTATAGCACTTGCAACATATCCAATTAATGTTGTAATCAATGCCATCATTAATGGTTGCAATAATTCTATCCAATTTATATCGTTCATATTTTCACCCTATTTTTTTATTTTGTATTTTTCTCTGCCTTTATCTCCATTGCGTACAAAATCCAATGCTTGTTGATATGTTTCTTCTGCATTTTTGCCCCCTATATGATAATTAATCATATAGCTATGATGCTTTGGATTTCCACCAATCCCAATAATATAGTTTGTGTTAACTTTTTCAAATGTATCTGTACCACTTATCATTATTGCCCCATTATAGCTTGGTGATAGCCAATTTTTAATAACAATTGCACTTGCCATATCTTTAATTGCTCCGTTGGGCGTTAATGATATTATTGCAACTGCTCTATCTCCTATTTTATCCATATCTGTATCTGCTCCCCCTTGATCTACATTCGCATCATTATTTATATATTTTTGTACTAACTTTTTAAATGTTCCATCTTGCCAATGCTTTAAATCCAACATTCTGTGTGGACAATATTTACCACTATAATTTTGATGCGTGTAAATATCTTTTGTAGTCCATCCAAATTGTTTGCATAGTATAGCACATAATTTTGCCCCATTTTCCTGTGCTTGTAAATATGTTTTTAAGTCGCTTGTACTTCTTGCAATCTCTATACCAATCATATTTAAATTACCTTGCCTATTTCCACAATGCCATGCGTTTCTGTTTAATGGTATGCCTTGTACTGCTCTAGTATCATCTACTGCATAATGGAAAGATACTGCATTATTATTACCAATCATATATGATATTTCATTTATAGCACTTGCATTATTATAAGTATTATGGATTACAATCCCCTTTGGTTGCATTTTATATGGTGATTTTAAAGGATATTTTTTTTCGTTCATCATCATCTTGGTTATTCTCAAATCATTCATTTAATCATCCCCTTTTTCTTTTTCTGCATCTTGATATAACATATTTTTTTCTGTTCTATCTGCTAGATTTTCCAAATATGCAAATTCATAAAAATCAACTGCATCTGTATAACCTACATCAACAACTTCAACATCTTTTTTAATCTCTTTATTATCCATAATGCCCCCCTATTTAATAGATTGTATATACCACATGATAAACCCAATCCCAATTGTTATAAGTGAAAATGATGCCTTTTTTATTGTGCTTGTTAACTCTTTCATCTGCTCAATTGCATTATCCATTTTTGGTATAAGCACGATAACATCTTTTTCAACATCATCAATTTTTGATTGAATTTTATTCATTCTTTTAGTATGCTCTTGTAAATTTATTTTTGTTTCATTTTCAAATTTTTCCAAATCACATTGCAAATCTTCCACTTTATATTGTAGTTTTGAAAATGCCCCATTTTCTTTTTCCATTTAATCAATTCCTTTGTTATCAATATTTTTTAATTATTTTTTAATTTGCCATACTTCCAACTCTATTTGTTTATTTTCAATATTAAGTAAATCCCTTGTTATTTTTGATATTGCACCCCATACCTTGATGCCTTTGTTTTTATCTTTTGCCGTTGCTAACTGATGCAATCTTATTTTTCCATATCTGATAAATGGTATATCTATTTTAAAATTGTTATCCGTAAATCTTTCTATATCAAGCATATAATCAACGGTCTTAATAAATAATTTTACTCTTGCATCATCTTCTGCTTGTTTCTTTTGTTGCTCCGTTAAATCTTCTTGATTGTTTTCTTTGTCGGGATATTCAATTCTA
>Ga0079226_10004224_pt1 | contig 10971 bp, 10 predicted proteins | sample Poulit2014_FD_76345 | JGI IMG/M metagenome (GOLD analysis project Ga0079226, IMG submission 76345) | Agricultural soil microbial communities from Georgia to study Nitrogen management - Poultry litter 2014 | ecosystem: Environmental > Terrestrial > Soil > Agricultural land | place: USA: Georgia...
GACATTTTGGTGGAAATCACGGGTCGTCAACGTGGCAGGCTGTATGCTTTCCAACGGTATCTGGCACTTTTCGTCGCATAGCAACTTCAATTACACCCACTCTTGTTAAAGATTCACCCAACATTCTTTAATAATAAATGTAACTATTAAAGTAAACACTACCTAACCTGTTTTTTTCAACAAGCTCGGCTTCGCTCGGCTTCTTTCGTCCATGTTGTTCTGCTAACAAGGACTCCTCTCTACCAGTTCCAGCAACTGCTGCGGGTCAATGGCTCGACACACAGCCCCTTGCGGGCGCGCCGTAGGCGTATCTTCTGCCATCAGCATGGCATTGAGCACGGCCTCTTCAACAGCCTCCACCGCAGCCAGATAGACCGGATCAAGTATTTCATCGTTCAGGCACTCCATCTGACGCCAGGGGCCGCTGAGCTGGGGCAAATCCATATCGTTGGCTGTACTGAACGCCAGGAACATGTCACCGGAGCTGTTACCGCCAGGAGTACCGCCCCGCCCAATGCCGATGGTGCCCCGCCGTGCCAGCTTGTTGAGCTGGTGTGGCAACAGGGGTAGGTCCGTGGCAACAATGCAGATGATGGAGCCCCGCTCCGTGTGCATGGCAGGAATGCGGTCGGCCGTCAGATGCTGGCCCACGGGTACGCCCAGGACATCCAGCCAGGGCCGGATGCCATGATTGGCCTGTACCAGTGCACCAATGTGATAAGTCTCTCCAGCCACACGGATGCGCCGTGACGCCGTGCCGGTGCCGCCCTTGAATTCGTAGGCAATCATGCCGGCACCGCCGCCCACGTTGCCTTCCGCGATGGCACCCGCTGCGGCCTTTTCGATGGCACGCAAGGCATGCTCGGGCTTGATGTGCAGCCCGTTTATATCGTTCAACACCCCATCGTAGGTTTCGGCAACCACCGGCATGGCCCAGAGATGGTTGTGGTGCCATGCGTCGCCGTATTGCCGGATGATCCACTGCGTGCTGGCCTGATGCGCAGCGCCGACAGCATGGGTGTTGGTCAGCAGTATCGGACCGACAAAATAGCCGCCGTCGTGAATCCAGTGGGTACCCGTCATTTCTCCATTGCCATTAAAGGCATGCTGCCCCGCCCATATCGGGCGCGGCCGCGAATCAAAGCCGGTCGGCAGGATGGCCGTCACGCCCGTTTGCACAGGCAAGCTACCCGTCTGCAAGGCGGGGTCAACATGCGAGTTCAGGGTTTCATATCCAACCAGAACGCCTGGCACATCGGTGATGGCATTGTGGTGTCCGGTCTCTCCGGGCATGGCAAGTCCGAGTTCCCGGGCACGCTGTTTATTACCTGATGCAGCGGTCGTCATTTCCGTAATTTCCTCCCCGAACGCAAATACAGCCCTCCCGAAGCAATGACAATGGAAAAGAGCAACATCATGGTTGCAATGGCATTGACCTCGGGCTTGATTCCGCGTCGTAACATTCCATAGATAAATACCGGCAGTGTGGTGGAGTCCACACCAGCAATGAAGTAGGTGATGACCAGGTCATCCATCGAGATGATGAAGGCCAGCAGCCACCCGCCCACCACACCAGGCAGGATCAGGGGCAGCGTCACGCGCCGGAAGGTCTCCCAGCCGCTGGCACCCAGATCAGCCGAAGCCTCTTCCAGCGTGTTGTCCATGTCGGCCAGACGCGCGCTGACCACAATGAACACATAACTGACCAGAAAGGTGCAATGGCCGATGATGATGGTGACGGTACTGAGGCTGATGCCCGCAGAAACAAAAAAGATCAGCAGGGAGATTCCCAGCACGATGTCGGGCATCATCATGGGCATGTACATCAGCGCGCGATACAGTCCCCGCAGCCGGAAACGGAAGCGGTAGACGGCAATGGCGATGCAGGTACCAAAAATGGTCGAGATCGTGCTGGCAATGAGGGCGGCCATCAGACTGGTTCGCACCGCGGCGTACAGCTGACTGGTGGACTCTACATAGAGTGATGACTCACTGATTTTTGTTGACTGGCCAAAAATTGCCCGATACCAGTCAAAGGTAAAGCCGTCCCAGATCATCATGTTGACCGGGTTGGCGTTAAATGAATAGATGACAATCAGTACGATGGGGGCGTACAGAAAGACAAAAAACAGCAGGCCGTACAGAGACAGCGCAATCTTGCTCGGAGTGCGACGTGACATATCAGCCCTCCCTGACCGTTTCGGTCATGTCTGCAAGGGTCTCACGGCGGGTCATGGCACGCACGTACACCATCAGCAGGCCCAGTATGGTCGCCATGACCACCATGCTGAGCGCCGCGCCAAAGGGCCAGTTGCGCGCCGACAGGAACTGCTGCTCGATCAGGTTGCCTATCATCATGACTTTTGCGCCGCCCAGCAAGGACGGCACGATGAAGTTGCCAAGACTGGGGATGAACACAATGATGGAGCCGGCCATGATTCCGGGCATGGTCATGGGAAGAATCAGACGCCGGAACGTCTGCAGCCGGTTGGCGCCGAGATCAAACGACGCTTCCGTCATGGACATGTCGAGCTTTTCGATACTGGCATACAAGGGCAGGAACATGAACGGAATGAATATGTAAACCATGCCGATCACCACCGCAAAGTTGGTGAATATCATTTCCAGTGGCTTGTCGATGATGCCAAGCCCCATCAGGGCCTGATTGATGAAACCCGTGGGCCTGAGCAGCAGTATCGAGGCAAAGAGCCTGACGATCAGGCTGACAAAAAATGGCAGCGTGATCAGGAACATGTACAGGTTCTTGCGCCCGGACGGTTGGCGGCTGATCCAGAAGGCCGTGGGATAACAGATGATCAGACACAAGAACACCGTGCTGATGGCCAGCCAGACCGAACGGAGAAACACCCACAGATAAACCGGGTCAAACGTTTCATAACGCGTATCGGCCCAGCCAAATATACGCCCGTAATTGAGGTGATAGAACACCCACTCCACGCCGCCGTACAAACCTGGCTCCAGCCAGCTGTACACGAACATCAGCACCAGGGGACACAGAAAGAACAGACCCAGGAATACGGTCGGACCCGACAACAGCCCGAATACCGTCCGGCCACGGCGCGCCACAAGGCTTGTGCTGGTAGTCATGGCGCTTCCTCTTCAACCAGACAATGCAGCCGGGACTGGGGAATCCAGAAGGCCAGCTGCGCGCCAACAGCCAGTGTTTCTGCCAGCTGCTCATCGGCATCCACCGTGGCGTTGAAGGAAATGTCGTCGTCCGTCTCGATGACCAGTCGGTAATGCGAGCCAATGAATAGCTGCTGCCTGACACGCCCGTGAAAAGCCAGGGCCGGCCCCTGGGCGGGTTCGGCAAGCGTAATGTCTTCTGGCCGGGACAGCAGTTGCAGGGCCTGCCCCGGCTGCGCACCGCTCAATGCCTCACTGGACGCAAACTGCAATGTCTGCCCATCGAAGAGCTCAATGGTGTCTGCACCGGCGTCGCGAGCTTTCAGGGTCGCTGCCAGCAGATTGCTTTCCCCAAGAAAACGCGCTGTGAATACGTTTCGTGGCTTGCGATACAGTGTCTCGGGTGCACCAATATGCTGGATCTTGCCCTGCCCCAGCACGGCGATCCGGTCGGACATGGTGAGTGCCTCTTCCTGGTCGTGGGTAACAAACACAAAGGAAATACCCAACTCGTTTTGCAGGGCCTTGAGCTCGTGCTGCATTTTGCTGCGCAGCCCACGGTCCAATGCCGACAGGGGCTCGTCGAGCAGGAGAATGCGGGGACGGGCAACCAGCGCGCGGGCCAGAGCGACCCGTTGCTGCTGCCCGCCAGAGAGCTCGTTGATCTGACGATTGCCGTACCCGGTCAGACCAACCAGCTCCAGCATGGCCTCTACCCGCTCCTTGACTTCATCCCTGGGTGCCCGGGCGACCTCCAGACTGTAAGCCACGTTGCGCGCCACACTCAGGTGAGGAAAGAGCGCATATTTCTGAAACACCGTGTTGACAGGGCGCTGATGGGCCGGCCAGCTGGCGACATCGCGCCCGTCAATGCGGATTTCGCCTGAGTCCAGATCGTCGAAACCGGCGATCAGGCGCAAGAGTGTCGTCTTGCCGCAGCCCGACGGTCCCAGCAGGGTGACGAACTCGTTGGGGGCGATGGAAATTGATACATCGTCCACAGCGAGAATCTCGCGGGAGTCCGGCGTCAGAAAACGTTTTCTGGCATTCCGGATTTCCAGGACCGGAGAGGCTGATGCTGCCCGTGCAGCATCAGCCTGACCCGCTGACGCTGCGGTTGCCACAGACTGTTGACTCATGTATCACCTCATTGTGCCGTGGCTTTGACACGTCTCCATTCGCGGGCATACAGACGGATGTCAGGACCCAGGTCATGGAAAATCTGAAGCTTGTCCATGACTTCCTGAGGCGGGTACATGGTCGGATTGTTGGCGATCTCTTCCGGAATCAGATCGCGGGCAGGAATGTTGGTCGTGCCATTCATCTGCTGCTCAACGTTCAGGGCGGCAATCTCTGGCTTGAGATAGAACTCCAGGAACTTCTTGGCGTTGTCCTTGTTGGGCGCGCTCTTGAGCACGCACAGGTCTTCTTGATAGATGGTGGCGCCCTCTTCCGGAATCACGTATTCCAGTACATCCGGCATCTGGCTGACAAAAATATTGGCGCCCACGTACCAGTGCGCTGCGGCCACATCGCCGGACTGGACCAGCGGAATGCTGTCATAGGTAAAGGCCGAGATGTTGTCCAGCTTGTCGATGATGTAATCGGCTGCTGCGCCCACTTCGTCATCATCGACCGAGTTGACTGAGGTGCCATTCATGATGTGTCCGATGCCCAGCGTTTCGCGCGGGTCGTCGAGCAAGATGATTTTTTCACCCTGCTCGGCCAGATCGAAAAGATCCTGCCAACCCTTGATGGGCTCGTCCACCACATTCTTGTTGTAGACAATGCCGACGCTGCCCCAGGCATAGGGCAGGCAGTACTCGGCGTCGGGGTCCGTGCGGGCCCGCTTGGAATCCGGGTCGATATTCTTGAAATCCGGATGGCTGCTGATGTCTGTCTTTTCCAGCAAGTCCAACTCGGAAAGAACATCGTGCATCCACACCGACGGGAAAACGATGTCGTAACCCGTGGCACCGGCCTGGATCTTGGCCAGCATCTCTTCGTTGGTGCCATAGGTATCCAGCGACACATCCACATCGTGCTCTTCGCCAAACCGCTTGAGCACCTCCGGATTGATGTAATCGCCCCAGTTGTAGACGTTCAGCTTGCCTTCGGCCATGGCTGGTGTGCTCACCATGCTGGCTGAAAATCCCAGCACCAGTGCGCCCACCAGGGTTCTGAAACGTGAATCAACGATGGTCTCTCCTTTGTCTCGCATTGCTCTCCTCCTGTTATTCATGGCGGCATGCTGGCTCCACAGCGCCGCGCAACCCATAGAGTGCACTCTTGATAACGTTTTTGTCAAATGTTATTTTTCTGTCATGAACGCAAAAGATATCACTCAGACACAGTCCATGGCTGGTTTTTCTTCCTATCCGCAGGTCAGGTTCGAAGAATTCATCGAAGGCATGAAGGCATCCTTGCCGCGCTTGCCGCGTCAGGAAGCCAAACTGGCGCAGTACATGGTCCTCAACCAGAACACGCTTGCACTTGAAAACGGCAAGACCCTTGCTGCGAAGGTCGGGGTCAGCGAAGTCACAGTGGGCCGCCTGCTCAGAAGGCTGGGATGCAACGGCATCCGCGGACTCAAGGAACTGTTGCGCCATCAGTATTCCGAGGCGCACAGCACGCCTGTCGACTTTCAGGGAGTGGACCTGAATCTTGAAAAGGTCATGGAGGCGGAAATGAGCGTCGTGGCTGCTGTCTTCCAGCAGACTTCCAGCAAGAACTGGAAGCACGCCACCCGCCTGCTGACTGAGTCCGACCAGGTTTTCATCACCGGGTTTCAATCCGTGCGCGGGATTGCAGAAGACTTCAGCCGCCGCCTGCTGCTGGCGCGTGCTGGTGTCAGTTATCTCTCTCCACACGACAACATGCTGGGAGAATGGACGGACGATGCAGACGGCAGTGGCGACTGTCTCGTCCTGATAGACGTGGTGCCCTACGCCAGGGAGGCGGTATTACTCGCCCGCCTGGCACGGGAGCGTGGCAAGCGGTGCATTGTCGTCACGGACGAGTATTGTCACTGGGGCCGTGAGGTGGCGGATGCTGTCATCCACGCACCCTCAAAAACCGGCCTGTTCCTGGAGTCCACCGTCGGCATCGTCCTGGCCCTCAGTCTGCTGGTTGGTGCGGTCTCCACCGCACACCCAGAAGAATCGGAAGCTCGCATGCTGCGCTGGAAAGCGCACACCCGCCAGCTCAATTTGTTTTGAATCACGTCGGATGCCCTGCATACCCATATTGGGTATACGGGTTTATGCGGATTGGTATCTTGGCCCGTTTCTTATATTGTTGGTGCTCTGCAATCATGTGTTACCAGCGTGGCAAAACCAAACATTCTGGCGCTGTCTGTAATATCTACACACCAAAGGAATTGCAGCTTTACAAATTAATTATCTTCACTGGAGAACTTCTTCATGAGCACCGATAAAAAAGCCGGTATAAAACAACAGCAACCAGAACGACGCAAGTTTCTGGGCACTGCTGTAGCGGGGACAGCAGCAGCAACCGCCATGGGCTTCCCCATGATTGCCAAGGCACAGGGCCCCATCAACTTCCGATTCCAAAGCACCTGGCCAACGGTCGACATTTTCCACGAATACGCGCTGGATTTCGCTCAGAAGGTCAACGACATGACTGGCGGGGATCTCAACATCGAGGTTCTTCCTGCAGGCGCTGTCGTACCCGCGTTTTCTCTGCTGGATGCCGTCTCCAAGGGTACACTGGACGGCGGCCACGGCGTACTGGGCTACAACTATGGCAAACAGAACGCGCTGGCCCTGTACTCTTCGGGTCCGGCCTTTGGCATGGACGCCAACATGGTTCTCGCATGGCACAAGTACGGTGGTGGCCAGGAGCTGCTGGCCAAACTGTACGACTCCATCGGCGCCAACGTGGTCTCTTTCCTGACCGGCCCCATGGCTACCCAGGCTTTCGGCTGGTTCAAGGAACCCATCACCAAGACTGAAGACCTCAAGGGCCTGAAATTCCGCACCAACGGCCTGGCCATTGACATGTATACGGCCATGGGCGCATCAGTCAACGCCCTGCCCGGTGGTGAAATCGTTCCCGCCATGGACCGCGGCCTGCTTGATGGCGCCGAGTTCAACAACGCCAGCTCCGACCGTCTGTTGGGCTTCCCCGATGTTTCCAAGGTGTGCATGCTGCAAAGCTTCCACCAGGCCGCAGAAACGTTCGAAATCAACTTCAACAAAGACAAATACAACGGTCTTCCCGACAACCTCAAGGCCATTATCGACAACGCCATCGAGGCCTCATCTGCTGACATGTCCTGGAAAGCCATCCACCGCTATTCCATTGACTACATCAAGCTCAAGGAAGAAGACAACGTCAAGTTCTACAAGACCCCCGATGCCATCCTGCTTGATCAGCTCAAAGTCTGGGATGACATCATCGAGAAAAAAGCTGCAGAAAACCCCCTGTTCAAAGAGATCATGGACTCCCAACTCGAGTTCGCCGAACGGGCAGTCAGCTGGGACATGGACACCAACAACAACCGCCGCATGGCTTACAACTACTATTTTGGCAAGAAAAAAGAGTCCTGATCCACGGTAACGCCTGACGAAAACGTCTGTTTTCCCCAGTCCGGCGCGGTTGCAGAACCGCGCCGAACTTTTCAGATAACACACACGAATGAAACTGAACACTGTGTACCCGTTGCATGGGTTCAGGTCATCGGGATCCACTCATGCAAAATCTGATCCACAATATCGACAGGGTCAATCGATGGCTAGGCCATTTCTTCGGCTGGACCGTCTTTATCCTGACGCTGTTTGTTACCTACGAAGTCTTCTCCCGATACGCATTTGGCAACCCCAGGCCTTGGGCATTTGACGCCATGAACATGTTGTATGGCACCTTGTTCATGATGGCAGGTGCCTACGCGCTGGCCACCAACGCCCATGTCAGGGGTGATGTCCTTTACGGTTTCTTTCCTGTCCGCCTGCAGGCCAGCCTTGACTTGCTGCTGTACTTTCTTTTCTATTTCCCCGGTGTCATTGCACTGGTGTGGGCCGGCTACGTCTATGCGGGCGAGTCTTTTGCCATTCGCGAACACTCCAACATCACTGCAGATGGACCGCCCATTTATCCCTTCAAGATGATCATCCCTTTCGCGGGCATCTGCCTGATCTTTCAGGGCTTTGCCGAGGTCGTCCGCTGTATTCAGGCAATCAAGCGTGGCCTCTGGCCTGCCCGCATTGAAGACATCGAAGAAGTCGACGTCGACAACCTCAAGACCATGGTGACCGCAACCGAAGTCACTGATGATGCACTGATCAGTGCATCAGACAACCACCCACGAGAAGCAACATGAGAAAAGAAGCCTGGATTGGGGTTTTCATACTGGCCTGCGTTGCAGCATTCCTTGTATATATGCTGCCCCCCTTTGACGAAATCCGCGATGGCCATATCGGTCTTCTCATGCTGGGCATGATTGTCATCACCATCATGCTGGGTTTTCCCACCGCCTTCACGCTCATGGGCATGGGCGTCGGCTTCAGTTTTTACGCCTATCGAAACATGGGTCTGGGTGCCGCCTGGGAACAAACGCTGGATCTCATGGTGCTGCGTGCCTACGCGGTCATGACCAACGATGTCCTGATTGCCGTGCCGCTGTTCATTTTCATGGGCTATCTGATTGAACGCGCCAACCTGATCGAACGCCTGTTCAAGACACTGCACATGGCCATGGCCCGGGTGCCGGGCTCGCTGGCGGTAGCTTCCATTGCCACCTGCGCCATCTTTGCCACGGCAACAGGTATTGTGGGTGCCGTGGTCACGCTCATGGGTCTGCTGGCCTTCCCGGTCATGCTGAATGCCGGGTACAGTACCCGCCTGGCCGCTGGCGCCATTACCGCTGGGGGCTGTCTGGGCATCCTGATTCCCCCTTCCATCATGCTGATCGTATATGGGGCGGTCGCAGGCGTTTCCGTGGTCAAGCTGTATGCTGGCGCATTCTTTCCGGGCATCATGCTGTCTGGCCTGTACATTGCCTACATCATTGTGATCAGCAAGCTGCGACCACAATCAGCCCCGCCGTTGCCCGCCGAAGAACGGATCCTGCCGCTCACGGCCGCCACGGAACATATCTCCCGCACTTTCAGCAAACGCGCCGTACCTTCTCTGGCGCGGGCCGTACTGTCACGCGGGAAAGCGGGTGTCGAGCGTAACCATGCTTTCAGAAACCTGGCGCTTGCCCTGCTGCCCTTGTTCATCTTCATTCTGGCTGTCGGCACCAGTTACGATTACCTCACCCAGCCTGCCCCTGCCGAGCAAGACTACTCGGCACTGAGCTTTGACTCGGGTGACGACGAGCTGGCCGCCCTGCTGTCTGGTGGGGCGCTTGACGAGCCCGAGGGCGCAGCCAGCCTGGATGCCACCGAAGACGACGCGCTTGCAGCCGAAGCCGCAGAGGTCGCAGAGGCCGCTCTGGAACGACAGCCTGCGCCCTCGCTGTTCTGGTGGGTGGCTGGCATAGCCAGTGCTCTGGTGTTTGCCGCCTATGCGTTGTTCACGTTTCAGCAGCTCGAACTCTTCAAGCTCATGATCACCTCCTTCTTCCCGCTGGCCATTCTTATCCTGGCGGTGCTGGGGAGTATCATCTTCGGGTTTGCCACACCCGCTGAGGCGGCGGCCATGGGAGCATTTGGGGGCATCGTACTGGCCATTCTGTACCGACGGCTCAATTACACCATATTGCGAGAATCCGTCCACCTCACGGCCAAGACGACCGCCATGGTGTGCTGGCTGTTCATTGGCTCCAGCATCTTTGCAGCGGCCTTTGCCTTGCTGGGCGGGCAAACCATCGTGAATGCGTGGGTGATTTCTCTCGACCTGACCCCGGTGCAATTCATGATCATGGCGCAACTGATCATTTTCTTCCTCGGATGGCCGCTGGAATGGACGGAGATCATCATCATCTTCATGCCCATCTTCATCCCGCTGGTCAACCATTTCAACGTTGATCCGCTATTCTTTGGCTTGCTCGTAGCCCTTAACCTGCAAACGTCTTTCCTGACGCCGCCGGTAGCCATGTCAGCCTTCTATCTGAAGGGGGTGGCGCCGAAAGGCATCTCATTAAATCAGATATTTTTAGGGGCATTACCCTTTGTGGCGTTGCAGTTCCTGGCCATTGTCATGATGTACCTGTTCCCCGGAATCGGTCTGTGGCTGCCCAACCAACTGTACTGACCCTGCCCATGTCCGGGTGATACTCACCACGCAGCGCCTCCCATACCGGAGGCGCTGTTTTTTTCATGTGCGGTTGTACAAAACAGCCAGCCAATGGCGAGGCTCGCAGCAGACGGGTACCATGAACACACAAGCACCCACAGGATCAACCATGGAAACGACAACATCCCCCACCAATGATTTCAGCATGCCTGCAGTACAAGGCTACCATTCTCATGTGTACTACGACGCCCGGACACTGGATCAGGCCCGTCTCCTCTGTGAGGCAGCCGCAACCGCGCTGGGCGTGCAAATGGGCCGCATGCATCAGCGACCCGTCGGACCGCACCCAGACTGGAGCTGTCAGTTGTCTTACCCGGCAGATCAACTGAATACGGTACTGCCATGGCTGGCCGTCAACCGACATGGATTGACGATATTTACCCACCCGCTGACGGGCGATGACCTGCGCGATCATCGCGATTATGCAATCTGGATGGGCGCCGTGCGCCCTCTGGATCTGAGCCTGTTTGATGGCTGAAGCCGTCAGCGGCCGAGCCAGTGGGGCCCAGGTGTTGTCATGATTGGGTCACGGCTTGCATCAAAAAGAATCTGGGACCGCCATGC
>Ga0079226_10004225_pt1 | contig 10971 bp, 8 predicted proteins | sample Poulit2014_FD_76345 | JGI IMG/M metagenome (GOLD analysis project Ga0079226, IMG submission 76345) | Agricultural soil microbial communities from Georgia to study Nitrogen management - Poultry litter 2014 | ecosystem: Environmental > Terrestrial > Soil > Agricultural land | place: USA: Georgia...
GCTCCACCAGAATCATTAAATCCTACAATAGGAGCACCCATTTTCACCGCCATTTCTTGAACCTTGCATATTTTTGCAGCATGCATTTCTCCTAAAGAGCCTCCAAGAACGGTAAAGTCTTGGGAGAAAACAAATACTAATCTTTCATCTACTGTCCCATAACCTGTTACCACTCCTTCAGCCGGTGCTTCTTTTTTTTCCATACCGAAGTTTGTGCTTCTATGTTCTACAAAAGCATCAATTTCAATAAAACTATTTTCATCTAATAATAGATTGATTCTTTCTCTAGCTGTTAATTTGCCAGATTTGTGTTGTTTTTCGATTCTTTTTTCTCCTCCACCAAGTTGTATTTTTTCCTTGGCTTGGACTAATTTATTAATTTTATCCTTCACTTTGACCCTCCTTTATGCATTTTTAATTAACCTCTTTCACATAATTCTATTAAAACTCCAAAAGTAGATTTTGGATGTGCAAAAGCTATTTTTGCTCCTCCTGCTCCATAACGAGGTTTTTCATCTATCATCCTAATTCCATTTTCTTTCATCTTTTCGATGGCTTCTTCTATATTTTCTACTCTATAGGCTATATGTTGAACACCTTCTCCTCTTTTTTCAATAAACTTATGGATAGGCCCTCCTTTTTCTGTTGACTCTAATAATTCAATTTCCGTATCACCTATAGGCAAAAAAGCTGTTTTAACTTTTTGTTCCTCTACAACCTCGGTACCTTCTAACTTCATACATAGAACATTTTCGTAAAATTTTAATGTTTCTTCTAAATTTTCCACAGCTATACCTATATGATCAATTTTAGTTACCAAAGAACTAACCCCCTTTATTATTTTAAAAGTTTTATTATTTCATCCTTTGCAGTATAAGGATCTAACTTCCTTGAAACTACTTGTTTAGAAAGTTCCGTTAATAAATCTCCTTCTCTTGCCTTTGACATTATAATATTCATAAGTTCATCTTCTACTAATTTTACTATTTCTTCTCTCATATTTTCATTTCTTCTTCTCTCTAACTCATTAGATTCTTCTAAAAAGCTTCTATGCTCTTTTATCTTTTGTAAAAGAGTATCCACTTCTTCATTTTTACTAGCAGACACCTTAACTACATCTGGTCTAAATTTATCTTTATCATTAAGGTCTAAGGTCATTTCTATTTCCACTGCTGTTTTATCTGCCCCTTCCAAATCCGACTTATTTATAGCAAATAAATCAGCAATTTCCATTATACCTGCTTTTATAGCTTGTATATCATCTCCTAGGTTTGGCACCATTACCATGAGAACTGTATCTGCATTTTTAACAATATCTATTTCTGATTGCCCCACTCCTACAGTTTCAACAAAAATATAATCTGCGCCATAAATATCTAGTACTTTAATTGCTCCCTGAGTTGCTTTTGATAGCCCACCTAAGGAACCCCTTGTACCCATACTTCTTATAAATATATTTTCATCTATAGCTAAATCTGCCATCCTTATTCTATCACCTAAAACGGCTCCACCAGTAAATGGACTTGTAGGATCAATGGCTATTACCCCTATTTTTTTACCCTCTTTTCTTAATTCCTTTACTAACCTATCAGTAAGTGTACTTTTTCCACTACCTGGTGGTCCTGTAATACCTACAACATAAGCATTGCCTGTATATTTATACAAACTTTTGATTATATCTATACCTTCCTCATCTTCATTTTCAAGCATAGTTATAAGTCTTGCACAAGCTCTTTTATTACCTTTAAGTAATTTTTCTTCTATATTCAATGGTAAACACCACCTATGAAATCTCTTTTTTCACATGCTTCCTTATATATTCTACTACATCTTGAGTTGAGGTTCCAGGTGTGAAAACTTCTGACACTCCAGCCTCCTTAAGTCCTGGAATATCCTCTTCTGGAATTACTCCTCCTCCAACCAATAAAATATCTTCTGCATCTTCATTTTTTAACAATTCTATAACCTTAGGAAACAAATAATTATGAGCCCCCGAAAGTATACTTAAGCCAACTACATCTACATCTTCTTGAATTGCTGCTGCTACAATTTGCTCCGGTGTTTGCCTTAGTCCGGTATATATAACTTCCATTCCTCCATCTCTTAAAGCCCTTGCAATAACTTTTGCCCCTCTATCATGTCCATCTAATCCTGGTTTTGCAACCAATACTCTTATTGGCCTACTCATCTCTTTATCCTCCTTATTGGATTTTTTTGCTATACTCTATAATATAACAGACTGTTCATATTCTCCAAACTCTTCTCTTAATACGCCACATATTTCACCTAAGGTTGCATAACTTTTAACTGCATCTAATATATAAGGCATTAAGTTCTCATCTGTTTTTGCTGCTTCTTTCAAACTTAATAGAGTTTTTTCTACTTCATCATTATTTCTCTCTGCCTTTAATTTAGAAATTTTTTCTACTTGTAACCTTTCTACTTCTGGATCTACTCTTAATATATCTTCTTTTTGCTCCTCTTCTACTTGGAACTTATTTACGCCTACAACTATTCTTTCTTCTGATTCAACTTCCATTTGATATTTATATGCACTATTTTGTATTTCTTTTTGTATATAACCTTTATCTATTGCTTGAGGTGCTCCACCTAATTCATCTATTTTTTCTATATATTTTAATGCTTCTTCTTCTATTTTATTTGTAAGATGTTCTACATAATAGGAGCCTGCCAATGGGTCAATAGTTTCTGCTGCCCCACTTTCATGGGCTACAATTTGTTGAGTTCTTAAAGCTATTCTTACAGATTCTTCTGTTGGTAAAGCTAAGGCTTCATCCCTTGAATTAGTATGTAATGATTGAGTACCTCCAAGTACTGCCGCTAAAGTTTGTATAGTTACTCTTATAATATTATTATCTGACTGCTGAGCGGTTAGTGTAGAGCCTGCTGTTTGTGTATGAAATTTAAGTCTCATGGACTTTTCATTCTTAGCTTTAAATCTATCTTTCATTATTCTTGCCCAAAGTCTTCTGGCCGCCCTAAATTTAGCTACTTCTTCTAATAAATCATTATGTGCATTAAAGAAAAAAGATAATCTAGGTGCAAAATCATCTACGTCTAATCCAGCCTCTATAGCTGCTTCTACATAAGCTATACCATCAGCTAATGTAAATGCAACTTCCTGAACAGCTGTGGCTCCCGCTTCTCTTATGTGATACCCGCTAATACTTATAGTATTCCAACCTGGAACGTTTTCGGAACAATATTCAAAAATATTAGTTATTAATCTCATTGAAGGCTTTGGTGGAAATATATAAGTTCCTCTTGCAATATACTCTTTAAGAATATCATTCTGAATAGTACCTCTTAATTTGTTCATAGGTACTCCTTGCTTTTCACCAACTACCATATACATAGCAAGTAACACACTAGCAGGGGCATTAATAGTCATAGAAGTACTTACTTTGTCTAAAGGAATACCGTCAAATAATGTTTCCATATCTTTAAGAGAGTCAATTGCTACTCCAACTTTTCCCACTTCTCCTTGACTAAGACCGTGATCTGAATCATAACCTATTTGAGTTGGTAAATCAAAAGCTACACTTAAACCTGTTTGTCCTTGCTCTAATAGATATTTATACCTTTTGTTCGACTCTTCAGCTGTAGCAAAACCAGCATATTGCCTCATTGTCCAAAGTCTACCCCTATACATAGTAGGCTGAACTCCTCTTGTATATGGATACTCCCCTGGGAATCCTAAATCTTTTTCATAATCTAGTTCATTTGTATCTATTGGTGTATAAAGTCTTTCTACTTCAATATTAGATCCGGTTGTAAACTTATCTTTTCTTTCAGGAAATCTTTCTACTACTTTTTGAACATTTTCTTTTTCCCATTTTTCTTTTGAAGATTTTAAACTTTCTACCTTTTCATCATCAAACATATCTAGCAAACCTCCTTATGGCATTAATAATTTATTCTCTCTAATCTAGTGGTCCCTTCATGTATTATAATATATGATATTAATATTTTTGCAACGATTATTTCACCTTTTTAGTGTTATGAAATATATATTGCATTTCTACACAAAAAATTCTCCTTTAATACTATTTTTATTTTCCATTAAGAACCCCTAGTGTAACCTAGGAGTTCTTAATGGAAAATTGTAATGTAGGTAAATATTTAATTTTATACAACCTTATTATAATAATAAAGGATTATATCCTCTTCTTCCAGTTGCCCCGTCATAAACAAAAAACAATAGTACTACCATGGAAAGAATTCCATCTAGATATTATTTTCCACTTTGTAGTCTTTCTACCATCCTTATAACCTTTCATTCCATCTTCCTGAAAAACTATTATATTTTTTATTCTTCCCCTTTTCTTAATAAAAATAAACTCAGTATTAATGCCCATAATAGGCCATTAATACTGAGTTTCATTTGTTATACAATTTAGTTTTAATCGTATTGCCACAAATAAAGCAGTATTTATATTTATTGAATTTCCAATTACCGTCTATATACTATATTTCTATATAAATTTAAAAATTCCTTCTTTTTTAAAAATTCTTATTAAAACAAAAAAAGGTAGCCTGGGCTACCTTTCAATTTTCTTTATACCTCCATAAAAGATTCTTCAAACTCTTTAGCATCTAAAGTTTCTTTATCTATTAAAGCTTGAGCTATGTTGTGAAGTTTATTTATATTGTCACTTAATAATTTTTCTGCTTTGCTATATGCCTTATCTATAATATCTCTCATTTCTTTATCTATTGAAGCTGCTACCTTTTCACTATAGTTTCTAGCTCTTCCAAAATCTTTTCCTATAAATACTTCTTCATCATCAGTACCATAAGTCATAGGTCCAAGATTTTGACTCATTCCATAATGAGTAACCATTTGTCTAGCCAACTTAGTTGCCCTTTCAATATCATTTTGTGCACCTGTACTAATATCATCAAGAACTAAGGCCTCTGCCACTCTTCCCCCAAGCATATAAACTAATTGTTCTTCTAATTGTTTCTTTGTTGCATAATACCTATCTTCTTCAGGTAAATAAGCTGTAAAACCTCCAGCCATCCCCCTTGGGATTATTGTAACCATATGAACTGGATCAGCAGTAGGTAATAATCTTGCAGTTAAAGCATGCCCCGCCTCATGGTATGCAGTTAATCTTTTCTCATTCTCGCTAATAACCCTACTTTTCTTTTCAGGACCTGCAACAACTTTAATAGATGCTTCTTCTATAACATTCATGGGAATCTTCTCTAAATTATATCTTGCTGCTAATAAAGCAGCTTCGTTAACTAAGTTTTCTAAATCTGCTGGTGTAAACCCTGCAGTCCTTCTTGCGACCACTTTTAAGTCTACTTCTTCATCTAATGGTTTATTTCTTGTATGAATTTTTAATATTTCTTCTCTTCCCTTTATATCAGGACTTCCTACATATACTCTTCTGTCAAATCTACCTGGCCTCAATATTGCTGGGTCTAATATATCCGGTCTATTTGTAGCTGCCATAACTATTATACCTTCGTTAGTTCCAAATCCATCCATCTCAACTAATAATTGATTTAATGTTTGCTCCCTTTCATCATGTCCTCCACCTAATCCTGCTCCTCTTTTTCTTCCAACAGCATCAATTTCATCTATAAATATAATACATGGGGAATTTTTCTTAGCTTCTGTAAACAAATCCCTAACACGACTTGCTCCTACACCTACAAACATTTCCACGAAATCAGAACCACTTATAATATAGAAAGGTACTCCTGCCTCTCCCGCAACAGCCTTACTTAAATAAGTCTTACCTGTACCTGGTGGTCCTACCAATAAAACCCCTTTTGGAATCCTAGCACCTAGTTCAATAAACTTTCTGGGATTTTCTAAGAAATCAACTATCTCACCTAATTCTTCCTTTTCTTCATCTAAACCAGCTACATCATCAAAAGTTACCCTTTCACTTTCATCTTGTTATGAACTTTTGCTTTACTTTTCCCAAAGGACATTACTCTATTTCCACCACCCTGGGATTGTTGCATAATTATAAACAAAAATATTATAACCATTAGAATAGTAACTATAGTAGGTAAGGCCTCTAATATCCAAGGTCTTTCTGGCTCTGCTAATCCTCCATATCGTATTTCCTTATTATCTACTGCTTTTTTCAAGTAATCTGAATAAAAAGTATATCGTATTTCATCTGGGAGTATAGTCTCGAACTTGGTTTTGTCTTTCAATGTGCCTTGTACCTTATTTCCTAAAGTTTCAACGCTTGCAACTTGACCTCTATCTAGTAGTTCAATCAACTCAGTAACATCTATTTCTTTTACTTGTTCTACGTCTTTTCCGATAACTTCTACTACTAGTATTATGATAATAAGTATAAGCAAATAGAAACTTATACCTCGAAAAATTTTTCTCAATTGTTGTCCTCCCTTCCACCTAGACAAATAAATATTATATTCTCAAATTATAGCATATTTTTTTAAAAATTACAATCAGCTTATTTACTATAGTTTCCCTATCCCTTATATTTAAAACCTTCAAAGTATATTTTTACAATATTTTAATTAGATATTTCCATGTCTTAGAAACAAGCCTTGAAAGCATATTAAATTTAAGAGTTCATGAAAAATAGAAAATCCTTAAACCTAATTAAAGTTAATCTATAATTACATTAACTAGATACTTCTTCTTTTAAGGCAGAAATATAAGGCAAATTCCTATACTTTTCAGCGTAGTCTATTCCATAGCCTACTATAAATTCATCTGGAACTTGAAAACCAACATAATCTACTGGAACTTTAACTTCCCTTCTTTCTGGCTTATCTAATAATGTACAAATTTTAACACTTTTAGGCCCCCTCTTTTTCAAATTATCTGTTAGATAGTCAAGAGTTAGTCCAGTATCTATTATGTCTTCAACTATTAGAATATCTTTACCTTCTATATAGCAATCTAAATCCTTTATAATTCTTACTACACCAGAAGATTGGGAGGAGTTACCATAACTAGAAACTGCCATAAAATCCATTGTAATAGGTAAGTTTATATTTTGTACTAATTCTGACATAAATATTACAGCACCTTTTAGTATACCAACTAACATTAAATCCTTCCCTTTATAATCTTCAGTAATTTCCTGACCTAGTTCTTTAACCCTCTTATGAATTTCCTCACTAGATACAAGTACTTCTTTTATAACATCATCCATTTTAAGCCTCCTAATTAATATATTTTTTGCTTCTCTATAATTATAATATTCTTTGTTTTTTCTGTAATTTTATATTTTTCACTTATTCTATAGCCTAGAACCCAAATAATGTCTTCTCCAGCTACTACTAAAGGAATAGAATCTCTTTCTTCTTTAGAAACTTTTTCATCAATAAAAAAATCTTTTAATTTCTTAGTTCCTTTCATGCCTATAGGACTAAATCTATCACCATTTCTTCTATTCCTTATATATAGACAATTAGATATCATATCATAATCGAAGTATTTTATAAACCTATTCTTGAAATTTATTTCACATTTCTCTTTAGAAATCACTTTAGTTTTTAAATAACAATCTAATTCTTCTATATAAGTGCTACCATTAATATTTAATTTATAGAAATAGTCTTTCCTTTCCAAAAGTCTTCCCTTTTCTATAATTAAGTCTCCATAACTTATCTTAGCTATTATATTATGAATTAAATTAATAGCCTTTCCAGTATCTCCCTGAGAAAATAATTTTATTATACTATTAATATGATTCTCTGTAAAACCTTGTAAATTCCCTTGTATCTCTTCTAAAGCATTTCTTATTAGTCTTTGTTTCATACTCATATGTAGTAAACTAAATTTTCCTCTATCTAAAATTATACTATCTTTTCCTCTTTTTTTCACTACTTTAATATAAGCTTCTTTAGTAAGTTTATCTAAAAATTGACTATCAATAGACATTAACTTAGAGAATCTAGCTAATGTATCTACTATATTTGGATTGAAATTTTCTTCTATATAGGGCATTAGTTCTAATCTAATTTTATTTCTATTATATATAGGTTCTAAATTGGTTTTATCTAATCTAGTATCAATTTTATTTTCCCCTATATAAGCTTCTATTTCATCCCTATTTATTTCTAATAATGGTCTTATTATATTACCCCTTTTATAAGGTATACCTTTCAATCCATCAATACCTGTCCCCCTCATAAAACGCATAATCAATGTTTCTGCTTGATCGTTTTTATTATGAGCTACAGCTATCTTCCCTCTGCCATGCTTTTTTAATACCTTTTTAAAAAAATCATACCTTAACTTTCTACCCGCTTCCTCTCCAGTCATATTATGATCTTTTGCATATTCATACATATTAACCTTTATACTGTAGAAGGGGAAATTTAAATCCTTACAAATATTTCTTACAAATTCTTCATCTTTATTAGCAGCTTCCCCTCTTACTCCATGGTTAACATGGGCTACATAAATATTAAAAGGAATAACTTTCTTAATATCTAAAAGAATATATAGTAAGGCCATAGAATCTGGCCCCCCAGATACTCCAATAACTACTTGATCCCCTTCATCTATTAAATTATAATTTCTTATAGTTTCTAATACTTTTCCTTCCATAATATCACCTACATAGATTTTACATAAGAAAATAAATTACATTGTCCCAATATATTTCATATCATAATTGTTACAATAAATCAATTTTACTAGAAAACCTAAATTATATTCATTACTATTATACCTTAAAAATTGTCCTAAAGTCTCCCTTTTAAAGAAGACGTAGGACAGTTTTTCCAGTTTACCTCCCTTAATAATACTAATACCCTCTATTTATACCATATATTCATTATTTAAATGCTTGTCTCTTTAATATACTTTCCACATTTTTGTTACTAATACTGTCATATCATCCTTTATGGCACCATTACTTACCTCCTCTGATATTTGTAAAATACCATTAGCCATAGTTTCTGGATTCATTGTATCTATATTCATTATAACATCCTTCATCCATCTTTCCTTCTCTTCCGTCTGGGTATTTGCCTCTAATAAACCATCGGACATCATTATTAAAAAGTCTCCATCTTCTAAATAAGTCTCATATCCTTGGAAGTCTACATCCTTTAGTATTCCTACCGGTAGTGATTGGGAGCTTATAACTTCTACTCTATCTTTTTTCTTTATAAAAGTAGACGCTGCTCCTGTTTTTATGAGTTGCAATTTACCTGAGTATAAATCTAATAAAGAAATATCTAAGGTTGTGAAAATTTCATCATTGGACTTAAGCACTAACATAGAGTTTATAGTTTTTAGTATAATTTCCTCATTAAATCCCGCTTCTAAACACTTTTCCAATATAGAAATAGCAGCCGCACTTTCCTTGTTTGCCTTTAACCCTATGCCCATGCCATCACTTAATGCATTGAAGTACGTATTCTTCCTCTCCCCAACAGTATAACTATCCCCAGAAACAGATGCTTTAGATGCATTATTCTTTGCAATTTTTGTCACAGCACCATATCTATTAGCTTTAATTAATTTGTATCTTCCTTTATCCCCTCTATTCTTATTTATATTAAAATCACTTTTTAAAGGTATACCTATAGCTTTCGATGCTATATTTTTAACATTATCCAAACTATTTTCAGGCTTTGAGCTTCTGCCCACTTCTATATCTATTTCAAAATCACCTTTTGGAAACTCACTGACTCTTACATCTAAGACATTTACTTTTCCCTTCAATAATGAAAGATGAATAATTTCCTCTAAATCCTCGTTAAATATAGGTTCCCTAACTACTCTATCTGTTACATCGTCCACAATCTCTGATATCCCTTCTAATTGTTCAGATATAAGTTCCCTAGTTTCTAACATGGACTCTTTCCATTTATGTTCAACTCTAAAGACATCATAAAGTTTATATCCATTCTGTATTATGTCATTTTTCTTCACACATTTTTTATTAAAAAATTTTGGTAACTCTTCATCAGAAAAGTATTCTTTTTTATCTATTAATTCTATTAATTTAAACATAGAATGATAAGTTATATAGAAATCTTCTTCCCAACAAAATTTTTTCATAGCACATTCATTACACACACTATTTACTAACTTATCTACAAATCCATATAAGTCTAAAGAATCAACAGCTTTTTCTTCTTCTGTAGATTCTTTAAATATGGAACCTAACTCTTTGAAAATATCTGAAATATTCTCCAAATTTTCTAAAGCCATTTTCTCCTTCTTCTCTAAAGCATATTTTCTCTTTTCTATAATTGGTATTTCTTCAATCCCCTGTAACATTTCAGACTGTAAGAAATTTATAAATAAATAAAATAACCCAATTGCTAATCCTATTTCTCTGTATTTTAAAAAGCTTGTACTAAACCCATTAATATAGAAACTCATAATACTATTACCTAATAAAAATCCTGCTATTGAACCAGCCTTTCCTAAATCCCTAAAAACCCCTGATAACAACCCAGAAAGAGCATATATAGATAGAAGGAAAGGCATCTCAGGGCTTGAAATATAGGATATTAAGCCTATAGTAATGCCCATACCCCCACCCCAACTTGGCCCAACACTGTAACCAAAAGATAAGACTAATAAAATACTAATTACACTTTTTAGTGATATTCCCATTAAGCTAATATTTATACCGGACAGTGCCAATGCTAAAGTTGCAAAAGTACATAATATTGTTTCCCTAGTAGTATTTTCTTCTAAACTTATTCCTATAGGATAGCTATAGGAAAAAATATATGACAAAGTAAACACTACTAATCCTTCAAATAAAACTGTAAATAAATCATAGAAATAAAACTGCTTAGTAATTAATAGGGCCAAAATCCCTACAGCTGAGAAAGTACCTGATGAAATTAAAGACATATTTAATATAGATATTTTCTTTTCCTTTTTAAAATGATTATACACAATTATAATAAGTAAAATAGAAATAATATACCTTATTCCTTTAAATCCATGAAAACTTAATAAACCAA
>Ga0079226_10004227_pt1 | contig 10965 bp, 9 predicted proteins | sample Poulit2014_FD_76345 | JGI IMG/M metagenome (GOLD analysis project Ga0079226, IMG submission 76345) | Agricultural soil microbial communities from Georgia to study Nitrogen management - Poultry litter 2014 | ecosystem: Environmental > Terrestrial > Soil > Agricultural land | place: USA: Georgia...
GTAGACTCTAAAAAGAACGCCAACAAGCCTTCAATCGCAAGGGAAGGACCGAATACATCTCCGACATATCTGGAATAATCGGACCAGTTCATTCCAAATTGAAATTCTTGAAAAATACCCGTAACGACACCAACGGCAAAGTTAATTAAAAGCAGTACAGCAAAAAATTTCACCATTTTTTTATAAATGTCGTTCTTTTTGATAACATACATGGTTTGCATGATAGCAATAGTGAAAGCCATCCCTATTGAAACAGGGACATAAAAGTAATGAAAGATAGTTGTTGCTGCAAACTGCAATCGTGCAATAAGTACCGGATCCATTAAAAAACTCCTCTCTAAACGGTTGTTTCTTTTCGCTCTCAGTGTTCCATTTCTATTATAAATGATTTGCATCACTTTTTTAACAGCAATTGTTACAAAGTAGAAAGAGGTTTATGACCAATGTATGACAATTACCAATAAAAGAGATGGTCTGGTTTCAGAAACAGAAGGAAGCATATAATCAAGACACGGTTTTTCACACGTGTAAAGTACAGAGGGAGCTCAGTGTTTCTGATGACATTTTCCTTATCCTCTTATTTCGGAAAAACTGCAATATTTTAGCCTTTTACAAAAGAACGCTCTTCCCTATTCTGAGAGAAGAGCGTTCATATAAAAGCTATTCGCTGTCACCAGTAAGTTCTACTAGAATTTTAGCTTGAGATTTATCGTTGGTTAAAGCTTCAAACCCATTTTCAACAATATTCTCCAATTGAATGTGGTCTGTTATAATCCCTTCCAATTTTAATTGCCCACTTCCCATTAAGTCGACTGTTTGTTTGAAAGTAGTTGGGGTATACGCAATTGTAGAATCTACATTCACGCCAGTGTTGGTTAATTGAATCGGATTCCATTCAATTGGCTGCGCGAAAATCGAAACAATCATCATTTTTCCTAAACCCTTGGTAACTTCAATCGCTTGCTTGAATGTCGGTGCTACTCCAGCTACTTCAAAAGCAACATCAACGCCTTCCGGTGCAATTTGTCCTATTGTTTTAATCGGGTCCATTTCTCCGGAGTTAATGACATGAGTAGCACCCAGCTGTTTTGCTTTTTCAAGGCGCGCATCAGATAAATCCAATACGATGATATCTGTTGCACCGGCAGCGCGAGCAGCGACTGCAGTTAATAAGCCAATAGGTCCCGCTCCGAATACAGCTACTTTATCACCGAATTGCATATCAGCCTTTTTAACAGCTTCGACCGCAACAGCAGTGGGTTCTGTCAAAGCTCCATCTTGAAGGGTCAATGTTTCAGGTAATTGATAGACATTATCCTCTGGTACATTGGCATAGGTTGTAAAACCGCCATCTCCATGCAAACCAATAAAGCTGAATCCATCATAAGGATCTAATTCTTCACGTTTGTCTCCATAAGTGAGTGTGGGATTCACGGTGACACGGTCGCCGACTTGCGCAGTTGTTACCTTTGCACCAACTTCATGCACGATACCGGAAAATTCATGTCCCATGGTTAAGGGAGCTTTTTCATCTGTTAAGGGATCATTTGCATCTGTTGGAATAAATACAGGACCTTCCTGGTATTCATGTAAATCACTTCCGCAAATCCCCGCCCAGGCAACCTTTACTTTCACTTCATTGCCTTTAATAGGCTTGTCCGGGACTTCTTCTATTCGAATATCTTTCTTTCCATACCATACAGCTGCTTTCATCACAAGCTTCCTCCTTTAATATTTGTGTTTAATTTCTTGAAAAGGGAATAAACTGGCTTTACATATTCCTCTAACTATATCATATATCCCGTTTCTGCTATTTTAAACTTCAAGAGTATTCTCCGGCGGATTAGGAAAATACGAGCAAAAACGAAGCGCTTTTTGTCGCCAAATCTTTTGCGAAGTTTTTACTGTTTTCCCGACTACTTTAGGTGTGTTATACTCATTTTGTTGAAAAAATTTAATGAGTAAAGGTGCTTTTGTATGAGGAAAATATTATTTGTTTTTTCAGTATTTTTGGTTATATTTGTTTTGGCAGCAGGTTGTACGAATAAAAATAAAGAGGCTGCAGAGCGAATTGATACGATTCAAGATAAAGTGGATGATTTATACGATGAAGATGCCGCTGACATCACTGATTTTTCAGATGAAGATACAGAAGAGATAGAATCTTTAATCGACCAGGAGGATGAAGAAAAAAAAGATCTGAACGAAAGCAATACGGATAATTTAGAGAGCGTACAGGATGAATTTAGTCAGGCAAAAGACTTACATACACTTGAGAACCAAATAGACGACGTATTTGATGAGGATACCGTGACAGAAGAATATACAAAAGATGATATTACAGCGTTGAAGAGCCATCTCAAAAAATATAAAAAGAGCCAAACCGTTTTTTATGAAGAACAGAAAAATGAATTAAAAGACGCTGAAGAGCAAGTGAAGGAAAGAGATGAGGCCAGTGCAGCTGTCGATGATTTATTTACCGATCATGAAGTGAAAGAAGATGTCAGCAGAGAAGACGAGGACAAAGCGGATGAATTGGCAGACAAAGTGAAAAATAAAGAAATAAAAGATTCCCTGGAAGACTCTCTGGCAGAAGTCGATAACTACTTAACAGCTAAAGAAGAGGAAGAGCAGGAGGAAAAAAGAAAAGAATCCGAGCAAAAGCAACAGGAAGCTAAGGATAAAAAATATATCGCTCTAACGTTTGATGATGGACCGGAAGAAGGGTCCACCGAACAAATATTAGATACATTACAACAGTATGACGCCGACGCAACGTTTTTCATGCTCGGGGAAAAAGCGCAGGAAAATCCTGGTTTAGCTAAAAGAGTTGCTGACGAAGGACACGAAGTAGCAAATCATTCTATTACGCATCCGGATTTAGCAAACTTAGATCAGAACCAAGTGAGAAATGAAATGCTGGATTCCCAAAGCCAAATTGAAAAAGCAACAGGCACCAAACCGAATTTGTTCCGACCGCCTTATGGAAGCAGAAGTGATTCGGTCGATACAGTTGCGAATGAAACAGATCAGCAATTAGTTTTCTGGGATATTGATACGATGGATTGGAAAAACCAAGATCCTCAGGAAATGGGAGAAATTATAGAGGAACAAGTCCATCCAGGTTCAGTTATTTTAATGCATGATATACATCAGACAAGTGCTGATGCTGTTCCAGAAATTTTGGCAACATTAAAAAGTCAAGGTTATGAATTCGTGAAAGTGTCAGACGTAATATAAGAAAGCACAAAAGAGCATCGAACGAGACAAAAAAGTGGGTTGTCTTGTTCGATGTTTTTATATATTTAAAGTAGTAAAAACATCTTTTCTTATTTTTAAAATGTCATAATTTAAGAAAAAATCTAGGAATTTGGTGTAATTTTCGTTATAATGGGGTAACGTTATTGATATATAAGCTAAGACCAATCTTCTCTGAGATTGATAGAAAACAATCACAGAGTCCCTAAGGAGGGGTCCATCACATTTAAAAAAGAAAGGATAATTACATGTTTTTTATTGAAGCGAAACGAATAGCAGTCGTGATTTTAGGTTCTTTTCTCTTGGCTGTTTCTCTGAATTTCTTTTTGATAAATGCAAATGTGTACGCTAGCGGTTTTAGCGGGTTTGCACAGCTTTTATCAAGTATTTTTAAAGACTTCTTACATATTCAAGTGAGTACAGGGGTGTTACTTTTCATTCTGAACGTTCCTGTATTAATCCTGAGCTGGTTTAAAATTGGAAAAGGTTTCACTATTTACAGCATTCTTTCTGTTATATTTGCTACGATGTTTTTAGAAATTTTACCTGTGGTATCTTTATCCGATGATATTATTTTAAATGCAGTTGCAGGAGGAGTCATCAGTGGAGCGGGCGTAGGCATCTCTTTAAAACGCGGGGCTTCCACGGGAGGAATGGATATTATCGCGATGCTTCTTTCCCGATTACAAGATAAACCGATTGGGGTTTACTTCTTAATTTTAAATGCGGTGATTATCTTCGTTGCCGGTATTTTGTATGAACCGGAAAACGCCTTGTATACGATGCTCACTTTGTATATCACGACATTAGTCATCGATGCCATTCATACACGCCATGAGAAGGTTACCGTGTTAATTGTCACGCATAAAACGGATGCATTGCAGGCAGCGATTCATAAACATTTAGTTCGCGGGATAACGGTTCTTCCAGCTCAAGGGGCATATTCTAAAGAAGACAAAAATATGCTGTACCTTGTTGTTACCCGTTACGAATTGTATGATTTGGAAACCATTATATATGAAGAAGATCCGCAAGCTTTTACAAACATTATTCAAACAGCGGGAGTCTTTGGTTTTTTTCGCAAAGACGGAGAGTCTGTGAAAGACGTCCCGGAAACGAAATAAACTTAATATAAGGAGAGACGATACATGAACAAAATCAGTTTTTTAAAACTAATTTTCGGACTATTATTATTTTTACCATTTGTATTTTCTAACCCAGCTGAAGCAGCAGATAAAGAAACATATCAAGTAGACGACGATAATGTGAATGTGCGCGAGGCTCCGGAAGCGGACGCTGAAGTAGTGTCAACCTTATCAAAAGGCGATGAAATAGTTGTTTTTGATGAACAGTACGGCTGGCTCCAAACCTATGTTGGAGGAGAAGTGAGCTGGATAGCAGAACAGCATGTATTTAATGCAGACAAAGCTGCGGAAGAAAAGGCGCCAGCTGAGGAAACAACTGAAACAGATGCTGATTCTGCTTCACAAGAAGCAAACCAAGAACAAGAGTCATCCAGTGATTCTCTACAAGGGCGGAATATTATGTTAGATGCTGGACATGGCGGTAAAGACCCAGGTTCTATTGCTTTAGATGATGAAAAAGAAAAAACGCTAACGTTAAAATATACCAAAAGCTTAAAAGAAAAATTGGAAAATGAAGGGGCAACCGTTATTTTAACACGTGGGAATGATCGCTATTTGTCTTTAAATGAACGAGTAGCTGCAAGTGAATCTTACAACACAGATGCATTTGTCAGTTTGCATTTTAATGCATTTACGTCGGAAGAAAATCATGGTATTTCCACTCACTTTTATGACGAAGGTGATGATCAGCAGTTAGCCCAGTCTATTCAGGAGGAATTGAAGAGTAATACGGATTTGAAAAATCGCGGAGTTAAACAAGACGACTACTATGTGTTACGAAAAAATGAAGCAACTTCTGTTTTGGCTGAGTTAGGTTTTCTGACGAATCAACAGGATTTAGATGCTATTCAAAGTGAAAAGAATATGGATCAGGTAACTCAATCGATTACGGATGGGTTAAAAAACCATTTCTAAACGGGAAAAAAGACAAGGTCGTCTGGGACGGCCTTGTTTTTTACTATTACTCCTCGATGGCGTATAAAACCAGCGCTTAAATGAAACATAGTTCCACTATATGAAGATAAAGAGTTAGCAAAGGGGTTAAATATGGAAAAAAGACTTGTCGTGGAAAAACTGGGTCAGGATGCCAGTAAGAATAAACAGCTGGCAAAACAACTTACAACGATGATCAATCAAGCTTTTCGTTCCACGGAATCCGGCATGTGGCAATCAACGATGCAGCGAACCAACGCAGATGATATAGTTGATTTTATACAAAACGGGGAAATGGTCTGCGTGTATAAAAAAGCAAAAGTCGCTGGCTGTATGAGGTTGCAGCGTATAACGGAAGAGATTGCCGAAATTGGTATGCTGGCTGTGGATTTAACAGAGCAAGGACTGGGGGTTGGGCGGTCCCTTATTCAGTTTGGAGAAGCGGAGCTCATAGCTCAAGGCTATAAAATTTTACAAATTGAATTATTGAAACCCAAAAATTATTCTGATGAATCACGCGAGAAATTACAGCAGTGGTATGAACGGCTCGGATATAACCAGGTAGAAGAACACCCCTTGGAAGAAGTACTTCCTGAGTTGGCATCCGGTTTAAAAGTACCTTCCAAGTTTACCGTATTGCATAAATATGTTTAAAAAAGCTAAGACACCGATTGTCTTAGCTTTTCGTTTACTTGAAAGGTCAGCTATTTTTTAATTTATTAAAAAATTTCTTCATTAAGCCCGGTAAGTCTGGCCAGGCATGTCCAGAGACGAGGTTACCCTCTTCATGCAATACATCGTCGATATATGTCGCACCTGATGCTTCAACTTCCGGTTTACAAGCAATATAAGCCGTTAATTCTCTGTTTTTAATATGTTCTGGAACTATGGTTAAAATCATACTTCCATGACAGACAGAGGCAACGGGTTTATTTTTTTGAAAGAAGTGTCCTACAATATCTGGAATTTCTTTATTCAGACGAACATGTTCTGGAGAGCGCCCGCCTGGAATAAACAAAGCATCATAATCTGCCGGGTTCACTTCACTAAATGAAATATGTGAATCAATCAAATAAGCTGGTTTTTCTGTATACGTTTCCAAATCAAGAAAATCATGTACAACGGTATGCAGCTTTTTGGTGCTGGCTGCTGCAATAGTCGGTTCATATCCTTCTTCCAGGCAGCGATAATAAGGATAGTAAATCTCAAGTGCTTCCACAGCATCACCAGCGAGCATGAGAATTTTCTTCGTCATAGTACATCCTCCTCTATTTTATTCCTTGCATTCATTGTAACGAAAAGAATTGAATTCGCAAACTATTCAAACAATTAAGCGGAAAAACCAACCTAATGTACAAATGCCCTTATAAAAAGGTATAATACAAAGAAGAAAAATGTATATTTTCTTATCAGCCAAGAAAAAATAAGGGTGAATGCAATGGACGATAAAATAATTCTTTTTCCGAATCGGAAACAACAGCTTGAAAAAACAATCCAACAGTATATCGAAAAAGAAGCATATCAAGCGGCAATTGATTTATTAGATGTGTTATACGACTATAATCAAATCACCTATCCTTATACGATTTATTATGTTGTTGCTTATCGGAAATTAAACCGGCTGACAGAAGCAGAAATGTACGGGGAGGAATTAGTAAGTTTAAAGGATACGTATCATGAGGAATACGCAGATCTTTATTTAATGGTTTTATATGAAGCCGAAAAATATCAAAAAGCAATAGAATACATTGAGGAAGAAGAGAAAAGTAAAACTTCTTCTACTGTATTCCAAACGAAGCTTCAGGAAATGAAGCAACTGTTGCAGCAAATGAATGTATGGAAGAGTGAAGAACTCATGAAAGAATTTCAAACAGCGGTCCAAAATGAAGATACAGAAAAACAATATATATTGTTGCAAAAATGGCGGCCCTTAAAAGTTGCTATACCTCAAACAGCAGACAAATACTTAACAAATGCTGCGATACATCCCGTAATAAAAACCTTACTCTTAGGCCTCTTAATAGAAGAAAAGGCAGAACGAACCATCCCTGTTGAAAAATTTTCTTCTCAAATGTCCGTTGTTCCGAGTCAATTATTCTGGATAAATATGAATCCGCAATATAAACAGACAATGGAGCTGATTGAAAGGGAACAGCAATCGAATCCTTCAAAAGCAGAATTAATGAAAGAGATACATGAACAATATTGTTTTGTTATATATCCCTTTCTATACGGAGAACAGGAAATCCTTCCTATGTTTCAAACCATCGCAAGCATGGTGGATTCAGAGTTAACAAATACTTCTGTAAATCAATCGGAAAACAAGCTGCAGCAGGAAATTGAAATTTGTTGCCGTCTTTATCAGCATCTTATGTTACAATAGATGAAATTATGTCATTTTTGGTTTGCCAGCTGCAAAAAACGTGGATTTTACATGGTAAGTATTTTATTTGAAAGCACTATGCAATATGTTATAATCTAATGGTTGAATGTAAGCAAACGAATAAATGAAATGTAAATATAAGATGAAGATTAAGTTGGAGGGAATAAAATGGCAGTAACAGCAAATTGGGAAAAACAAGAAGGAAATGAAGGGGAATTAACGATTACCGTTTCACCGGATCAGTTTGATCAAGCTTTAGATCAAGCCTTTAAAAAAGTGGTGAAAGAAGTATCGCTCCCTGGATTTAGAAAGGGAAAAATTCCTCGTCAAATTTTTGAGCAACGTTTTGGCGTTGAATCACTCTACCAAGATGCCGTGGACATTGTATTGCCAGAGGCATATTCAGAAGCAGTAGAGCAAACAGGTATTTTCCCGGTGGATCAGCCGCAAGTAGATGTAGAAGAAATTGAAAAAGGAAAAGAACTTGTATTCAAATGTGAAGTCGTCGTTAAACCGGAAGTGAAGCTGGGCGAATATAAAGGTCTTGAAGTAGAAGACGAAACAGCAAATGTAACGGATGAAGATTTAGAAGAAGAACTTAAAAAACTACAAGAAAATCAAGCAGAACTTGTCTTGAAAGAAGAAGGACAAGTGGAAAATGGCGATACAGTCGTGATGGACTTTGAAGGCTTCATTGATGGAGAAGCTTTTGAAGGCGGAAGTGCTGAGAACCATACGTTGGAAATTGGTTCCGGACAGTTTATCCCTGGCTTTGAAGAAGAATTAATAGGTAAAGAAGCCGGCGAAACAGAAGTAACGGTTACGTTCCCTGAAGAATATCAAGTAGCTGAATTAGCTGGGAAAGAAGCAACCTTTAAAGTAACCATCCACGAAATAAAAGAAAAAGAAGTTCCTGAATTGGATGATGAATTCGCTAAAGACGTAGATGAAGAAGTAGACTCTTTGGATGAATTGAAAACGAAGAAACGCGATGAATTGCTCAAACAAAAAGAGCAGGATATCGACAATCAAAAGCGCGAAACATTAGTAGGCAAAGTAACAGAAAATGCAGAAGTTGAAATACCTCAAGCAATGGTTACTTCCGAAACAGATCAGATGTTAAAAGAATTTGATCAGCGTCTTCAAATGCAAGGAATGGATTTAAACACATATTTCCAATTCTCTGGACAAACGGAAGAACAATTGAAGGAGCAAATGCAAGAAGATGCTCATTCTCGTGTAAAAACAAACCTTACATTAGAGACAATTGTAGATGAAGAAGGATTAGAAGTTACGGAAGAAGATATTGATGCTGAAGTTCAAAAAATGGCTGATATGTATCAAATGGAAAAAGAACAAATTCTAGGCATGCTGGGCGGAAACGCTGATATGTTAAAAGAAGATTTAAAAATGCAAAAAGCGATTACCTTCTTAATCGATCAGAGTAAAGCAGTTTAATAATAAGCAGAAAACGAAGCTCTCCAAGATATATGGAGAAACAGGGAGTTTGAATGAATGAGATCCTTCGTACTGCGTATGCAGCATGAAAGGAGATCTTTCTTTTCACTGCTTCTAAAACAAGGTGCAAAAGCAGCACCTTGTTTTTTCAACCTAAGCAGGCGATTTTTGTATCATGCAGTTAATAATTGTTTTATCCAGCTGGATCGAAGTGTATTAGTTTATTTTCTGCATTGTATTTGATATGATAACTTTAACTAAATAGAAGTACCACCAAACCAATAGATAAGCTACAGGAGAGATCAAGACGATAAATAGATTTCTTCATTTAAAAATCTATCTATTTAGCTGATTGTTTTGTTCCAAAGCAGTAAAAATATGGAACTAGAAATTGGAGGCTTAAACATGTTTAAATTCAATGAAGAAAAAGGCAATTTAAAATGTTCATTTTGTGGAAAAGATCAAGATTCTGTTCGAAAACTCGTAGCAGGACCTGGTGTATATATATGTGATGAATGTATTGAACTTTGCACAGAAATTGTCGAAGAAGAAGTCGGCATGGATGAGGATGTTGAAATTGAAGAAATTCCAACACCACAAGAAATTTGTGACATTCTAGAGGATTATGTGATCGGTCAGGATGATGCAAAGAAAAACTTATCTGTAGCCGTGTATAACCATTACAAGCGCGTTAACTCATTAAGTCAGTCAGATGAAGTGGAAGTTGCAAAAAGTAATATCGGGATGATTGGTCCGACAGGTAGCGGAAAAACGCTGCTTGCTCAAACCCTGGCGCGAATTATTAATGTTCCATTCGCCATTGCAGATGCAACTTCTTTAACGGAAGCTGGCTATGTAGGGGAAGATGTCGAAAATATTCTTCTTAAATTAATTCAATCAGCGGATTACGATGTAGATAAAGCAGAAAAAGGCATTATTTACATTGACGAGATTGATAAAGTTGCCCGCAAATCAGAGAATCCGTCGATTACCCGTGACGTTTCCGGTGAAGGTGTTCAGCAAGCACTTCTTAAAATGATTGAAGGAACAGTTGCGAGCGTTCCACCACAAGGCGGCCGTAAACATCCACATCAGGAGTTTATTCAAATCGACACAACAAATATTCTCTTTATTGTCGGTGGCGCATTTGACGGTATCGATGAAATTATTAAACGCCGTCTGGGCAAGACAGTTATTGGCTTTGGCGACACACAAGAGCATGAAAAGTTAGAAAAAGGAGAACTTCTCTCCAAAGTACTTCCGGAAGATTTACTTGGCTTCGGTTTAATCCCGGAATTTATAGGCCGTCTTCCTATTACAACAAGCTTACAGCCACTTGATGAAGATACGCTTATTGAAATTTTAACTGCACCGAAAAATGCTTTAATTGAGCAGTATCAGAAACTGTTCCAAATCGATGATGTAGAGTTGGAATTTGAAGAAGATGCTTTACGGGCAATTGCACAGGAAGCTATTGAAAGAAATACCGGAGCACGCGGATTAAGAACGATTCTTGAAAGTATTATGCTGGAAATTATGTTTGAAATCCCTTCTCGTGATGATATTGAAAAATGTATTATTACCGAAGAAAATGTGTTGGATAAGTCATTACGTCCTAAATTACAATATACGGATGGAACGGTCGAAGAATCGAAGAAAAGCATCCCGAAAGAAAGTGCCTGAATAAACGAATAAAAGCACGAGCTTAAGACCTGCAATCTGTACCCCCTTACTCGTTTTCTGTTAAGAAATGGGGGTACAGTATGGACAGGTCTTTTCTTTTTTAAA
>Ga0079226_10004228_pt1 | contig 10963 bp, 12 predicted proteins | sample Poulit2014_FD_76345 | JGI IMG/M metagenome (GOLD analysis project Ga0079226, IMG submission 76345) | Agricultural soil microbial communities from Georgia to study Nitrogen management - Poultry litter 2014 | ecosystem: Environmental > Terrestrial > Soil > Agricultural land | place: USA: Georgia...
TTTAGAAGTTAAAGTATTGCATGTAGCTCTATAGTATGATATAGTTTTAATGGTATGTAACAGTGTTCAAACGTAAAGAGTGGGTTTTTCCCACTCTTTTTTACAACAAACTTCTACTTTGTCCCCTTGCCAAATTGGCGGGGGTTTTATATTGAATGGAATAGTTTTAATGAAACGAATAGGACTTGTATACAATAGATAAAGGAGGAAAGTATCAATGAGTCAGCCCATTAGAGAAAAAACAGAAGAAATTTTACAACCAATTTTAGAAAAGATGTCTCTAGAGTTATATGATTTACAATATGTGAAGCAAGGACCAGATTGGTATTTGAAAATTTTTGTCGATAATATTGATGGTGGAATTACACTGGATGAATGCAGTCTCCTTTCAACCGAGTTAAGTGAAAAGCTTGATAAAGAGGATTTCATTCCTGGAACATACTTTTTAGAAGTTTCATCTCCGGGGGTTGAGAGACCTTTAAAGGATAAAAAAGACTTTAAAAGAAGTATTGGAAAAAATGTTTATATAACATTATATGCCCCCGTAGACGGTGAAAAGGTATATGAAGGAGTTTTAAAGGATTTCTCAGAGGATATTGCCCTTGTGGAATATCAAGTTTTGGCTAAAAAGAAAACCGCAGAAATACCCTATGAAAAAATAGCAAGTGCACGCTTAGCCGTTGCATTATAAAGGAGGACTAAAAAAGTGAGTAACCAAATGTTCGAAGCAATGAATTATTTGGAAAAAGAAAAAGGTATTGATCGAGATACATTAGTTGAGACCTTAGAGGCAGCTTTAATCTCGGCCTATAAACGAAATTTCGATTCCGCATCAAACGTAAGAGTAAACATAAATGTTGAAGAAGGAAAAATGGAGGTTTACGCAAGGAAACTTGTCGTCGAAGAAGTAGAAGATATTCAAGAAGAAATCTCTTTAGAAGAAGCGAAAAACATCGATCCTAATTATGAAATTGATGATATTATTGAGATTGAGGTAACCCCTAAAGATTTTGGAAGGATAGCTGCACAAGCAGCAAAACAAGTTGTCACTCAAAGAGTAAGAGAGGCAGAGCGTAACGTCATTTTTGATGAATATATTGATCATGAAGAAGATGTTATTACTGGGATTATCCAAAGGAAAGATAGAACGGCAGTATTTGTTGATTTAGGAAAAATAGAAGCAAAGCTAGCAGACAGTGACCAGATACCAGGGGAAGCATATAACATTCATGATAGAATTAAGGTGTTTGTTACAAAGGTTGAAAAAGGAAATAAAGAACCAAGAATATTTATTTCTAGAACTCATCCTGGTTTATTAAAGCGATTATTTGAAATGGAAGTACCTGAAATTTATGAAGGTATTGTAGAAATTAAATCTATCGCAAGAGAAGCAGGAGATAGGTCAAAAATCTCTGTATATTCAGAGGATGAAAACGTTGATCCAGTCGGTTCTTGTGTTGGTCAGGGTGGACAAAGAGTCCAAGCGATTGTAGATGAATTACAGAATGAAAAAATTGATATAATCGAGTGGTCAGAAGATCCGGTCGTTTACGTATCAAATGCATTAAGCCCTGCAAAGGTGGTCGATGTGCTTGTTGACGAGGAAGAAAAAGCTACAACAGTTATCGTTCCTGACTACCAACTTTCATTAGCGATTGGAAAAAGGGGGCAAAATGCTCGTTTAGCAGCAAGATTAACAGGCTGGAAAATTGATATTAAGAGTGAAACAGATGCGAAGGCAGAAGGTATACTTGGAGATTCAGATGATCTCTTCCAAGAAGAAACCGAAACAGAAGCCGAAACTGAAACAGATGATGATTTTCTCTTTTAATTTAGGAGGAATTTGTAATGAGTAAGAAAAGAAAAATACCTCTTAGGAAATGTATAGTATCAAAAGAAATGCTAGCAAAACAAGAGTTAATTCGTGTTGTCCGTACAAAAGAAGGCCAAGTGTTTGTTGATACTACGGGTAAAATGAATGGTCGTGGAGCTTATTTATCGAAAAAAGGAAATATAATCGAACAAGCTATAGACAATAAAGTTTTAGAAGAACAACTTAAGGTAACTATTCCAGTTGAAGTATATGAACAACTAAAAGAATTGGTAGTTGAATAAATAATGGATAAGCGATATTTAAATTTATTAGGAATAGCCAATCGTGCAGGTAAATGTATAACGGGTGAAGAGTCAATTATTAAATCGATTCAACACAAGAAGGCAAAGCTAGTATTAATTGCCGAAGATATTGGAGAAAGCACGAAAAAAAAGATTACCGATAAATGTAAAACCTACGAAGTGCCATACAAAGTGGCCGATGATCGAGAGGTTTTATCTAAGTCTATCGGGCAAATGGGTAGGGTGGCTATCGCAATTGAAGACAAAGGTTTTTCAAAAAAACTTTTAAGCTACTTTACGTAAATATATTTGGAGGTGAACATATGAGTAACATGCGAGTTTACGAATATGCAAAGGAAAAAAACTTATCAAGTCGCGACGTGTTACAATATTTAGAAGACCTAAATATTGAAATAACAAATCATATGGCAATGATCGATGAAAATGTACAAAAACAATTAAATGAATACATTCATCCATCAAAGGAAGAAGCTAAGGATTCGAAGGCAGAGGACACACATAAAGAAGAAAAAAGTAAAACAAAAGAAACTATAGTGGAAGCTGTAGAAGAAACAGAGAAAAAGGAATCGAAAAATGTGATTAGCTATACGGAACCAATCACAGTTGAAGAATTAGCCGACAAACTAAAGAAAGACGTTTCTGAAATCATCAAAAATCTTATGTTAATAGGTATAATGGCTACTAAAAACCAAAACCTAGATGATACAGCGATTGAATTAATTTGTTCAGAATACGGCTATGAGGCTAAAAAGGAAGTTGTTTTAGATGAAACAGACTTAAATAAATATATTACAGAAGATTCAGAAGAAGACCTTGTTGAACGTCCAGCGGTTGTTACAATCATGGGGCACGTTGACCATGGTAAAACAACCTTACTAGACGCCATTCGTAAAACCAAGGTAACTGAGGTAGAAGCGGGTGGAATTACGCAGCATATTGGGGCTTATCAAATTGCTACCCAGGATAAAAAGATTACCTTTTTAGATACACCCGGACACGAAGCCTTTACAAGCATGCGTTCTCGTGGAGCTCAAGTTACAGATATTGCAATCTTAGTTGTTGCTGCGGATGATGGAGTAATGCCTCAAACAATTGAAGCCATTAACCATGCCAAAGAAGCAGGGGTGCCAATTATCGTAGCTGTGAACAAGGTTGATAAAGAAGAATCCAATCCGGATCGAGTCATGCAAGAATTAACAGAGTATGAATTGGTCGCTGAGGATTGGGGTGGAGATACAATTTTTGTACAATTATCTGCCCTTCAAGGTATGGGAATTGATGATCTTCTTGAAATGATCTTACTCGTTGCAGAAATGGAAGAATTGAAGTCGAATCCAAATAAGGAAGCCTTTGGTACTGTCATTGATGCCCAGCTAGACCGTGGTCGAGGAGCAGTTGCAAGCTTGCTTGTTCAAAATGGTACACTAAGAGTAGGGGAATCCCTAGTAATTGGGCATACACATGGACGAGTCCGTGCAATGGTGAATGATTTAGGCCAAAGAATTACAGAAGCTGGCCCATCCACACCAATAGAAATCACAGGACTGAACGATGTGCCAGAAGCTGGAGATCAATTCTTAGTCTTTGCTGATGAAAGAAAGGCTCGTCAACTTGGAGAAGCCCGTCAACGTCAACAAATTGAAGATAAAAGAAGTGAACATTCAAGAATCAGCCTAGATGATTTATTTGAACAAATTAAACAAGGTGATATGAAAGAAATTAAAATCATCATTAAAGCTGATGTTCGCGGATCTGCTGAAGCATTGGCCTCTTCATTACAAAAGATTGAAGTGGAGAATGTAAAAATACAAATAATTCATATTGGTGTAGGAGCAATCACAGAATCAGATATTATTTTAGCTTCCGCTTCGAATGCGATTATTATAGGATTTAACGTTCGACCAGATGTTAATGCTCAAAAAGCAGCTCAGTCTGAAGGGGTAGATGTTCGTCTGCACCGCGTTATTTACCAAGCTATTGAAGAGGTTGAGGCTGCTATGAAGGGATTATTAGATCCTGAGTATGCAGAGAAAGTAATTGGTCAAGCGGAAGTACGTGAAACCTTCCATGTTTCAAGAATAGGAACAATTGCTGGATCTTATGTAACTGATGGAAAAATTCAAAGGGACGCCGGTGTAAGACTAATACGAAACGGTGTCGTTCAATTTGAAGGTGAAATTGCCGCTTTAAAACGTTTCCAGGATGATGTAAGAGAAGTAGCACAGAACTATGAGTGTGGAATTACGATTAAAGACTACAATGATATTAAAGAGGGAGATATCATTGAAGCATTTATTATGGAGGAAATCGAAAGAGAATGATTGTTTATGCAGAAGTAGAATGCCTTTTATATGAAGGCAATTCGCTTAAGGATAAACGCTCACTTGTGAAAAAAATCATTCATAAAGTTAGAAACGATTTGAATGTATCCATTTCTGAAATAGATTATCAAGATTTATGGCAAAGAATTAAATTTGGAATTGTTACGATTTCAAATGAAAAGGTTCATTCGGAAAAAATCATTCAAAAAGTGTTGGAAACAATTGATTCTTTTCCCGAACTTGAAAGAACGATTACCCATATAGAACAAATTTAATCTCTCTTAATGTAAGAGGTGACTATATATGACGAATGTAAGAGCAAATCGAGTAGCAGAGCAGATCAAGCAAGAAATGGGAGAAATTTTAACAAAAAAAATAAAAGATCCTAGAATAGGTTTTGTTACTGTCACAGAAGTAGAGGTTACTGGAGACTTACAACAAGCCACCATTTATGTAACAGTTTTAGGTGACGATAAAAACAAAGAAGAAAGCCTAATTGGATTATCCCAAGCAAAAGGATTCATTCGAAGTGAAATTGGTCAAAGAATCAGATTAAGAAAGACACCAGAAATCTTTATCAAGTACGATGAAGCCTTTGAGTATGGAGACCATATTGAATCAATTTTGCGCGAATTAAACGATGAAGATGAGTAAGTAGATAAGTCTGATCTGTTTCTATAGATCAGACTTTTACTTATGACAATGAATAATGGAGGAAGGCTATGAATGGTATTTTACCCCTGTGGAAACCAAGAGGGCTTACATCCCATGACTGTGTCCAAAAAGTACGTAGAATATTCAAAACAAGAAAGGTAGGTCACACTGGAACCTTAGACCCTGAGGTAGAAGGAGTCCTCGTCCTATGTATCGGAGAAGAAACTAAGCTTGTGCAATATTTAACAAAAGTGAAAAAAACATATATAGCCAAGTGCACCTTAGGTATAGCTACTGAAACTGAGGATCAAACGGGTAAAATTATTGAGAAAGTAGAGATTAATAACTTTCCAAAGAAGGAAGATATTCATCAAGTCCTTGATAAATTCCAAGGTGAAATAACTCAAATACCACCTATGTATTCTGCAGTGAGGGTAAAGGGAAAGCGCCTTTATGAATATGCACGTAATAATGAAACAGTTGAACGTCCAAAAAGAAAGGTAAACATACACGATATTGCATTAGAAAGTGTAGACCAAGAAAACAAAAGCTTTACTTTCCAAACAACATGTTCTTCAGGAACATATATTAGAACATTATGTGTTGATATCGGCAAAAAATTAGGATTACCTGCCCATATGTCTAATCTTGTTCGAATAGAAACGAGTAATTTTCAAGAAGAAGATACCATTAGCTTTGAGGGCTTACAAGATGCAGCGGAAAAAGGTACCTTACAGGAAACACTCTATACAAGAGCAAGAGCACTTAAGCATTTCGATGGAATTGATGTAAATTATGAAATAATGAAAAAAGTAAGTTACGGACAAAAGCTCAAAACCCCTAGTCGAGAAATGGCTACGGTACCCTTCAAAATTTCATATGAGGGTGAGGTTTTAGCTTTATACAAATATGACCTGGAAAATAAAGAATTAATGAGACCTGAAAGAGTTTTTCAGTTTAAAATAAAGTAGGTGAAAAAAATGAAGACTTACCATTTAACTTATCCTCACACTTTGAGTTTAGATACAGTACCAGAAACTTCGGCAGCGATTGGCTTTTTTGATGGTATCCATCAAGGACACCAAGAAGTGATTCAATCATCAATTAATTATGCAAAGAAGCTTAATATGGAAAGTGCAGTAATAACCTTTCATCCTCATCCATCCGAAGTTTTAAGACCAAATAATGAAGGTGTAAAGTATATAACGCCTCTAAAACAAAAACAAGCCATCTTACAAAAGATGGAGGTGGATCGATTATACGTTATTACTTTTAACAAAGAATTAGCAGGCTTAGCACCGCAAGACTTTGTCGATCATTTTATTTGTGGATTACATATTAAACACCTTGTTGCTGGCTTTGACTATACATTTGGTCACAAAGGTGCAGGAAACATGGATAATATTAGTAGTATGACGAAGGGTCGTTTCACATGTAAAACGATTGATAAGGTAGAAGCAAATCAAGAAAAGGTTAGTTCCACTAAAATCAGACAATTATTTACTGAAGGCAATATGGGTGAAGTGAATAATCTTTTAAACAGAAAACATAGAACAGAAGGTAAAGTAGTTGGTGGAGACAAACGAGGAAAGGAACTGGGCTTTCCAACAGCTAATCTTGATATAGCTTCCGATGTTTTACTTCCTAAAAAAGGAATATATGCTGTGAAAGTATTTTATAAAAATATCAGCTATCTTGGTTTAGCTAGTTTAGGCATTAACCCAACATTTACTCCCGAAAGCAATGAATTAAAGTTAGAAGTTCATATTTTAGATTTTGGTAAGGAAATCTACGGAGAACAATTAACCATCGAATGGCATTCCTTTATCCGGGATGAAATGGAATTTACGTCCGTTGATGCATTAATTGCTGAAATGAAAAAGGATGAAAAAATAGCAAGAGAATATTTTTTAAAAGAATAGAATAAGATTCGTTATTCCTTGCAATATATTCATAAAAAGGGTACTATAAATTTTGTAGAACCATCTCATGGCAACACGATTCTCCGACGGTTGCTGGGAGATAGGGGATTATAATTATAGGAGGTGAGCCTATTATGGCTATTTCAAAGGAAAGAAAACAAGAAATTATTAGTGAGTTTAAAACTCATGAAAACGACACTGGTTCAACAGAGATACAAATCGCTGTTTTAACAGAACAAATTAATGTTTTAAACGAACATTTACGTACACACAAAAGTGATCATCACTCACGTAGGGGTTTATTTAAAATGGTTGGACGTCGTAGAAACTTATTAAATTACTTACGTAACAATAACGTTTCAAGTTATCGAGAACTAATTCAAAAATTAGGTTTACGTCGATAATTTTAAAAAGCAGGAGAAATCCTGCTTTTTTTGTATTTAATTAATAACTTATCGGAATTGATGCAATATATGGTCGTCTGGTATATGATTAGAGAAGAAGTTAGTTTGAAAGGAGTACATATGCTTATGTGGACAAATGAGAAAAAAGTGTTTACAACAGAGATTGCAGGCAAACCCTTTACAGTAGAGATAGGGGAAATGGCCAAGCAATCAAATGGAGCTTGTTTAGTTGAGTATGGAGATACATCCGTACTAGCAACTGTTACAGCTTCTGATCAGCCAAAAGATTTACCCTTTTTCCCGTTAACAGTTAATTATGAGGAAAGATTATACGCGGTAGGTAAGATACCAGGAGGTTTTATTAAACGAGAAGGACGCCCAAGTGAAAAGGCAGTTTTAGCATCACGTTTAATCGACCGTCCACTTCGTCCACTATTTCCTGAAGGATTTAGAAACGAAGTTCAAGTCATTAGTACAGTAATGAGTGTGGATCAAGACTGTTCATCTGAAATTGCTGCAATGATAGGATCCTCCCTTTCTCTCAGTATTTCCGATATTCCATTTGACGGGCCAATTGCTGGAGTTAATGTTGGAAGAATTGCTGGAGAGTTCGTAATTAATCCAACCGTTGAAGAACAAGCAAATTCAGATTTATTTTTAACAGTTGCCGGAACAAAAGATGCTATTAATATGGTAGAAGCAGAGGCTGATGAAGTTTCTGAAGATATCGTTCTTGATGCGATCTTATTCGGCCATAAAGAAATTTCACGTTTAGTACAGTTCCAAGAGGATATTGTTGCTGAAATCGGTAGAGAGAAACGTGAAGTCGTACTCTTCACAATGGAAGAAGATCTATTAGGGGAAATTACAGCTGATATTAAAGAAGATGTAAAAGCAGCTATTAAGGTAAAAGAAAAACATGCTAGAGAAGATGCTTTAGATAAGATTAAAGAAGAAACTCTTGCAAAATATGAAGAACAAGATGATGAAGACCTTATTAAAGAAGTAAAAAATATTATCGATCATTTAATCAAGGAAGAAGTTAGAGATTTAATATTAAATGAAAAACTCCGAGCCGATGGCCGACAAATAGACGAAATTCGTTCACTATCATCAAGGGTAGGCATACTTCCGAGAACCCACGGTTCAGGTCTATTTACTCGCGGACAAACCCAAGCTTTAAGCGTGTGTACCTTAGGAGCAATGGGTGATGTACAGATTTTAGATGGTTTAGATCTTGAAGAGGAAAAACGATTTATGCACCATTATAATTTCCCACACTTTAGTGTCGGGGAAACTGGACCAATCCGAGCACCGGGTCGAAGAGAAATTGGTCACGGAGCATTAGGTGAAAAAGCTCTTGAAAAGGTTATTCCAGAAGAAAAGGACTTCCCTTATACCATCAGACTTGTTTCCGAGGTTTTAGAATCGAATGGTTCTTCTTCCCAAGCAAGTATTTGTGCAAGTACATTAGCATTAATGGATGCAGGTGTACCTATAAAAGCTCCTGTTGCAGGAATTGCTATGGGTCTTGTAAGTGAGGGAGATGAGTATTCTATCCTATCCGATATTTTAGGTATGGAAGATGCTTTAGGAGATATGGACTTTAAGGTAGCAGGTACAAAAGAAGGTATTACAGCCCTTCAAATGGACATTAAAATAGATGGCCTATCCAAGGAAATCTTAGAAGAATCTCTAGAGCAAGCTAAAATTGGAAGAGTTCATATTATTGATTCCATGCTCGAGGTAATTAATGAGCCAAGAGTACAGTTATCAGAATATGCACCAAAAATCCTTACAATGTTTATTAAGCCAGATAAAATCCGTGATGTCATTGGGCCTAGTGGTAAACAAATTAACGAAATCATTGATGAAACAGGTGTTACAATAGATATTGAACAAGATGGAAGTGTGTTCATATCTTCGACAGATCAAGAAATGAACAATAAAGCTAAGCAAATCATCGAAGATATTGTTAAAGAAGTAGAAGTAGGAGAAATGTACTTAGGTACTGTTAAGCGGATCGAAAAGTTTGGTGCTTTTGTCGAAGTACTAAAAGGTAAAGATGGACTCGTCCATATATCTGAACTCGATGTCAATCATACCAAACGCGTCGAAGATGTTGTATCTATTGGAGATCAAATTATGGTTAAAGTTAAAGAAATTGATAAGCAAGGTCGAATCAACTTATCCCGTAAAGCAGTATTATTAGAAGAAGAAAAGAAAAAAGAAAATTAATTTTCAAAGAAAGAAGCTGGGGAACCAGTTTCTTTTTTTTTATTCTAGGACAACTTTAAAACATAACTAATTCCTCTCTTTCATAGATTAAAATAAAGGGGGGATTTTTTTATGCAGAAATATAGAAAATATATCCATTTATTACTCTTTATTATTATTCTTTCCATAGCAATAAATAATAATTTTACTCCTTTTCTAAGTTCCTATGAACATGAAGGGGTTTTTAGTGAATTAACCGCTAATCAATTCGATGATTTATATAAAGAAATAAAAGGGAAGAGTGAATCAATAGATGAAGAAGCAGAGGATGCCTACATTGATAGAGTGTGGAAAAAGACTCCGGCTAGAGATGGCATTAAGGTGAATATAGATCAATCTTATAAACAAATGAAGGGAGCAGGGGAATATATTGAAGAGTTACTCGTCTATGATCGGATTCCTCCAAAAGCCCAGCTATCCGATTTACCTGCAGCACCCATTTACCGCGGTCATCCAAAGAAGGAAACTATTACTCTACTCATTAATGTGTCCTGGGGAACGGAATTTATTCCAGATATTTTAGAGACACTAAAAAAGGAAGAAGTAAAAGCTAACTTTTTTCTCGAAGGTAAATGGGCTTTTGAGCATCCGAATATAGTGAAGATGATTGATGAACAAAATCATATCATAGGAAATCATGCATATAATCATCCCGATATGGCCAGAATGGATCGTGATGAAATATATGAACAAATAAATCGAACAAATGAGATTTTACAAGCTATTACAGGAAAAAGTCCGCAATGGTTTGCTCCACCAAGCGGAAGCTTTAACGATGAAGTTGTACAAGTAGCAGATGACTTAGGAATGGAAACTATTTTGTGGACAGTCGATACGATTGATTGGAAAAAACCCTCCGTTTCAGTCATGTTAAACAGGGTTTTAACAAAACTTCATTCTGGAGCTACTATTTTGATGCATCCTACAGATCCTGTGTCAAAGGGATTAGCTGAGTTAATTAGGGAAATTAAGAAAAAAGGATATAGAATCACACATATAGAAGACCATCTAAGTTCAAGCAGGGAGTAAAAGGGAGGTTATTCATGAGATATAAAGAAATAAGTGATAAAGAGATTGTCGATATTACCTCAGGAACTCGTTTAGGCCTACTCGGTCAAGCCGATTTAGAAATAAATTTACAAACTGGAAAAATTAATGCCTTTATATTACCCAATTACAAATGGTTCGGATTAGTTAAGGAAAATATGGAAAGTAAAATACCATGGTCGGCTGTACAAAAGATAGGAAA
>Ga0079226_10004229_pt1 | contig 10961 bp, 13 predicted proteins | sample Poulit2014_FD_76345 | JGI IMG/M metagenome (GOLD analysis project Ga0079226, IMG submission 76345) | Agricultural soil microbial communities from Georgia to study Nitrogen management - Poultry litter 2014 | ecosystem: Environmental > Terrestrial > Soil > Agricultural land | place: USA: Georgia...
AATGCCATGGCCAAAGGATTCGAAAACGGTCAACCAGCACCGTCTGGCCCGGGACTCAATATAGACAACGACAGCGACGCTGCCACGTTGCAACCTGCCGAAGCCGAACCCGGTATCACAGCCAACCCGAACGGTTCCGTCACCGTTCACACACCATTGGATCGCACCAGGGCTGATGAGATCGTAACCCGCGCCCAACAGCGTGGCATCACACCGCACCAGGAACTTGCACGACTCATCGAAGCCGGGATGGACGTCCTATACCGAACCGAACAGTGAACAAAATCGTGAAGTCCTTCGGACCCCAATACACTAGACTGTGCCCATCCCATTTCAACATCCTGAGGTAGTACACGCATGATTTCAGCACAACAGTTATCTGTTGTGGTTGGCTCTCGGACCCTGCTGTCCGATGTCACGTTCCACATCAACGCCGGCGACCGTATCGGGCTGGTGGGACGCAACGGCGCCGGTAAAACCACGCTGACCAAAGTGCTCATGGATGAAGTCATCCCCGCAACAGGCAAAGTGATGCGTTCCGGAACCGTCGGCTACCTACCGCAGGATCCTCGCACCGGCGATCTGACGCAGTCGGTGCGGGACAGGATTTTATCGGCACGAGATTTGGCTGAGCTATCACGCCGCATGCGTCGGGCCGAAGAAGAGATGAGTTCATCAGATCCCAAACTTATGGAACGCGGCATGCGTCGCTATCCAGCTGCCGAAGCCGAATTCATCGCCGCCGGGGGATACGCAGCTCAATCTCATGCCGCATCCATTGCAGCCAATCTCGGGTTGGAGAACAGCATCATGGACCGGCCGTTGGAGACTCTGTCTGGCGGGCAGCGTCGGCGCGTGGAGCTGGCCCGAATCCTGTTTGAAAAACCAGACACCATGATTCTCGATGAGCCAACTAACCACCTCGATGCCGACTCCATCATATGGTTACGCGAGTATTTAAAGACCTACGAGGGTGGGCTGCTGATCATCTCTCACGACCTCGATCTAATCGACGAGGTCGTCAACATCGTTTTCTTTCTGGATGCGACCCGCCAGGTCATTGATATTTATTCGATGGGCTACCGTGCCTATCTCAAACAACGCGAAGTCGATGAACGACGTCGTCGTCGTGAACGTGCTTCTGCCGAAAAGAAAGCCGCAGCCTTGTATGCTCAAGCCGATAAGATGCGAGCAAAGGCAACCAAAGCCGTGGCCGCTCAGAATATGGCACGTCGAGCTGATCGTATGCTTTCTGGCCTGGCAGATAAACGTATCGAAGAAAAAGTGGCAAACCTGCGCTTCCCGACCCCTGCACCGTGTGGGAAAGTACCGCTAACGGCCAGCGGTCTATCAAAATCATATGGCTCAACCGAAGTTTTTACCGGAGTCGACCTGGCTATTGATCAGGGCTCTCGTGTCGTCATTCTTGGGTTCAACGGTGCGGGTAAGACAACGCTACTCAAGCTCTTAGCCGGTTATGAGGAACCCGATTCAGGCCAAGTGGAACCCGGATACGGTCTGAAATTGGGCTACTATGCCCAAGAACATGAGACACTAGACATCAATCAGTCTGTATTAGAAAACATGATGTCATCAGCACCGAACCTGGATGAAACCTCAGCACGAACTGTACTGGGGTCGTTCCTTTTTTCTGGTGACGACGCGCATAAACCTGCAGGTGTGTTGTCGGGTGGTGAGAAAACTCGGCTGGCGTTAGCAACTCTGGTGGTTTCTGGTGCCAATGTGCTGCTGCTCGATGAGCCCACGAACAACCTCGATCCAGCCTCACGCGAAGAGATTCTGTCAGCAATTCGCAATTACGAAGGTGCCATCATTCTGGTTACCCACGATGCCGGCGCGGTGCAAGCGCTCGACCCTGATCGCGTACTGGTTTTGCCAGACGCCGATGAGGATATCTGGTCAGAAGACTATTTGGAGTTGGTCGAACTCGCCTAAGCTCAACAGAGCATTAGCTGTTGAGCATCGCGTCTTCAATCTCTTCGTCGGTCATTTGACCCCTACGACGTTTCACCGGTTTGACCCGTTCGATCCGGTGTGCCGATATATAGCCGTCTTCTTCTCGCTCGCCGTACATTTCGTCTTCGCGGTTTCGGACAGCCTTTTGATAGGCAAGCCAGCCCCAGACGACGAACGACATCAGCCCAAACGTAAACCACTGCATTGAATAGGACAAGTGGGGCCCCTCATCACGCTGCGGTTCCGGCATCTGTTGTGGCACCACATCCATCTGTGGTGATTCACCAGCCATCAACCCATAAGCTTCTTCTGCGATCTCATAGTCGAGTTGTTCGCTGACCGTTGGAAGATGAATGGAGGCTACTTGACCGTCGGGAGCATTACGATTGATGGTCTGTTCTCCTGGCACGACACGAACGATAATGCGTGCTTGGCCTTCAGGCGGGGCAGGCACCGTGTCTGGTGCAGTGGCATCTTCACCAATAGGTAGCCACCCTCGGTCAACCAGGATGTGATCGCCGGATTCAGTGAGGAAAGGAACCAACACCTCAAAACCCGGTTCGCCAGCTCGAGGCCGGTTTCGTGCAACGAGCGTGTCTTCTTCCAAATACTCACCCTGTACGATGACTGGAGTCCATTTGTGCTGTTCTTCAAAGTTCTCAAACAGATGCCCTGCCTCATCGTAGGGCACTGGTTCAATGTCGTAGTTATCGACGATCTTATTGATCTCGTCAAGCTTTTCCATGCGACGGTCCATCTGCCATTCGCCCAAGAACACAGTAATAATGGCGAAAATGATGCAGAAGATAAACCCAGCAATCCAGGCGCCAGACAACAAAAACCGGAAGTTCAGCTTCGGTTTTTGGGTGGATTCAGTCTGTTGTTCAATACTCATGAAACATTGTCACCTGGGTAGCGGTTGGATTTCCTTGAGAAAAGCCCGAGACGATAAGAAGTCGGCAAGAAACTGTTTGTGTTCATCACAGGCCAACCATATTTTACGACGATCTGGGGTATGAATTTTCGGGTTATTCCATAGCAGCTGCCATCGTGCGTCTGCTGTGCATGCTTTTCGAGAGCATTGTGGCACGGTACTTTCCGGTTCGGTTGTCGCCGAACCGGACTGGAGAAGATTTCCTAGAAGATCAGGACCTTGTGTCATCATGCTTCTTCTCATCTTCGTCCAGATCAGCGGGGTCTGCCGTGGATTCAGCGGAAGGCGTGCCGGAGTCGGTATTGTCGTCGACGATATCGCCGACGATCACGGTGTTATCGTCGCCTTCTTTCGCCTCGTGTTTGGCTGCTGCAAGTGCGGCTTGTTGGGGAGCAACGGCAGTGATTGACCGATCTTGCACTTGTCGAATATTGTTGGCGATCTGCACGCCAATCCATGGAGCCAACATGCCACCGATAAAGACTACAATCTGAACCCAACCGTGGGTCATCAGGACCACAAATAACGAGGCAATTCGCACGCCGATTAGTACGGCATAGATACGGTTTTTGCGCTCTGAATCAGCGACGACCGACTCTGATGCTCCGGTAATGAGATAGACCTGTCGGTCTTCTTTTTTCTGCTGGCGAGCATGCTCTCGACGATCATGCCGCTGGTGTCGGGAGGAAGATTTCGACCGATGCGTCAAATCGCCTCCTTTCGCGCCGTACGTGTGCGGCACAAATTTCGTTACGTTAGGGGTTGCAACCTCTATTCTCTCACTATCCAGCATAGAGTAGTGGCAAAGCGACTTAATCAATCTCAAGGAGTAAATGTGGCGCAAGGCGGAAGTGTATTAGTAACCGGCGGAAACCGGGGGATTGGCTTGGCCATCGCCCGGGCTTTTCAAGCTAATGGCGATAAGGTCGCCATCACCTCGCGTTCTGGTGAAGGCCCGGAAGATGTATTCACGGTTCAAGCCGATGTCACCGATATGGCCTCATTGGACACCGCATTTGAAAAAGTTGAAGAAGTTCACGGTCCGGTAGAAGTGTTGGTGAACAACGCTGGTGTCACCAACGACCAGTTGCTCCTACGCATGTCCGAAGATGACTTCGAACAGGTGATTAACACCAATCTGACAGGTTCCTTCCGTGCACTGAAACGCGCAACACGGGGCATGATCCGTCTGAAGAAGGGGCGGGTTATCTTCATCTCTTCGGTCGTCGGGCTGTACGGTTCACCAGGTCAAGTCAACTACGCCGCCTCTAAATCGGGTCTCGTCGGCATGGCGCGTTCCTTGACCCGTGAATTGGGCTCGCGCAACATCACCGCCAACGTGGTTGCTCCCGGCTACATTGATACCGAGATGACGCAAGAGCTCAGCGAAGATTTGCAAAAGCAATATAAACAAGCCATCCCGGCAGGACGCTTTGCAGCACCAGAAGAAGTTGCAAATGTGGTTCGCTGGTTGGCGTCAGATGAAGCAAGCTATATTTCGGGCGCAGTCATCCCAGTAGATGGCGGCCTCGGGATGGGACACTAAGACACATGACACAAACTCAAGATTTGGCTGATAAAAGCATTATCGTCACCGGTTCATCGCGCGGTGTCGGAGCCGCCACTGCACAACTTCTGGCTGACCGAGGTGCAGGGATAGTCATTAACTACCGACAAAAAGCCCCACGAGCCAATAAGGTCGTCAAGCAGATCCAAGAAGCCGGTGGCAAGGCTGTCGCGGTCGGTGGCGATATCACCACATCCGAGGGCCGCGCAGCCATGATTCAAGCTGCCAGAGACTCATTTGGCGGACTTGACGTGCTGGTGCTGAATGCTTCAGGCGGCATGGAATCCGATATGGGTGAAGACTATGCCATGCGGCTCAACCGTGACGCCCAGGTGGACATGATGGAAGAGGCCATCGAGGTGATGGAAGCCGGTGGACAGGTTGTGTACGTCACCAGTCACCAGGCGCACTTTATCGATGACGTCCCAACCATGCCGGAATACGAACCAGTCGCCAAGTCAAAACGCGCCGGTGAAGTTGCTTTGCGTGAACGTATTCCAATGCTAAAAGAAAAAGGCATCGGATTTGTCGTCGTCACCGCTGACATGATCGAAGGCACAATTACCGCCACACTACTGAACCGGTTGAACCCTGACGCCATCGAATCACGGCGTCAAGCAGCAGGAAAACTCTACACTGTTGATGAGTTCGCAGCAGAAATCGCCGCCCTGGTTGGACGAGACGAGCTGGAAGTTGGGTACACCGAATATGTCGGTGGTGCGCAGGATTATTTCGAACAGATCGACAAGAAATAACGTTTCCTCATAACGACAGGGCACCGAAAGGAATTTCGGTGCCCTTATCGTCTCCAGCCACTACAGGACAGTGGTTATCCACAATTCGGATGACTCGGCCACTACTGTGCTGTCGAACCTTCTAGGTTGAGCACATGACACACTTTTCTGTATCGCAAAGAAATTCGAAAGTCGAACAATTCGAGCGCCATCTCATTGAAGCGTTGCCCGAGCATATCGGTCAATTCATCGACGGAGAGCCAACGGTCTTTCATGAAACGCATTCGGACCATATGCATCTCGATATATTCATGTGGGAACCGACCGCCCAAAGACCGATTTGGACAATGGTGACCGCTGGACTCTCAGCCCACCCCATGAAGGTTCCAGCTGGAGCAGAATACTACGAACGTGCCGAGTTGGTTTTGACCTTACCGGGGGATTGGCCATCAGTATCTGAGATTCAACGGATGCCTGACAGTCGCGCCAAACGGTTCAGCTGGCCGATCCTGGTCATGAAGCAGCTGGCCAGAATGACATATCTCTACGACACATGGTTAGGGTACGGTCACTCCACGCGGGCGCGTCGCACGATTCACCAGACCTACCCCAAATCTGAGTTCTCGGGACTTCTCATAGAGCAGGTACTGTCCATGCCCACTGAAGCCACAACATTCATGGTCGAAGGTCACACTGTCCACTGCTTAGGCCTCTACGCGCTGTATCCTGCAGAGTTACAATTTATTTTAGAAACACCGCACGGTGGCGCCCATGAAATGATGCACCGGTTTGAAAACGCTAACCTTCACGAAGGCATATTCCCCGGACGCCCAGCGATCGCCTAGCAGACAATTTCTCAGTACCGTTCCAGGGGCATTAGAACCCCAGGACTGCTCGCAGAATGTCGTGAGTGGGGACCTCAATAATACTGTCGGCATGCTTGCGCACGATCGGTTTTGGACAGAACCCGACACCGTACCCCGCAAGGTCAATCATGTCGAGGTCATTGGCACCATCACCAACCGCCACCGTCGCCTCCAGCGGCACGTTCTGTTCCCTCGCCCACTGACGCAACATTTCTGCCTTAGCGGTTCGATCTATCACACGGCCGGTTACCTTGCCTGTCAGTTTGCCCTCTGCAATCTCCAAGATATTGGCTGCAAATCCGTCTAACCCAAGCTGTTTGGCCAGTGGCTCCAGCGCATGAGTGAACCCTCCAGATACGGCATATACGTACCCACCGGCTTGTTGTACGGCATTGACCAGCTCCTGGGCGCCGTCATGAATTGTGGCCGCGGCTGCGACCTCATCGAGGACCTCTTGTGGAAGGCCAGCCAGAGTTGCTACTCGGTGGTGCAAGGAGTCTGCAAAATCAATTTCGCCCCGCATCGCACGTTCAGTAACCTCAGCGACCTCTTGCTCCTTACCAGCGTGAGCTGCCAGCAACTCGATGACTTCCTCATGGATCAGAGTTGAATCCACATCAAAAACTACCAGGGGAGCGTGGCCCTTGTGTATTTCAACCTGTGCTGACGGAAGTACAGCAGAGTACCAGTCGGCAGGCAGATCTTTAAGCCGATCTGCTGCCGATACCCACCGATGACCGGTAAAACCAACACCTTCAAGATCCTCCGCGTAAGTGGGTACTCCGTCCAAATGTGGATGCCCCACGTTGTTATAGACCACTACGCGGTCACCAATCTTCATGTTGGCAATATTTATGGGCATTACCGGTTCCTTTCACCAAATCGTTGTGCAACTAGCCTAGTCTGGTTGCTATGAGTTCCACCGAATTGATCCCCTCTGCAACAATTGCGCAACGCCCTATCGTGACCCCTCACGAATTTGAACCACTAGAAGATTCTGTCCTCCATATGTCACACGTCACGCTTCGTCGTGGCCAAAACGTGTTACTGGATGATGTTTCCTGGCACGTCGAAGAGGGACAGCGTTGGATAGTGATGGGACCCAACGGTGCAGGTAAATCGACACTAATCAATATTGCAGCAGCTCGTGCTCATCCCACCAAGGGCAACGTCGCAATCTTAGGTGAAGTCCTGGGCGCGGTCGATGTTTTTGATCTCCGCCCGTCAATCGGCTTGTCATCAACACTGTTAGCCCAGCAAGTACCGGGAGGTGAAACGATCAAGAACCTTGTAGTGACCGCGGCCTATGGTGTCACTGGGCGCTGGCGCGAGGTATACGAACCAGAAGATCTCCAGCGTGCCGAACAGCTGTTGGCACGCTGGGGGATCGCCGGATATGAAGACCGGAAATTCCGGACACTTTCAGAAGGCGAACGCAAGCGTGCTCTAATTGCTCGTGCCATGATGACCGACCCCGAACTGTTGATCTTGGACGAGCCGGCAGCGGGACTGGATCTAGCGGGCCGTGAAACGCTTGTTCGGTCTCTGACACAGTTAGCCAGTGATGCGTTTGCTCCCACACCGATCCTGGTGACCCACCACGTAGAGGAAATTCCACCTAACTTCACCCACGCAATGCTCTTGCGAGAAGGTCAGGTCATTGCGGCCGGCCCTGTCGAAACAGCGTTAACCGAAGAAACCTTGTCAGAAGCTTTCCGGCTACCCTTGAACGTGTCCCGAAATGCTGAAGGTCGGTTCTCAGCCTTCGCACGCACCTAAACACGTTCAAGGAGTCCCATGGAATTATTGGGTTTAGAGTGGTGGCAAGTACTCATTGTGCTACTGGCTGGCTTCTGGGCCGGAACCATTAACTCGGTCGTTGGTTCCGGCACACTCGTCACCTTTCCCACACTCGTTGCAGTGGGCTTCCCACCGGTCACCGCCCAAATGTCCAATGCCATAGGCTTGGTTGCAGCCGGGTTTTCTGGAACATGGGGTTATCGGCGCGAACTTCGTGAAGCCGGTACGATAGCCAGAAAACTCACGTGGGGATCACTCGCCGGTGGACTCATCGGGGCCACGCTGTTGATGCAATTGCCCGCAACCGTCTTTGAGTACGCAGCACCGATTCTCATCGTCTTCGCGATCCTGTTCGTCGTATTTCAGCCACGCCTTAACGCGTGGGTCCGACGACGCCGTCAGGCAGATGGTGATGAGCCCATCAGTCCAGAAGTCTCACCATTGCCGTCAGGCAAGGTGACTCCTGCGCTTTTTATCCTTGTGTTCCTCACGGGTATTTACGGCGGGTATTTCGTCGCCGCGCAAGGCGTCTTACTGATGGGCATCCTGGGTGTCTTTATGACGACTGGCACTCTCGTGCATGCTAACGCTATTAAGACTTGGTTGTCTTTAGCCGTCAATCTCATCGCGGCTACAGGGTATCTACTCTTCGCTTTTGATCGTATCGACTGGACTGCCGTGCTACTCATCGCAGTATCATCACTGATCGGCGGCTCACTCGGCGCCAGGATCGGTCGACGCATCAAAGCCACTGTGCTGCGCATGGTCATCGTGATCGTGGGAATCGCGGGGATCATCAACATGGTGTTGCCTCTCATCAATGGCTAGTGGTAGCACCGCCGGCAACGTCGTTGGTGACGATCGACACGCAGCCTATAGAAGATGCTAGGTCATCGAATACCGTGTAAGATAAGTCCTTGGTCTAACAACCAATTTATCAATTAGTCTTCGTGCGGCTGGCAAAATCCAGTGGCACTATCGAAGGAACTGAGTATGAAACAAGATATTCACCCTGATTACAACTACGTAATCTTCAACGACCTGGCATCAGGCGAACGTGTACTGACCCGTACCACCGCTACTTCGGAACGCACCGCGGAGTGGGAAGACGGCAACACCTACCCGGTAATCGATGTTGAAATTTCTGCTGCTTCGCACCCGTTCTACACCGGTAAGCAACGTATTTTGGACACCGCTGGCCGTGTTGAGCGCTTCAACGCTCGCTTCAAAGGCTTCGGTGGCAAGAAGTAACCACCGGGTACTTCTTTCAATAAGCTTTACGACAGCGCCGCACATAACGTGTGGCGCTGTTTTGTTTGTGTTGAAGAGTCCAGATCTACGCGTCGTCGATATGTTCGGTGCGCATGCGTGCCGAGATAAACGCGATAACCGTTCCACCGAAAACCGATGGCGATGCCCGTGACTAATGTCGCGATGAGGGCAACCACCATGATTCGTACGGTGATCTGCGCGTCGAATAGCGCCAGCAGGGTGCCAATGAGCATCACACTTATGAAGACCAGCCCGGCGCCCAGTTGCATTCGGAGTCGGTCACCATAGTAATGGAATCGACCGTAGAGGGAGGTTATCGAGCCAAAGGACGCATAAATGGAAAGGTCCATCCGGTCCAGCCAGAACAGGATGAGCAGCGGCACGGCAATCGAGAAGGCTGCTCGTAATGCGACCCGGTGAGCACCAGCATGTGGACCAAAAGAGAGCGCTGCTTTGCGAATTTTGCCTATCGGCGAAGTCTCTGGTCCAAATTCATTCGTATTACTGCTGGTAATACTCGTCTTCTCCTAAAATCGTGAAGTACCCCTGGCCTTGGAACGCATCTTCATCTTCGGTTCGGATGGGCCCACCTGCTCTGGAATCCAAGAGAGAAAATACTGCACCGATGATGCCGGAGATTGTCATCAAAATGGCTGCGGGGTTCGCAATCGCTGAGCCCGCACCTTCCCAACCTGGCCCAAATAAGACTGCAACCAGGGCAGTGGCGTGGTCAGGACTGCCGGCTGAAAAGATCGTGCTATCGGGTAGGAACAGTCCCACAATAAACGCCCAAAAGAATGCGAACCAGAGCCAAGCGACTGACCGTTTCGTTGGAATCATGTCACGTGATGCAGGAACACCTAGCGTCACACCTCCAATTGCCATGAGCACCAAGGGCAAGCTGACGGTGACAACCCAGGCAATGGGTACCGTTGTGCCGATTATGAGTCGAGGAACGAGAATCCAGGCGGCAAGAAGAAAGGTTCCGATCCATCCGCCGGAAATTGCGAATTTATGCCACCCAGTTGGCACAGCTGGCTGTGATTTTCCCATAGTAACTAGCCTAGCCGGAACAAACGGTTCTCGTGCTCTCAACATGAGTCTGACGACATCCTTTGGCTGTGTTTTGGCCAGGTTTCCCTGACGACGACATTCTGCCAGTTGTGTGAAGCACCTCCACCGACGAGTTGGTCTTACGAGTAAGGTAGAACCATGACCGCTCAAAACACTGTTGATGGTAAACAACTCCATGGTGAGTTCAAGGTTCCAGGTGGCAAGTTAGTCATCGCCGATCTCGATGTAACCGGTGGAAAGATCACTCGAGCAAATATTAATGGTGATTTTTTCCTAGAGCCCGACGAGGCACTTAATGATATTAACCAAGCGCTGATCGGCTTGAGCTTCGATTCGAGTCACAGCACCATCGCAAAGGCCATCGACCACGCAGTTGATGATTCAGTTGTAATGTTCGGTTTTGACGCCCACGCGGTGGCAACGGCTGTGCGCCGCGCAACTGGTTTCGCAACCCGCTGGGAAGATCACGAATGGGAAATTCTCCTGCCCATGGAAATTCCTATCTATACTCAAGTAGCGCTCGATCAAATCTTGACCGAAGACGTCGGGGCAGGTCGCACAAACCCTGCCATGCGTCTCTGGCGTTGGCCGCTGTCCGATCCGTCCGTGGTCATCGGATCGTTTCAGAGTTATCGTAACGAAATCGATGCAGAGGCCGTTGAGAAGTACGGCATTAAAGTTGCTCGTCGAATCTCCGGTGGCGGAGCGATGTTTATGGAAGCCGACAACGCCGTCAC
>Ga0079226_10004230_pt1 | contig 10960 bp, 13 predicted proteins | sample Poulit2014_FD_76345 | JGI IMG/M metagenome (GOLD analysis project Ga0079226, IMG submission 76345) | Agricultural soil microbial communities from Georgia to study Nitrogen management - Poultry litter 2014 | ecosystem: Environmental > Terrestrial > Soil > Agricultural land | place: USA: Georgia...
TATCAACTCCATTTTAAACTCCTCCACCAATTAATATATTTTCCTTCAAAACGTCTTGTGACTTTTCTGTTGTGCTTAAACATTCAATGCTTGTGCAGTATTTTGAAGCACTGCGTTGTTCACATTGTAAATCTTGCAATATACGTGTTAACCATAAAGGAACACTATGGTTCACTTTCACCTCCAATACGACCAGACCTTCATCAATAAAATGTTTTCCATATGGTCCATTTTCAAGAGATAAATCTTCGTCACGACATCGTAAATTAAAATCGAATGTGATACGAAGTTCCGGATCATGGATACCGTGGAAAGCTTGTCGATCATAGCTAATGATCATTTTGGGATGCAAATGATAAAATTTACGGAAATGATAAATTTCTTTGAAGACTTGTATGTTGGATGTTTCGTATTTTTCTATATATGCATTTTTATCATGAGATAAATATCGGTAAGCCTCTGTCAAAGGCAAAACCATTCGTCGTTTGTTTACAACTTTTTTATGCTTTTGTTTTACTTCAAAAAATGCATTCCCGTTTAAATTGGTTTCGTCATACACGCGTAAACGTAATTTTTGCCGAAATCTCAACTTATTTTTCGTTTCAAAATAGATTCGATAATCGGAGCTTTCAAAGTATAAACTTGTTACTGTATAGCAGCCTTCTTGACCATATTTGTCTGGTCGCATATAGGGAGACATCCGCTGGACTAACGCCTCATATTGTTTGATTGTAATGAGATACTTTTGCTCTTTTCTTGTGAAAATTTCAATTGCCATTTTTGCCATTTCCTTGTTCCCCTATCTGACTAATATTATATTGTGTAAACATGAGAGTGTGTTGTGTAAGAAATTAGAATACGGTTAGAATTTAATGAGATAGTTCTTATTTAAAAGGGATCGGGTGAAGATCATTCAAACAATGCAGCCATGTGGATAATGTCTATTTAAATGAAATATCTTCCATATTATGATAGATTTAAAGTGTCTAAAGTACTCTGTTCGCTTAATCGGATAGAGATTTTTAAATGCAATATAAAATGAATGGAGAGGCATCATTGGCAGAAAGAAAGTTAGATCGGATTCTACAAATTCGAACAGTTGGGCTGAGGGAGTGGGGGAGCAAGGCTGCTGCATATAATCGGTATGAAGCGACACCATATTCGGCCTTAGATAAGTTGAGTCAAGTGTATAAGTTTAATCAAAATGATCGGCTTGTTGATTTCGGATGTGGACGAGGGAGGGTTACTTTTTATATCCATAACAAATATAAAATACCGGTAACTGGTGTGGAAGCTCATGATAAAACCTTTGAGGAAGCTCTTAAAAATAAACAAACATATCGAAAAAAAAGACAGCATATTAAAGCACCAATAAAGTTATAATATTCATTAGCTGAATTTTATGAAGTAGATGAGGAAGATAATATATTTTATTTTTTTAATCCATTTTCGATAAAGATATTTAAACGAGTTGTTATGAATATATTGAAGTCCGTCAAACAAAGTGAGAGAACAGTTGAATTAATTTTATATTATCCATTACCAGAATTTAAACAATTTTTACGAGAGAGTACCCCTTTTGAAATCATCAATAAAATTAAGGTCTCAGGGGACCATGGAAAATATGGGAAATTTGTAATATACCGAGCTTTTTGATGGAGGTTGGTGGAATTTTTGTGGTAAATCTCATTAAATTAATTATTCAAATTGCTTTATTATTTGGCTTTTATTATTTTGGCGAATGGATAAAGAACGTATTTAACTTGATTATTCCTGGGAGTGTAATTGGTCTTATATTCATGTTTCTATTGTTAACAACAGGAATTTTGCGATCAAACTGGATTGACAAAGGAGCAAGGTTCATGAATCAGCACCTTGTTCTATTTTTTATTCCTGCAACAGTTGGTTTGTTAAATTATTATGGTTTGTTCAAAGGAAAAGGTGTTTTTCTAATTATCATAACGATGCTTAGTACGATATTCGTGATGGTGAGCGCTGGGCTAATTAGTCGAATGTTTACAAAGAGAAAGGACGTAAACCATGAATGAATTTCTAACGGTATTTTTAGTTATTACCGGTACGGTTACTACTTATCTATTTGCAAAATGGCTCTATCAAAAAATAAATACACCTTTATTATTACCTGTTGCAATAGCTACATTGCTGATCATTATTTTTTTAGTTATATTTAATATTTCGTATGAAACATATATGATTGGGGGAAAATGGATCAATGCTTTTTTAGGACCTGCTGTAGTAGCTTTAGCTTATCCGCTGTATCAGAATCGCTCTATTTTAAAAAAGCTTGCTGCACCACTCATTTTAGGCAGCTTTGTAGGTTCAATAATAGGAATTACTTCAGGAGTGTACTTAGTACAATTAATTGGTTATGAGGATACAGTTGTATATTCAATTACTCCAAAATCCGTTACGACACCAGTTGCAATGGATATTAGTGTCATCTTAGGGGGCATTGATTCGTTAGCAGCGGTCTTTGTCATGATCGCCGGTATTTTTGGGGCTATGATTAGTACGTATGTGTTTCGATTATTTCGGTTTACAGATTCCGTTGTTCGTGGAGTAGGGCTTGGGACCGCCTCTCATGCGGTTGGTACATCAAAAGCATTGGAAAACAGTGAACTTGAAGGATCCATTAGTACAATTGCTATGATTCTGAGTGCTGTATTTGCTTCTATCATTACTCCGTTTATTGTACGGTTGTTACTATAATATAAAAACAACTGACATTCCTTGGATGCCAGTTGTTTAATGCATAAAAAGTTATACTAATTGTGACGTTTTTGTAACCAAAGTACCCCAGATTTAGTTAAACGTGGAAGAAGGCCCGTTAAAGACTGTGAAAACATACTACCAAATCCATCTGATCTTCCTAATGATCCTAATGTTCCTCGTAATCTTATCTCCTTAGGCGTTTTAGGTTGTCTGCCCTTTAGAGTATTTTCTAATATTACTGCTACTTGTTCTCCTTGTTGCCCAGCTAGCTGTCCACTTGGAGAATGTTCGGAGGAAGCATTATCTCCAATAACGTAGATATTTTTATGGGTTGGTACTTGGAAAAATTTATTAACCACAATTTTATTGTACTTATCTTTTTTAAAAGGAAGTTCTCTTACAATTCGGTGAGGCTGTACACCGGCAGTCCAAACTGTTACGTCATTTACATAACATATTCCATTATTACAAACTCCGTCCTTTTCAACATACTCCACATTTGCATGATGCAGTACTTCGACGTCATTTCTAATAAACCAGTCTGCAACATGTGCTTGAATTTTCGGATCAAATGCTCGTAAAACAGAACCGCCACGATCCAACAAACGAATGTTTAAGTCAGGTCTACTTTCTCTAACTTCAGAAGCAACTTCTATTCCGCTTAGTCCAGCTCCTACGATTGATAATTTACCATATGCTTTTAAGTTCCCAACCGCAAGAGCAGCATGTCTTGCTTTTGAAAAGGATTGAACACTTTCCGTATATTTTTCAGCACCTTCAATTCCATGATAGGCGTCTTCACACCCTAGTGCTATCACTAAATAATCATAGGAAACAATATTGCTTTTACCTTCAAAATAAATTTCTTGTGTTTCATAATTAATCGATCGTACGGTTCCAAATTCATATTCTACTTGGTCATGTTTTGGGAACTTTGTTCTAACATCGACATCTGCAGCTGTACCCGCTACAATCGTATGAAATTCAGTTTTATAAGAATGGTATGGATTTTTATCAACGACAGTAATGAGGACATCTTTAGGTAAAGAGAGACCTAAAAGCCCTGTAAGCACCTTAATACCACCGTATCCTCCACCCAGAATTACTATGTTTTTCATTTAAAATGACCTCCACAATCGTCTGTCTAAAAGTTTTATCTCTTATACTTAAGATTACCAAATTCGTACAGAAAAAACTAGAAACGTCCAAAAGGAAATTATATCACTATGCATACCATTCAGCGACCTTTTCATCTTGTGGTAAAAAGAACGTCAGTAGTCCTAACAAAGGTAGTAAAGATACGAGAATCATCGTAGTAGAAAGCCCTATCCAATCAATGAGTGAACCGAAGACGATGGAACCGATTGCTCCCATTCCAAAAGCCAAACCTACAATTAATCCAGACATTGTTCCGATTTTTCCAGGAATTAATTCCTGAGCATAAACTACTGTAACCGAAAAACTCGCCATTAATAAAAAACCAATGGAACAAAGTAAAAGGATTGCAATGATTTGATTTGCAAAAGGTAATATAATAGTGAGTGGAATTGGTGTAATTAGCGAAAATAAGATGATGTTTCTCTTCCCGAATCGATCTGCTAAAGGTCCCCCTATAAAAGTACCAACTGCACCCATAAATAAAAAAGAAAAAATATATATTTGTGCGCTTGCAATCGTTAGACCATATCGATCTATTGCATAAAATGCATAAAAGTTGGAAATCGCATTTTGGTACCAAGAACGGGCAAACACTAGAAAAATTAATATAGCTAATGCACTAATGATTGCATTCATTGGAGCTGTATGAGCAGCTTTAGTTTGATTATGATGTTTTTGCTGCGTTAATACAATCATTTGTCCACTATACCATTTCGCAATGTGAATTAAAAATACAACTGCTAACCCCGCAATCAATGTAAACCATATCGCACCAAATTGTCCAAGAGGCACTAGGACAAGAGCAGTTATTATTGGTGCCAAAGCTTGACCGGTATTACCGCCTACTTGAAAAATACTTTGAGCTAATCCACGTCGAGGCCCAGCAGCAAGAAAAGCAACACGTGACCCTTCTGGATGAAAAGTAGCCGATCCGATGCCAATGAAGAAAACACTCAGTAATATCGTCATAAAATTTGGAGCGAAGGCAAGTCCTAACATTCCGAACATACTGAATGATAAACCAATCGGTAATGCGTATGGCATTGGCCGTTTATCTGCATACATACCGATGACAGGTTGCATCACTGACGCAACCATATTGAGTGTAAACGCAATTAAACCGAGTTGGGTAAATGTTAAACCTAATGACTGTTCTAGTATAGGAAACATTGCTGGAATAACTGCTTGAAGCGAATCATTTAATAAATGGCACATTCCAATGATAAAAAGGATCGAATAGACAGTTTGTTTTTTCGTTTTCCCACTCAACCGCTTGTTTGCTGCTTTAGTGGATGGATTCATGTTAAACCTTCTTTCAAAACAATTATAATAGCAACTGTAATGAAATATAGCATATTTATCATGAATTTGGTATTTATAGATATTTCATGTATCTTTATTGAAAAATGTTATTTAAGCTTGATACTTTCTGCCTATTTGCCGATATTATAGTAAGAATACGCAAAATAGACGAATTTATATGATTTTAGGCTCATAGGAGGATTTATATTGGATAGAACATCAATTATTGGAATTATATTAGGGTTTATTGCCGTTGGAACAGGAATGATATTAAAAGGAGTTCCCGTGGATGCATTACTTAATCCCGCGGCATTTTTAATCATTATTTTAGGAACAGTTGCTTCAGTTTTAATAGCATTTCCTACTCGTGTAATTAAAAATGTACCATCTTTATTAAAAATAATATTTACAGAAAAAAATGAAGTCGATATAAAAGAGCTTATTAATCAAATAGCGGAATGGGCTGAACAAACAAGGAGAGAAGGGTTGTTATCTCTAGAAGGAAAGATGGAAGAAATTGAAGATCCGTTTTTAAATTCCGGTTTACAAATGGCAGTTGATGGTCAAAATCCTGATTTTATTCGTGATGTGTTAATGGAGAAAATCGCCGCAATGGAAAAACGTCATGAAGAAGGAGCTCGCATCTTTTCCCAAGCCGGCACATATGCACCGACGTTAGGTGTTTTAGGGGCTGTCATCGGATTAGTCGCCGCTCTTGGGAATATGGAAAATATGGATGTTCTAGGTGCAGCAATTTCTGCAGCATTTATTGCTACATTATTTGGAATTTTCACTGGATATGTATTATGGCACCCTTTTGCAAATAAGTTAAAAGAAAAATCACGTCAAGAAGTCAGAATTAAAGAGATAATGGTTGAAGGAATTTTATCGATTACAACAGGAGAATCACCTACTGTTATTCGCGATAAATTAAGTTCTTATTTATCCTCAAAAGAAATAGCTCAAATGGATATAGAAGGAAGAGAACAGGAGGAAGCAAATGTCGCGCAAGAGATCTCATGAGATGAAAGAAGAGAAAACAGATGATTCTTGGCTGCTTCCTTATGCGGATATGCTCACCTTATTACTCGCTCTATTTATTGTATTATTTGCCATGAGTGAAATTGATGTAAAAAAGTTTGAGAATCTGGCCTATATCTTTAAAACAGAATTTACAAGCGGAGCTGGAACTATTGATGATGGAGCAAGTATTGTACCAGAAGAAATACAATCGAATGTAGGTGATTCCGACCAAGAAGAGACTGAAGATGAAAAGAAAGAAAATGAGTTAGACAACTTACAAGCTCTTGAATATGAAAAGCTACAGTCAATTCAAAAAAGTGTTGAAGAATATATTGCTTTAAATAGCTTAACAGAAACATTAGGGACAAAATTAACATCGGAAGGATTACTTATTACCGTACGAACAGATATAACATTCGATACAGGGAGTTCTCGTGTGAAAAAACAAGGTGTGGAAATAGCGAATGAAATTGCATCATTTTTACGGACAGATCCACCTCATGAAATTGTTGTCAATGGCCATGCGGATGATCGACCGATGAGCAATGAAGAATTTGGATCCAATTGGGAATTGAGTTCCATGCGTGCTGTTCAATTTATGTATTTATTGTTAGAGAATGAAGAGCTGGATCCGAAATGGTTTAGTGCTCGCGGATATGGTGAATATAGACCGATTGTTCCGAACACAAATGAAGAGAATCGGGCGATGAACCGTCGGGTTGAAGTTTTAATTTTACCAAATCATAATATTGAAGAAGAATTAGAATAACGAATGATTAGCTATTCTATCATTATCGGATAGAATAGTTTTTTATCAAAACTAATTGTTAGCAAAATAAGAAAAAGTTATTTAACAGCATAAATTATGTTATGATGAGATGAAAGCAAGAATAGATCATCAAAAAAGAGGGTTTAATAAACGAATGAATCATTCAATATATAGTCTGACATTTGACCAATTAACAAATTGGTTAGTTGAGCAAGGTGAGAAAAAGTTTAGAGCTAAGCAAGTTTGGGACTGGTTATATAAAAAGCGTGTAAAGCACTTTAAAGATATGAAAAACATTAATCAAAGCTGCTTGAAATTACTTGAGGAACATTTTGTTATTCAATCAATGGAAGAAGAATTACGACAAGAATCAACGGATGGTACGATAAAATTTTTATTCAAGTTAAAAGACGGTAATTTAATCGAAACAGTACTAATGCGTCATCATTATGGGTTATCGATCTGTGTTACAACTCAGGTTGGGTGTAATATTGGTTGTACGTTTTGTGCAAGTGGAATTTTAGCAAAAAATCGTGATCTTTCAGCAGGAGAGATTGTTGAGCAAATTATGAACGTACAAATGTTTTTAGATGAACGAGGGAAAAAGGAACGTGTCAGTCATATCGTTGTCATGGGTATTGGGGAACCTTTTGATAACTTTTCTAATCTCGTTAATTTCTTAAAAGTTGTCAATGACCAAAATGGATTGTCAATCGGTGCTAGACATATTACTGTTTCAACGAGTGGCCTGGCACATAAAATATATGAATTTGCTGATTTGGGTTTACAAGTCAATTTAGCTATTTCTTTGCACGCTCCTAATGATGAACTGCGCACGAGTATTATGAAAATAAACCGCGCATTTCCAATTGGTAAGTTGATGGATGCTATTGATTATTATTTGCAAAAAACGAATCGTCGTATTACATTTGAATATATTTTACTAAAAGATGTGAACGACCAAGAAGAACATGCCCGGGAACTTGTGACTTTGCTGGAAGATAAACGTCATCTATCTTATGTAAATTTAATTCCTTACAACCCGGTAAATGAGCATATTCAATATGAACGGAGCACGACTTTTGCAATTAAACGTTTTGAAGAGATATTAAAGAACGAAGGAATTAATTGTGTTGTACGTCTAGAACAAGGGACAGATATTGATGCAGCCTGTGGTCAATTAAGAAGTAAACAAATGAATAAACGAAAATCAGGATAAGAAAAAATCTAACCACCGTAAATATAACGGAGGGTTAGATTTTTTAACTTTACATTGCTTTTATCCATTCATTTATTTCTCCTCTAAAAACCGCTATTTACCATATCGATGAATTGTATATTGCTATTTTTTTAGGGATTGTTATTTACAATGTTTCATACATTAATCCATATTTTGCAATTTGGTTATCGGGGACTTCAAGCAGTACCTGTCACCTTGTTGCTTTTTTAGGAAACTTATGAACGATTGTCTTGCTAATCGTGTTTTTGGATAAGATTAGAGATTGGATTAGAAAAAGAAAATGGAAAGAAAAAAGGATACGAAGCGGCATAAACGGGCAAAGACTCTTTTGGATAAATATGGGCTTCCGGACTAGCGTTTATCGGTCCATTTTCTGTTGGGGAGTTATTTATCCGCTTTATATTTGGAGACCAAGAGACCAAAACATATATTTAATGACTGTTAGTTTACTAAGCTGGACAATAGTACTTGGAGTAGCGGCAATTGTTTTTATAGCTGATGAGGAAAAGTCAGGATTTATAACAAGAGTGTTAAATGGATCGTTTACAAAGGGGCTTTCGATCTTTCCATTATTCTTTTTGTTGCTCTCTTTGTTTTAAAGCTGGTCCTAGTTCATCTTCGACCGTTGTATCAGCCATTTTCACATTTGCCCGGTAAGCAGCCCTTAAAACGAGGTGTCCAGAAACAGGAGCGGTTATAAAAACAAACACAATTCCGAGCATAAGACGAACACTTATATGTCCTTCACCAAGCCATGCATAAATAAAAGTACCAACGAGTGTAATAAGCACGGCTAATGTAGTCGTTTTCGTAGCAGCATGTGCGCGCGAATAGATATCATGGAATCGAATGATTCCTACTGCACTTATAACACTGATGATGCTGCCAATCAAAATTATAATTGCTCCAATCCATTCAAATATCTCGTTTACGCTCAATAATGACACCTCTTTCCAAAAACTTAGAATACGAAATAGTACTAATAAACGCTAATATACCTAGGACCAGGATTACATCGTAAAATGCTCGTGTCTGAAAGAGGATAGATATAATCGCAATTGCAGAAATTAAATTTACACCGATCACATCCATGGCAATGACTCGATCGGGAAACGTTGGTCCGACAACAATTCGTATAAATGTAATGAGTAAAGCAACGCCAAATAAAATTAAAGAGACTATTAGTATGTTTTCGATCACTATCTTGTCACCTCCATAATTGCTTTTTCAAAAACTTTTAAAGAGCGTTCCAAATCTCCTTTGTATCTTTTAATATCCATTGCGTGTATATAAAAAACATTTCCTTCTTCATTTACTTCCATAACAACCGAACCAGGAGTAAGTGTTAATAGTAAGGCAAGTGTCGTTACTTCCCAATCCCCTCGTAAAATCGTTTTATATGTAAAAATTCCAGGCTCGATATTTATTTTAGGACTTAAAATATGTTTGATGACGACAACACTGGACTGAATAATTTCAGAAATAAAGATAAGAATTAATTTTATCATCGAGACTACGCGGCGCAAGTAGAAATCCTGACCAAAAAACCTTCTCATTAAAAAGACGATAAAGCTACCGATAATAAAACCAGTAATGATCGTTTGAATTCTTAAAACTTCTTCATCCTTTAATAGTACCCATAAAAGTGTAATAAATAAATTGAGTAAAAATTGTGCGGCCATGTTATGTAACCTCCAACTTTTGTTACTAATAAACGCTATCCTAATTATTATGCGCTTCCTGTTGCTGCGCAATGTAACTTCCTTCATTTCTAAATAGAACAATTTCTTCTATATGTCTTTGTGTATGATGGTTAGATGGTTTAGCATTTGTGTAGCACCATCTGACATCTTTGTTACATAACGCAGTTCGTACAGGTCAATGGCGTATAGCATGTGACATTCTTGTTTTAAAGACGCCTGTTTCGATTGTTCTTAATCAGTCATGACTGCATCAATGTATATCGATGGGTTTGTTAATGTTCGTGCAGCATTTTCGATATAAGGAGCGAGACCTTCTGCCCCAAGTCCGATTGCAAAGGTTGTAAAGACTAAAATGAGACTTGGTAAAACGACTGATTTTTTCAACTTAATTTCTTCATCTTCACTTATGATCGTTTCTCCCCAAAAACAACTCATAAAAACACGTAATAAGGAGTATAAAACGACAAGGCTTGAGGCAAAACTAATCCCTAATAATAGATAGGATTCGTTAGCAATAGCCGCTTCTCCTAACAGAACCTTTCCTAGGAAACCACTTAATGGAGGAATCCCTGCTAAGGATAATACCGTGATGAAAAACATCCATCCAAGGATAGGATAGTTACGAATTAACCCACTCATTTCATCCATTTTCTCCGTTTTCGTTAAATAAATCATCGTTCCAGCTAACAAGAAGAGTAATGCTTTGACAAACATATCATGGATTAAGTAGAAAATGGCCCCTTCTAATGCAGTTTGTGTATGAATTGCTAATCCAACTAATATAAAACCGATGGATATCACAACATTATAAGAAACAATTTGTCGGATATTTGTGTATGCAATAGCTCCGATACAACCACCGATTAATGTTATTCCAGCAGCTACCCCGATTATGGTATGTGTTATTTGTTGGTCATGATAAAACAGTAATGTAAATGTCCGAAGCAACGTATAAACACCAACTTTAGTTAATAGAGCACCAAATAGAGCAGCAACCGCAGTAGGTGGTGTGCTATATGAACCTGGAAGCCA
>Ga0079226_10004231_pt1 | contig 10960 bp, 10 predicted proteins | sample Poulit2014_FD_76345 | JGI IMG/M metagenome (GOLD analysis project Ga0079226, IMG submission 76345) | Agricultural soil microbial communities from Georgia to study Nitrogen management - Poultry litter 2014 | ecosystem: Environmental > Terrestrial > Soil > Agricultural land | place: USA: Georgia...
ACACTCACTGCAATAATATTTCCTCTTGAAATCGCAATCATCTTTTTAATTAAAGGATCAAAGAGTCCAGCATCTGACATCACACCGAAAAAGAGAATTGCAAAAATAAACATGACCGCAACGTTCATGACCGTAGCAATTCCTTCACCGAAAAATTCACCTATATCTCCAAGTCCAAAGCCAGCAACAAAAGCACCGACAATCGGTATCAACACCATTGCTATAATCGGCTGAACCTTACCTCTGATGAGCAGGATCACAATAGCCAGAATTGTGGCAAAGCCTATGAAACTTAACATTCTTCCACCTCTTCTTTCTAAATCCTCTGTCAATTTAACTTGTACATGAAAGCGTTAGCAACTCAAATTATAAATTAATAGTCACTTCATCACTTGAGTGAATTTCATAATTGCCTAAATCAGCCATCTCATTACAGCATGTAGTTAAGAAGGGTTCAACGCAACTACATGTTGTAATGAGATGGCGCTAAATCGATATTATGAAATTCACTAACTTATGTAATTATGCAATAATACATAAGATAGCATGAAAAAAAAGAAGGTTAAACCTTCTTTTCATAAACTCATTACTGTCTATATCATTCATTTTGTTCATAAGTTTCACAGTAAATATATTCACGTTCTGGTCTGCCCACCGTTCCGTATTTTAAAACAGTATACACTTCGTTCTCAGACACAAGATACTCCAAATAACGGCGTGCTGTTGAACGGCTTGTCCCGATCTGCTTGCTTAATTCAACAGCTGTAATTCCCTGTTTTGTATAATTGATCAATATTTCTTTAATTTCTTTCAAGGTAATCGGATCAATTCCTTTTGGATACCCCTTTTCTTTTTTGTCAAAAGAAGACACGGAAGTGATTCCTATTATCGTATCAATTTCTTGCTGAGTGAGCGTCTCTTTGGCAGCAAAAAATTTTCGGTAATCCTTATACTTTATTAAAGATTCACTAATCCGACTGGCATCTGCAGGCTTAATAATGTAGTCATACACGCCTCCTCTTAATGCCTGTTCAGCCGTATTTGACTCATTGGCCGCTGTCACGACAATAATATCGATGTCTGCATAGTGTTTGCGTATGTTCCAGAACAGCTCCATCCCTTTCACATCGGGAATATAGATATCAAGCAAAATCAATTCTGGACAAGTTGAACAATTTCGAAGATAGGTGAGCGCGTCCTCACCCGTTTTGGCAATTTTAAGGACTGTATATCCATCGATATTTTCAACATGGTTTCTATTAATTTCAGCAACCCTAAAATCATCTTCAATAATAAGAACAGTTATGTTATTCATTAAAATCCTCTCCGTACCTAGGTATAATCATGATAAAGCAGGCACCCCCAAGTTCTCCTTCTTCTAACATCATTTCACCACCGGTCTTTCTAACCATTTGCCGGGTTGATGCTAAACCGACTCCGCGCTGATTGTCTCCTTTGGTAGAATATCCCTGTTCGAAAACACGACCCTCATCTTCTGCGGCAATCCCTTGACCGGAATCATCCACCTCGATGACAATATCATTGCCAATATCCGTGATAAAGATATGGATATGCCGATCTTCGATTTGATTTCTTTTCACAGCTTCAATCGCATTTTCAATCATATTTCCAAGTCCTGTAATGAGCGCCTCTTGTTTCAATCCGTCATACCGATTGTTCAACTGACTATCCGGATGAATCGAAATCGTAATTCCAAGTTCGTTTGCTTGGTTAATCTTCCCTTGTAATAGCCCCTGAACGACGGGGTCTGACATTTGCTCAGTCAAAAACTGAGAAACCTCTTGCTGAATATTTTGCTCTTTTTTTATAAATTCAATCGCTTGATGATTTCTGCCTAATTGAAGCAAACCAAGAATCGTATAAAGTTTGTTGGAAAATTCGTGTGTCTGAGCGCGTTGCGCATTGGCATATTGTTTAATTTGCTGCAATTCCTGTGTGACATGCTCCATCTCTGTCTTTTCCCGAAACGTTGCGACCGCACCAGCTAGCCTTCCCTCGATATGAATAGGGACCCAATTGATTAAAACAATGGTTTCTCCAAGCACCATTTCTCTGCTCTGCCTGCTTTTGTCACTTTTCAGCAAACTGAATAGATCGGTATGTGGAATCAATTGCTCAATCGATTTGCCAGTTAAGTCCGCTTGCTGTTCTTTCCCCGACAACGTTTCCTTTGCCGAAGCATTCATTAGCGTGATATCCCCTTGATGATCAACAGCTATAATTCCTTCGTGAGTCGATTGAAGAATCGCTTCTTTTTGCTCCAACGAATAGGATATCTCTTCCGGTTCCATATCAAACAATAACCCTTTAATATAATGAGCGATGAGAATAGCTCCAATGACTCCTAACAGAATCACTCCGAAAAAAGTAAACACGAGAGGTTTGCTTTGATTTGCTACGATGTTTCGGACATTATCTTTTAAAAAACCGACGGAAACAACACCTATAATAGCATTCGAATCATCCATAATCGGAACTTTACCCCGGACAGATAAACCGAGTGAGCCCGTACTTTGTGAAACATAAGCTTCTCCGTTTTCCAATGCCCGTGCATTGTCTCCACCTATCATTTCTTCCCCAATTCTATCAGGGTTCGGATGTGAATAGCGAATTCCTTCTCGGTTTCCAACAACAATAAATTCTGCGTCTGTTTCCTTTTGGACTGTGGTTGCTACCTTTTGTATGACTGAAGATGGATTGTCAAGTTCAAAAGCGACCTTTATTTCCGGCATGTTAGCAACAGATTGAGCAACAGCTAAAGCACGCTTTCCCACTTGGTCTTCTATCGTATGAGATAAAAATGTATAAAGTAATCCGAAGAAAATAATGAATATGCCTATAATGAGCAAACTGATTAAAGCAATCATCTTACTCTTCAGGCCAAACAATGGTTTTTTATTTTTAAATTGACTCATCTTCATAGCCTCACAATCCCTTTGAACTCCCTGCAATATTCCTTGTACAACCCCTATTTTATACTATATACAAAAAAGATTGTAGATAAGGAAGATTGGATTCGGCGCTTATCGGTACTATTTTTTAATAATGATTCTATTTACTTATCATTATCATTGGAAATAAGTATTGGATAAAATACGGACAAGCTCCTATACTGAAATTGTAAGTTACGTATAGAAGGAGGAATAAAAAATGAAAAAGGCAGTATTTTACCATGCAGGTTGCCCCGTTTGTGCAGATGCTGAGAAAATGGTCTTAGATTATTTAGATTCATCCAAAGTTGAAGTAGAGCTTATCCATCTAGGAGAAGAGCAAGATAAAATTAAAGCAGCAGAAGACCTTGGTGTTCAATCTGTTCCAGCCCTAGTGATTGACAACAATGTGTATCACATTAATTACGGAGCGGGCATGGAAGACGTTAAAAACTAAGCTATTTTCTCATGACACACAGAGGGGTATATCAATGTTTTTGGCCTCCACTTAAATAGATATTGAAAAACGAGACGCAATTGCTGGCGTCTCGTTTTTTCATGATGGTTTAAATGTCATATCTGTCACAACAGCACGGCTTCCTCTTGATTGTTTACATAGGACTCTGCTTCTTTCTTTCAATAAAGAGATAAACGCTTTCGTTGCCGCACAAACAAATTTATCTTTACGGTAGGCCACACCAATTGTCATGTTCAGTACCGGATTTTTTAATTTTACCTGTTTCAGTTCCGCCTTTTGAATCGAATCAACATAGGTTGAAGGTAATAGTACGGCTCCAAGTCCTTGCGCTGCCATCTCCGTGATGGATTCAATCGTTGTCATTTCCAGAACAGGACGTAGGGTAACCCCCATTTTTTCACTAGATTCATCGATGATTCGACGAATGTAAAAGTCTTCCGGAAATAAAATCATATCTCTGTGATCCAATTGCTTAAACTCAACCTCTTTTTCCTCAGCCAACGGGTGTGTCTGTGGAACAACCAGAGACAAGGTGTCAGTGAATAAAGGAATGGTTTCAAATTCTTCCGTTTCAATTGGAAGAAAAACAATCCCTAAATCCAGTTCGTTTTCTAGCAGCTTGTCCCGGATATCCTCTGTCCGCAACCCCTCCACCGAAAGTTTTATACTTGGATAAAGCTGTTTAAATTTCATAATAATCGAAGGCAATAGTGTCATTTCTTCTGTTAAAATCGTGCCCACACTCAATTCGCCTCGCATCAGTCCATTCAAATCATTGAGCGCAGCTTCGACTTGGTCCAGTTCATGGAATACGCGATAACAATGGGTTAATAAAATATTTCCAGCTTCCGTAATCGCAATTTTTTTGCCAATCCGATCGAACAACGGGGTTTCAAGTTCGGCCTCCAAGCTTTTAATTTGCTGACTCAAAGAAGGTTGTGACACATTTAAATTTTCAGAGGCTCGTGTGAAATTCAGTTCCTTGCATACTTCCATAAAATACTCCAATTGCCTAAGTTCCATAAGCATCTCCTCTCAAATAAACCACCCTATTTATTTTTTATCGCCTTCCGAACAGCAGGAACAACAACATCAACAAACATTTCAAACATTTTCAGCGTTTGTTCGAAAGGGATGTTCCCATGATCGATTTGTGCAAGAAAGCGAGTGTGACCAAATCGTTCATACTGATAAAGGATCTTCTCAATAATTTGCTGAGGGCTTCCAACCATCATTGCGCTTTTTTCACTGTTTGCCTGAGCAAAGACATCCTTGGAAAAGGAATGACCCCACAATTGTTGCGACATATCATTCATATACGGGTAATATTCTTTCAAAGCGGTTTGCGAATCCTCCGCCATATAGACCGTCGTAGCTGAAGCAATCGATAAGTCATCAAGAGAATGTCCTGCCTTTTCGGCCTCTCTCCAATACACATTAACCCGCTTCTCATATAAACTCGAAGCACCGTACAAAGCTGCGAGTTGCATAGGCACCCCAAGCCTGCCCGCTTGCATTGCACTTGAAAAGTGTTGTCCCACCGCACGCCATATCGGTAGTTTTCCTTCAAGCGGTTTAGGGTATACTTCTACATTCTCAAGTGCCGCCCGATATTCTCCCGACCATGTGATCGGTTGCTTTTCATTTAATTGAAGCAACAGCTCAAATTTTTCATCAAACAGATCATCATAGTCGTTTAAATCATAACCAAATAATTTATAGGCTCCATAACGTGACCCTCTCCCAGCGACAATCTCCGCCCTTCCATCCGAAAGCAAATCAATCGTTGCAAAGTCTTCATATACACGAACAGGGTCAAGTGTACTGAGTACGGTCACAGAGCTTATCAATTTGATTTTTTCAGTTACACTTGCGATTGCCGCAAGGATCGTTTGCGGAGAAGAGGTGGTAAATAACGCCTGATGGCTTTCCCCGACACCAAATACGTCAAGCCCGGCTTCTTCTGTCATCTTCGCCAATTTCATCATTTGTTGAACCCGTTCATGTTCAGTAATTCGCTTTCCCTTCTCCACCGGTTTCAGCCAGTCACCTAAAGTATAAATTCCAAATTCCATCTCTTCCTGATCCTTGTTACTTACTCCCGCCATTAGAACCCTCTTTTCATTTTTTTGCGTTTAATGCTATTATATATGTTAGAGTTAGTTATTGTAAGTACAAACCTTTAGGTATTATAGTATCTTTTGGATACGGAGGAGATAAAATTTGGATAAAAACTTTGAACCAAATGAATGTTTAGTTGATGAAGCCTTGGAAATCATCGTAGGTAAGTGGAAACCAATTATTTTGCTTAATCTGTTTAAACATGGAACGATGCGTTTCAGTGAGATAAAAAGAAAAATACCGAATATCACACAAAAGGTACTAACAAAAAACTTGCGTGAACTCGAACAGGAACTCATTATCAACCGCGTCGTTTACCCGCAAGTTCCACCAAAAGTAGAATATTCCATTACGGAATATGGACAAGACCTGGAACCAATCCTACATGCAATGCATGAATGGGGAACCAAGCATACGAAAATAAAAAATGAAAAGATAATCGATCAAAGCAGCTAGGACGCACCCTGGCAGTGTTCCTTCTGCTTTATGATTTGTATAAAAAAACAGGCCAAAACAGGCTGTGAATCTGAAGACTATTTTATTTTCGTTTTCGAATAAAAAGGACCGCCAATAGAAGCAATAAAACAACCAACACTCCATAAACCACATTTGAATAAATATCCAGATAATGCACGATGGTCTCCCAGGACTCCCCAACAGAAGCCCCTAACAAAACAAGAACAATGTTCCAAATAAAGGTTCCCAGCGCCGTTAATAATAAAAATTGCAGAAATGGCATGCGCGCCATGCCTGCTGGGATTGAGATGATGCTACGGATTAATGGAATGAAACGACAAAAAAAAACAGTTTTCGGACCATGTTTTTTAAACCAAGCATCCGCTTTATAAATGTCCTCGCTTGTGATACGAAGAACTTGGCCATAGCGGTCAACAATCTTCTCAAGTCGCTCTAAATCAAGCTGTACCCCAATCAAATAAAGAATAACGGCACCATAAACAGATCCTGCAGTGGCGAACAGAACAACGCCTGGAACATTAAGAGCTGACAGCGTCGTCATAAAACCGCCGAATGTTAAAATAACCTCTGACGGGATCGGAGGAAAAAGATTTTCCAGCGCGATAAGAAAAAGGATTCCTAGATAACCATAGTCATTCATGATTTGCATTAACCACTCTTCCATGTCCATCTCCTTCTCCATAACAATTGATCATCTACATGATTCTTATTCATTTAGACGAGCACTTATCACTTTTTCCCAGCATGAAATGAGATGTGGAAAAGGAGAGGTAAGGATGACTATTTGACTTATCCAGCGAATCTTCATTCAGGTTATTCATGGAATGGCACGGCGATAGAAAATTCTTATTCATTTAGAACGGCTTTCTTAAATCACTATTTGATCTTTTTCCAATTGTTTTTCAACTTTTAATTGACTCATCTGATAACCATCCATTTCATGGATAATAAAAGAGTGTCCTGCATATTCAACTGTTTCGCCCTCAGCTACAACCGGATTTTGTGAATAAATCCAACCACCGATTGTATCAACACCGTTATTTGGAAACTGAATGCCAAGCAAGTCACTTAAGTAACTTAATTTCAGTTGTGGAGACACAATCACTGTTGATTCGTCAATTTCCTTCACTTTTGGATGGTCTTCTGTATCGAATTCATCACGAATATCGCCCACAATTTCCTCCAGTATATCTTCTACTGTTACAATTCCAGCCGTGCCGCCATACTCATCCGTGACGACAGCCATATGAATCCGTTCCCTTTGCATGCGACGAAGAAGACGTCTAATCGGGGTCGCTTCTGGTACATGAATAATCGGTCGGATAAATTTTCCAATTGAAGAAGGTTTTCTGCCTTTTAATTGGTCCGTAAAGATATCTTTCAGGTTAATAAAACCGACAATATCGTCTTTATCCTTATCAGCTACCGGATATCTCGTAAATTTTTCATCAAGAACAATATTTAGATTTTCATCCATCTTTTCTCTTTTATAAAAACAAACCGTTTCGTTACGCGGAATCATAATTTCCCTCGCAAGGGTCTCATCAAATTCAAAAATATTATTCACATAGGTCATTTCGGCTAAATTAATCTCCCCGCTCCGGTAACTGTCCTCTACAATCATTCGCACCTCTTCCTCTGAGAGAGCATCTTCATGCTTCTGCGTCGGTTGAAAGCCCATCAATCGGATCAGCCACTGGGAAGTTCGATTCATGAGCCATATGAACGGATACGTGGCAACATAAAAAATAATAAGCGGTCTTGCAAATAACAATAAAATAGACTCCGCTTTTTGATCAGCAACCACTTTTGGTATGAATTCTCCTGCAACAACATGCAGAAAAGCAACAAGCAGAAAAGCAATGAGAAAAGAGAGAACAGTTCGTACGGTTCCTTCAAGGGAAAAGTCTGAAATTAATAAACGCACCATCTGTTCCACTTTGGCCCCACCGAGCCAGCCTAAGCCAAGCGAAGTTAATGTAATTCCGAGTTGACTCGCTGCTAAATAATCAGCAGGTTGTTCAAGTACTTTTTTCGCATATCCAGCTCGTTTATTTCCATCATCGTTGAGCTGATTTATTTTTGAAAAACGAGACTTCACAATAGAAAATTCGGTTGCTACAAAGAATGCCGTAAGCAAAATCAATATAGCAACCCAAATTATATTACCGGGTATATCCAATTAAGACCTCTGCATTTGAATTATGCAAAGGATTACACCTCCGTCATTTTCATTTTTTTCTTACCGTTCCTGATTCTTAACATGGGTGGAATGCATCCATGCCAGAATCCCGTTAGTGTCCTTTTATTTCGGATGACCTTCCCATGTGAATCACCTTCCTTCTTACGTCAATTTTATCTATCATGAGGATCAATGTCTACTTAAAAAACCTAATTCGGCCATTCCCCCTTTAAAATGAGGGGCATAAAATATTTTTTACAAATACAATACATGCGGCCGGATTACATAGAAACACCCAGTTAACCTAAAGTATTCGCAAACAAAATCATCCCGAACGGTTAAGTCCGGGATGATTGAGATGATGACTATTTATCACCAACAACGGTTTCTTTTTGAACCAATCCTCTACTCTCTAACCACAAACTTAAACAGGGGCGGAACCACAAGTGCTGTGATAAATGCAGCAAGGAGGGCTTCCGCCACTCCATTTGTGAAAAATACGGTGAGTACTGCAAGAATAACCGCATTTAAACTATCCGCGTTAACCGCTTCAGCGTAGGCGTCTTGGAATAAAACAGCAATCAACCCCATCACTAGGATGGTATGGACCAATGTTGCAATCAAACCTGTTAAAAATAATGCCATTTTTTTAGTTGGTCGCTTCCTCGTAAGAAACCGATCCGTGGCTTTATATAGATAATACGGAAGAAACCCGAGAATCACCCTTGGTACGATTGCAACAAACAAAGCCCAAAAGCTCCCCTGGCCGGTCCCTAAAACAGGAATTACCGGTGAAAAGGCGAATGAAAGCAGGGTCGGTGCAATCGTATTCGAAATGATACTTGTTACCCCAAACATGAGACCTAGAAAGGCACCAATTTTAGGGCCTAAGAGAATCGAAGCGATAACGATAGGCATATGTATAATTGTTGCTTTAATCACACCTAAGTGAATAAAGCCAAGTGGAGTAAAAGCTAAAATCAATATAATCGCTAAAAAAATTGTCGTTAACGTAAAATCTCTTGTATTCACTTTCCAGCTCCTTTTATTTTAATTTTCGATATCTTCAAATCAAACAAATACTGAATCAAGATTCTATACTCTTCTTTTCTATTTTTCAGATGAGAGAATGTCTTTTTAAATAATATAAGATTGCTACGGGATGATCATATAATATCTGATTTTCGACAAATCCTGCAACTTCATTATACTGAATAAGATGGAAAGAATGAAGTTTTTTTGAAAATATGGAGATATGCGTAAAACGTCAGTCTTGATAAACGGTCTTTTGTTTTTAAAATTATATGAAACAGCATCTATTTCCTGAAAAGCCGGACAATTGATCATAACCATTCGAGAGACATAATTTTCCTCAGTAAAGTTTGTGTTCACTATGGTGATTCAGCGACAGCAAGTATTGTAATCCCTTACACGAACTATCTTTGTAAGGTTGTGATAAGACATTCAACAATATGATTGTTCCTCGACTTACGGGTTCACGGCTCCCTAAAATGAATAACTTCTATTGTGCCACCGATAAAAGCAGACATCGTTGTAACACTTAAAAAAGTAAAAAAGAACCTCTGGTGGAAGGTTCTTTTTAAAAAATTTATTTCAAATGTTTCATTATTCTTCAATCGGAGCGAGTTTGGCTTCAATCTCTTCCCTTTTTGTTTCTAAAAATGGTGGAAGGTCGAGTCTTTCTCCTAGTTCTTCCACATCGGCATCAATTGTAAAACCTGGACCATCTGTTGCGATTTCGAAAACAATTCCATTCGATTCACGGAAATACAGACTTTTAAAATAAAAACGATCCACAATTTCGGATGAAGCAAAGCCCCTTTCTTTCACTTTCTTTTCCCAATAGGCGAGTTCCTCCGCATTGTTGACACGAATGGCTAAGTGATGAACACTGCCACGTCCCGGTTTTTCAGACGGGCCTTCCAGTTGTCTGACTACAATTTCACCAAATTTTTCCCCTTCAATTGACTGAAATATTGCTTCATTTTCTGAACGAGCCACTTCTGTGTAGCCAAATAAATCTGTTAAGGTAGATGCTAATTGGTCAAGGCTGCGCACCGTCATTTCAATTGGGCCCATCCCTTGCACTTGATGCTCGGCAGGGACTTCAGACTTTTCCCATGTTTCCCAAAATTTCAATGTTTCCCCATTTGATACAATGAGGACGAGGCGCAACCCTTCCGGATCTTCAAATTTTAACGCAGGCCGGTTTGCATATGTTCCAATTTCTCCGTACATCACATCATGCTGCTCAAAACGTTCTTTCCAATACTTCAGGCTATCTACTGACGGAACAAGTAGTCCAATACGAGTAATCGCATTTGTTCCGCGGTGCGTGTTTCCAACAGGTGGGATTTCAAAAAACGTTAATTCTGTTCCCGGACTTCCCGTTCGATCTCCATAAAACAAATGATACATGGACGGATCATCTTGGTTAACTGACACCTTCACGCGACGTAAACCAAGAACTTTTTTATAAAAATAATTGTTTTCGCTGGCATTTTTTGTAATCATCGAAATATGGTGGTGTCCTGGTATTTTATACATCTTGATTCCCCCTTTTTATTGTTAGCGGTGATGTAATTATATGAAGATATGGCTTATTTTTCGTTTCGTTATGATTCGTTTTCAATTTTGTATTCTATTAGCTTTATTATAACATTAATTCACTATAAATCAATTAAGGTATTATTAATTAAATAAAACTAACTTTACATAAGGAAATTTCCT
>Ga0079226_10004232_pt1 | contig 10957 bp, 10 predicted proteins | sample Poulit2014_FD_76345 | JGI IMG/M metagenome (GOLD analysis project Ga0079226, IMG submission 76345) | Agricultural soil microbial communities from Georgia to study Nitrogen management - Poultry litter 2014 | ecosystem: Environmental > Terrestrial > Soil > Agricultural land | place: USA: Georgia...
TATTATTCAACATATTCTGTCCACTCTGGTGATTGGTCACCTTGGTATAAGAATATCGAATATCCTCTAAATTCAGGCTTTCTAATTGTGCTCCAAGAAATTTTTCCTCATGGAGATTTTTTCCGCCCTGCTCATTATCATTTTTCCATTCCATAGGAAATTTTTTCTCAATTTCTACTGGCATCATCCCGGCAAAAATGGCATTCCTGCAGTATTGTGTTGCGGTGGGCAAAATACTATAAAAAGTATCTTCTTCTTCCAGAGAAAAATATTCTGCAAAAATAGGTTCTATCACCTTCCATTGATCAAACCGAAGATTATCTATCAAAACAACAAAAAGCGGCTTCCCTTTCTCAATATGCGGCGCAATCTTGTAGCGGAATAAGGTGTGCGACATGATAGGCGCTTCCGGTGTTTGGGGATGCACCCAGTCCTTGTAATTTTTCATTACATATTTGGCAAACTCCGTATTTGCTTCTGCTTTTTGTGAATTGAATACATCCTGCATTTCGGGGCTGTCACTCTTTGCCATCTGCAACTCCCAATGCACTAACTTCTTATAAGTATCTCGCCATTCATTATAATCCTGGCTGGAAGAAAGAGTCATAAACAAATTCCGAAAATCTTGTTGATATGCGGTGGTCGTTTTTTCAGCCACCAACCTTTTATTATCAATATTCTTCTTCAGTGCGAGCAAAACCTGGTTCGGATTTACCGGTTTAATGAGATAATCATTAATCTGTCGACCGATGGCATCTTCCATCACATCTTCTGCTTCATTCTTGGTCACCATAATCACGGGAATCTGCTGATTGACCGTCCGAATACCTTCAAGAGTTTCCATTCCGGTCATACCCGGCATGGTTTCATCCAATAAAATGGCATCAACCGTATTATCTTTTAAATGTTCTATGCCATCATAGCCATTACTCATAGCCGCAACCTGATAGCCTTTATTCTCTAAAAACAATATTTGAGATTTTAGAGAATCTACTTCATCATCTATCCAAAGAATATTATTCATAAATTTCTATTTATTTAATCAAAAATTATCTTTTATATTTGACCATACCATTTCGTAAGATAACAAAACTTGTGGTATTTCTTATTAATTCTAATTTTTATGCACCGGGGCAAAAGAAAAATTATTAACGATCCAATTTATGGTTTTATAACCATCGATCACCCCATTGTGTTCAAAGTCCTGGAACATCCAAACTATCAAAGACTGCGCCGTATTTCGCAAATGGCACTGGCACACTTGGTCTATCCGGGGGCTATGCATACCCGACTATCCCACTCCTTGGGGGCTTATCACCTGATGAGACAGGCGTTAAAGGAACTTTGTGATAAAGGTGTTAAAATCACAGAAGAGGAGAAAATTGCTGCACAAGTCGCTATTCTTTTACACGATATCGGACATGGACCATTCTCTCATTCTTTAGAAAATCTATTGGTCAAAAACGTTTCTCACGAAGATATTTCCTCCTTAATTATGGAGCAGATGAATGAAGAAATGAATGGAGAGATTAGCCTGGCTATAAAAATATTTAAAAATAACTATCATAAAAAATTCCTGCATCAGCTGGTATCAGGGCAACTCGACGTAGATCGGATGGATTACCTTAGCCGAGACAGCTTCTATACCGGCGTCTCAGAAGGTGTTATTGGATATGATCGCATATTAAAAATGATGACTGTTCACCAGGATGAATTGATGGTAGAAGAAAAAGGGATACACTCTATCGAGAAATTTATTGTGGCACGGCGACTGATGTATTGGCAGGTTTATTTACATAAAACCGTATTAAGCGCAGAAAAGCTTCTGATTCATATCCTTTCTCGTGCAAAAGAACTTTTTCTCAAAGGAGAAGAAGTTTTCGCAACACCGACACTGGCATTTTTCATGAAGCAGGAGATAGACCGTAATACCTTTATACAAACGCCCACTTATTTAGAGAAGTTTTGTCAACTTGACGATTATGACATTTTATCTTCAATAAAGGCATGGATGCACCATCCCGATAAAATTTTATCTACGCTCAGCCGATGGCTTATTAACAGGAAGCTTTTGCATCTCACCCTGCAAAACCAACCCGTAAACGACCAATATTTTAAAAAACTACAGAACAGGGTGGCAGAAAAAGGTCAATTATCTCCGGCAGAAACCCATTACTTTGTTTTTCACGGCACGGCAACCAACAAAACCTATGATATTCACAACGAAGAGATTAACATTCTCTTTAAAAACGGAACAGTGAAAGACATTTCAGAAGTAGAAAATGCACTTATCAACACAACTGTTATGATACCGGTAAAAAAATTTTACATTTGTCATCCAAAAGATTTTGATTAAAACACTTCACGCACTAGTTAACATGGCTGTTAATTGGTGTAAAACCAATACTTATGCAGTTTAGTGCCTCACAGATAGCAGCAATGTTGAACGGAAAGCTCGAAGGCAATCCGGACGTTCAAGTCGATGATATTGCCAAAATAGAAGAAGCAGAAAAAAACACCATCTGCTTTATCGCCAATCCAAAATACGAAGAATATATCTATTCTACAAAGGCGGGCATCGTCATTATCAACAAAGATTTCGAAATAAATAAGGCAGTACAGCCTACCTTAATTCGGGTAAAAGATGCCTATGGCAGTTTCGCTAAATTATTAGAACAATACAATGAAATCATCAATCAGGACAGAATAAACAAAAAAGGGATTGAAGAACCTGCCTACATTGCCGATAGCGCAAGCCTTGGAAAAAATATCTATATAGGAGCTTTTGCATATATTGGGAAAAATGTAACCATTGGAGACAACACAAAAATATATCCTGGCGTATATTTAGGAGATAATGTAACTGTGGGGAATAATACAACCCTTTATGCCGGCGCTAAAGTATATTTCGATTGCGAAATAGGGCATCAGGTAATTTTACATGCGGGCGTAGTTATTGGCAGTGATGGATTTGGCTTTGCCCCCGACAAAGAAGGAAAATACAACAAAATCCCACAAATTGGCAATGTTCGCATTGAGAACAATGTAGAAATCGGAGCCAATACCTGTATTGATAGAGCAACCATGGGCTCAACCATCATCTCAGAAGGTGTAAAACTCGACAATCTGATTCAGATAGCACATAATGTAGATATAGATAAAAATACAGTAATTGCCGCCCAGACAGGCATCTCTGGGAGCACTAAGATAGGAAAAAATTGTACTTTTGGCGGACAGGTAGGAATAGCCGGGCATATTCAGATTGCAGATCAAACCCGCGTCGGAGCACAAAGTGGTATATTAAAATCTAATAAAGGTTCTAATAAAGCACTCAATGGCACACCGGCAATAGGTTATACGCAATCATTGAGAAGCTATTCTATTTATAAAAATTTACCCAAATTAGAAAAAAGAGTTAAAGAACTGGAAGGGATTATCAATCAACTTCAAGAAGATAAAAAATAGCATACCTACTTTATTGAAGAAATTGTTTCAATTATGGATATTAAAAAGACTGTTAATCAACACACACTCAAAGAAGCGATAAACATCTCCGGTGTAGGACTGCATACGGGGGTAAAATCAAATTTAATACTAAAACCGGTCAGGCCAGGACATGGTATTAAATTTCAACGCATTGATCTTCCGGACCAACCTACTATCAGAGCCAATGTAGATTATGTTGTAGATACCTCGCGCGGCACTACGCTGGAACACAATGGAGGAAAGATAGGAACCATAGAACATCTTATGGCTGCTTTGGTAGGTGCTAACGTGGATAACGTACTAATTTGCGTAGATGCCCCGGAAATCCCCATTATGGACGGCAGTGCCCTTCCTTTTATAGAAGCCATCGAAAAAGTCGGGATTCAGGAACAGAATGTAAAAAAGACCTACTATGATATTGGAGATAACATAGAATATACAGATACGGAAAAGCGAGTAGAAATGGTAGCTATGCCATCCCAGTCTTTTAAGATCACAACGCTTATAGATTTTAACTCTCCGGTACTGGGCACCCAACACGCCTCTTTAAGAAACATAAGCGACTTCAAAGAAAAAATCTCTTCTTGCCGAACATTCGTATTCCTGCATGAGCTTGAATACTTATTAAATCATAACTTAATCAAAGGAGGGGATTTAAATAATGCTATTGTAGTGGTAGATAAAGAAGTCTCGGAAGAGCAATTGAAGAAGCTGGCTAAAGCCTTTAACCGAGAAGATATTTCTGTCCAACAAGAAGGCATCGGCATTTTGAATAATGTCAGTCTGAGATTCCCGAATGAACCGGCTCGTCACAAGCTTTTAGATGTAGTTGGAGATTTGGCTTTGACCGGATATAATATTAATGCGCAAATTATTGCCAACCGCCCGGGACATGCTTCCAATATTGCTTTCGCAAAAAAAATAAAGCAATATATAAAAAAGAATCGCCATGCACATGACATCCCGGTTTACGATCAGAATAAGACACCACTGTTTGATATTCCCCGTATTCAAAAGACATTGCCACATCGCTATCCTTTCCTTTTGGTAGATAAAATTATAGAACTAAGTGATTCTCACGTAGTCGGCATTAAGAATCTTACCTTCAACGAATCTTTCTTCCAGGGTCATTTTCCGGGTCATCCGGTAATGCCCGGAGTATTACAAGTAGAAGCGCTGGCACAGGCCGGAGGGATTTTGGCACTAAACACCTACGATGATCCTGAAAATTATGACACTTACTTCATCAAAATAGATAAGTGTAAATTCAAAAATAAAATCATTCCCGGAGATACAATGATTTTAAAACTGGAGCTGCTAAATCCGATAAGAAGAGGTATTTGTGAAATGAGAGGTACGGTATTTGTAGGAAACAAAGTTTGTACTGAAGCAGTATTGGTAGCGCAGCTTGTAAACAAAGAAATGAGAGAACAATGATTCATCCTTTAACATACATAGACCCGGATGCGAAATTAGCTCCTAATGTAAAGGTCGATCCCTTCACCGTTATTCACAAAAATGTAGAAATCGGTGAAAATACCTGGATTGGATCTAATGTCACCATCATGGAGGGCGCTCGCATTGGAAAAAATTGTAAGATCTTTCCCGGCGCTGTTCTCTCTGCCATTCCTCAGGATTTAAAATTTGAAGGGGAAGATTCAGAAGTTATCATCAAAGACAATACAACGATTAGAGAGTTTGTAACAATCCACCGCGGAACCAAAGACAAACGAAAAAGCGTTATAGGGGAGAATTGTCTTATCATGGCTTATTGTCACATTGCACATGATTGTATTGTCGGAAATAATTGCATCTTATCTAACAGCGCTTCTTTAGCCGGTCATATTAATGTTGGAGACTATGCCTTATTAGGTGGCATGTGTGGCGTACACCAATTCTGTAATATTGGACCACATGCTTTTATTACGGGAGGAACATTGGTAAGAAAAGACATTCCGCCTTATGCTAAAGCCGCCAGAGAACCCATTTCTTACGTTGGAGTAAACTCTATCGGATTAAAACGCAGAGGATACACCATTGAACAGATTAATCACATTATGGACATCTACCGTATTCTATACGTCAGAGGTAATAGTGTTTCTCATGCCTTAAATATTATAGAAACAGAAATTCCGGCGACAGATGAAAGGGATGAAATTTTGTCTTTTATAAGAAATTCTACTCGTGGAATAATGAGAGGATACAGCCGCAGATCAAATAATGATATTATCTCTTAATAATATAGGGAAACGATATAATTACGAATGGATTTTCAGAAACCTTAGTACTACTCTGGAATCCGGCAACCGCTATGCCATTTTAGGTCCTAACGGCGCCGGAAAATCCACTTTATTAAAAATCCTTTCCGGAAGCCTGTCCCCCTCCGAAGGAAAAGCTGTTTTTTCACAAGATGGAGTAGAAATAAATATAGATTATATTTATCAATACGTCAGCATCGTGGCTCCCTATCTGGAATTAATAGAAGAATACACACTCAAAGAGCTCTTCCATTTCCATCATCAATTTAAACCATTTATTAAAGGTTCTTCTTTCAAAGAAATGGCAGCAGAAGTTCAGTTAAAAAACGCTTTTAACAAAGAGATTCGCTATTACTCCAGCGGAATGAAACAGCGTGCCAAATTAGCACAGGCCTTCTTTTCAGATACGCCTATCTTATTGCTGGATGAGCCCTGTACCAATTTGGATAAAGAAGGTGTACAATTATATCAAAGACTGCTCTCAGAACAAGTAAAAACCCGACTTATTATTATCAGTTCCAACAGCCCGGAAGAATACATAGATTCTGATGAACAGATTCACATTACAGATTATAAATAATAATTAAAATAATTTATTCCGATAAAAAACGGTCACCTTTATTCCTCTGGAAGAAGAATCAGAATAATTGGTATAACTTCGCAATAAACCAATAATCCGGCTGCAATCCATGCGATTTATCACACCCAAAAATAAAGGTAAAAAAATATCTTCCGGGAAAGGTTCTTTATCTATATTGTTGTCTCTCAGCGCTGCTCATTTTTTAAATGATGCTTTACAAATGGTGGTTCCTGCCATTTATCCCATGTTGAAGACAAATTATCACCTGTCTTTTACAGAAATTGGGATGATTACGTTGGTCTTTCAGCTTACCGCTTCTATTTTCCAGCCGATTGTAGGAACCATTACAGACAAAAAACCACAGCCTTATTCTTTGGCCATAGGCATGAGTTTTTCTTTAGTTGGGCTCCTCTGTCTTGCTTTTGCAGGCAGCTTTACGACTATTTTGCTGTCTGTTGTGCTGGTAGGAGCCGGCTCGGCAGTTTTTCATCCGGAATCTTCCCGCATGGCACGCTATGCTTCAGGCGGTAAAGCAGGCACCGCACAATCGATTTTTCAAGTGGGTGGGAATACAGGAACTTCTGTAGGACCTCTTTTAGCCGCTGTATTGGTCATTCCTTTTGGACAAGAACATGTGGCTTCCTTTTCCGTTTTGGCATTCCTGGCAATCATCATTTTATGGCAGGTAGGCAAATGGTTTAAAAAACAAAGTCGCAATAAATCAAGTGCTATTAATACCGGACTAGATCATATAAAAGCACTTCCCAAGAAAAAAGTCATATTGGCGCTGTCCATTCTGTTAGTCCTCATTTTTTCTAAGTTTTTTTACCTTGCTGCCATGAAGAACTACCTTACCTTCTACATGATTAATTATTTTGGGGTATCGGTACAAAGTTCACAACTTTATCTCTTTGTTTTCTTATTCTCAGTAGCTGCAGGAACAATGATTGGCGGTCCATTGGGTGACAAATACGGAAGGAAGAGAGTCATTTGGTTTTCTATCCTGGGAGCAGCACCTTTCACTCTGCTTCTTCCCTATGCCAGTTTATTTTGGACCATTATTCTCATCGCAATTATCGGCGTTATTTTAGCTTCGGCATTTCCGGCTATTATTATTTACGGACAAGAACTTATTCCCCATAAATTAGGAATGGTATCTGGACTATTCTTTGGATTAGCCTTTGGGATGGGCGCCATTGGCGCAGGAGTGCTCGGTATCCTTGCCGACAAAACCAGTGTTTACTACATGTTCGGGATTGTTTCTTATTTACCTCTTCTTGGGATTTGTGCTGCGCTACTGCCCAATATAGAACATTCAGATAAATAAAGTCCCAAATCAGTCCCACTCAATAACGGAAGAAAAGGAATTTCTCAGATTTTTAAATCCAACCAAATCTACTTTAACACTTCCTACAGATATTGGGCTATTCACGCGCAATGGGAGTCTGTTCTTGTCATCACTCACCCAAACATCCATTTTTTCTCCCCCTTCAAAAATAGTTCCCTTTATAAGAAGCGGTTTAAACTTAATGGCATTAAACTCTCCTAAATGGGTTTCAATCTTCTCCTTTCCCATGTATCGAATATAAATATCATATATCTCATCGTCCAAATATAATTTCAATGGTATTTTATCTCCCACATGATACTTGCTAAAATCAATATTTCTGGCTCTATAGATCGCGCTAATCACATCCTGAACACAACTTGGTATCTTTATCGTTCCATTCTCAGAAACGGCCTTTTCTCTATCCTGATAGAAATTTACTTTATTATATTTTCGATAATCTCCTTCCCGAACTTTACGAATAAAAGTAAGGGGCTGCATAGTGGTTGTATCTATATAAGATTCATATCGATCTCTCACCTTAAAAATCCAATCATAAGAGGAAAAAGTTCTTCCCTTCCCAACGACATGCCAAGTGGGGCGATTTTTATAATGAACAAAATGAGAAGTAAAAGTTGCTTTTCCTGCTCCTACCCAGATAAAACTCAGATTATAATAGACTTTGAAAGTCAATTGTTCCCCATCACCAAAAGCAAAATTATTACTCCTGCACATAGACTGCGCACGGGAAGAGCAAATGGCAATAAAAAGAAAGAATATAAGTGTCAAAGACTTTTTCATAATATAAGGTTTAAACAAATCTCCGTTTCAAACAATCGGGCAACAATCATAAATAAATCAAGCTTGTTTAAAAAAAGAATCCAAACATAAATAAATACTCACTCTCGTCAAAATCAAACAAAGACTTCTTTCTCTCAAAGCCCAAATACTATGCCTACACAACGAAATAAAACGTTAAATATACTATAAACCTATACATATCTATAGCAATTACAAAGAAATAATATTTTTCTATGTCGGCAAGTATAAATCATTCCGTATTTTTGTCTGAATAAATGCAAGTAAACAAATGAAGGACATCTCAAATAATGATAAAAAACCGTCTGTCATCTTAGGCATAGATCCGGGAACACGCTTCATGGGTTTTGCTCTTATTCGTCGAGAAAAAAACACGGTTAAGATTATTGAGATGGGGAGCCTGATACTAAGTAAGATTGAAGATCCCTATGAACGTCTTTCCCGAATTCATGAAAAAATAACAGCACTTGCCCAACTCCATCAACCAGAAGCCTTCGCGATAGAGGCACCCTTTTACGGAAAAAACGTACAAAGCATGCTTAAACTGGGAAGAGCGCAGGGAGCCGCATTGGCAGCTGCACTGCAAGCCGGGCTTAAAGCACAAGAATATTCCCCAAGAAAAGTCAAAAAAGCTGTCACAGGCAATGGAAATGCCAGTAAGGAGCAGGTCTCAGAAATGGTGGGTCACATTGTTAAGAACAAACCAAAAATGGAACGAGAAAATCTAGATGCCACCGATGCACTTGCTGTGGCTATCTGCCATCATTTACAACTACAGTCAGGTATTGCCGGATTAGGAGATCAACCCAAAGACTGGAAAGCTTTCATTAAAAAACATCCTGATAAAATAAAGCGATAGAAATAAAAGAAAAACCTATGAGGTTTTAGAAATCTCATAGGTTTTTCTCTTATCAAAAATTCAACTTTTATAAATGAGCCAAAATCTTTTCCTGCGTCTTTTTTAGCTCTTCTTCGGTAGGAGTCAGTTTCTTTCGAGTAAAGTTTAGATCATCCATATTGTCAATAGGCACCAAATGCAAATGTGCATGAGGCACCTCCAGACCAACCACACTAAAGCCGACTCTTTCACAAGGAAATGTTTTTTCGATGGCATAGGCAATCGGTTTTGCAAAAAGTAAAACCTTACTCAGATGATCCTCATCCATATCAATAAACTTATCCACTTCTACTTTAGGAATAACCAAGGTATGCCCTTCCCTAAGCGGATTGATATCCAAAAAAGCATAAAACTGCTCATTTTCAGCAATTTTATAACTCGGAATATCTCCATTTATAATCTTTGAAAAGATAGTCATATTACTGCGTTTATTCTTCTTTAAATAAAAATATCATCTACCCTGAACTTCGTCTGTCCCGCAGGAATTTTAATTTCCACCTCTTCACCGACCTTTTTACCTAACAATCCCTTTCCAATAGGTGAAGAAACAGATAACTTTTTCTGTTTCAAATCCGCTTCTTTGGCAGAAACCAACTGATAAGTCACCGATTTATTTGTTTTCAGGTTAGTCAGTTTCACTTTACATAAAACAGAAACCCGGGATAGGTCCAAATCCTTCTTATCCAATATTCTTGTATTGGCCAAAGTCTGCTCCAATTTTGCGATTTCTGCCTCATGAATACCCTGAGCTTCTTTAGCGGCATCATATTCTGCATTTTCTTTTAAATCCCCTTTTTCTCTGGCTTCTGCAATCTGCTCTGCAATTTTCGCACGACCGGTTGTTCTAAGCTCATTGAGCTCTTCTCTAATCTTCTCAAAAGTCTCTTTTGTTACATAAGTTATGTCTGACATAATTTTAGTTTTTAGTTTTAGACATAAAAAAATACTCCTGACTAAAGTTTCTACCATTAGCAGGAGGCAAACAAAATAACACCCCTTCTAATAACACATAGAAGCGGGCGTTATATTATTCAAAGATAATATTTTTTGGTTAATAAAAAAATAACGGTTCTAAAGACCCAGCTTTTTTATCACATAATGTGCCATTTTATATGCGGCCTCATGAGTATATCCAGCTATATGTGGCGTCAAGATGACCTTTTCAGAATTTAACAAAAAGTTAAATTGTTCTTTTTCTTCCTCACTAAAGGAGGCGGGGTGCTCGTTTTCCAACACATCCAAACAGGCTCCCAAGACATGTTCCTCTCTGATATTCTTAATCACATCTGCAGTTTTGGCCACCTTGCCCCTTGAAGCATTGATAAAATAAATGGGGACTGCAAAAGCTTTTAGAAATTGGTCATTAATCATGTGATGTGTTTCCTCATTGAGTGGCACATGCACAGTAAGAATATCGGCCTTTTGCTGAATTTCCTCTAAAGTCGCTCTTTCTGCATATTCATCACCATAATCCTCCTTATATTTATCATATGCCAAAACTTTACAGTCAAAGCCACTTAATTTTCTTGCGACCGCATGACCGGTATGACCATAGCCTATAATACCAACGGTCTTTTCTCCGATTTCAA
>Ga0079226_10004233_pt1 | contig 10957 bp, 10 predicted proteins | sample Poulit2014_FD_76345 | JGI IMG/M metagenome (GOLD analysis project Ga0079226, IMG submission 76345) | Agricultural soil microbial communities from Georgia to study Nitrogen management - Poultry litter 2014 | ecosystem: Environmental > Terrestrial > Soil > Agricultural land | place: USA: Georgia...
ACGTATCAACCGTTAGATACATTTCAGGCTTGAGCAGGTACCCAATGGCCGTAGAATCATACATCGTTAAACCCAAATCCATCACATCGCCACGGTAATGTGTTAATAAATGATAAACCATATTTCCTGTTTCATTCATATCTTTGATTTGTGAGCTTTCTTCTGGAAAAATACGGGCATGTTTCCCGATATCAAGTCCAAGCATCACAATAGGGATTTCACTTCCAAAGACAATTTTTGCCGCTTCTGGATCAGCTAATATATTAAACTCCGCCATCGGGCTTGCATTCCCATGACTTGCTGAACCTCCCATTAGAACAATTTCCTCGATTCGGTCACACACTTCTGGGTAAAGACGAACCAACAAAGCGATATTCGTTAATGGTCCAATGGGAACGAGTGTTATCTTCTCTTCACTCTCCATGATTTCCTTATGCATCACATTCACAGCATGCTCATTTGTAAGCAGACGGTGATCAGGTTCTGGAAAAGTAAATCCATCCAAACCAGATTCTCCATGAACCCTACTTGCATTTATGGGTTTTCTTAACAATGGCCTCGTTGCTCCAGCTGAAACGGGAACCTCCTTCTCAAAAAACTCCAGTAATTTCAAAGCATTTACCGTCACTTTATCTAAACTAACGTTTCCGTGAACCGTTGTAATATGGCGGACGTCTAATTTTTCACTATGTAAAGCAATTGCAAGAGCAACCGCATCATCAATTCCTGGATCTGTATCAATGATTATTGGCTTTGTTTCCATCTTCATCACACTTTCTAATTTATATTATTCTTACTTAAAAAATGTTCCACTTCACTTCTTGTCGGCATACCACCTTGCGCTCCAAGTTTTGTAATCGATAAAGCGGCGGAAGCATTAGCGAGTTTCACTGCTTCTTCAAGCGGCTTTCCAGCTGCAAGCTCAACTGCTAAAGCCCCGTTAAACGTATCCCCTGCTCCTGTTGTATCTTTCACAGGAATTTTATAGGAATCTACCGTTTTCTCACCTTCTTTCCAAAACTGAACCCCTTTTTCTCCCTTCGTCACAATCATCTTTTCTCGAACCGATTCAAAAGAATCCATTTCCGACATAGCTAAAAGTTCAATATCATTTGGAGTAAAATAAGTTGCTCTTTGATATAAGTTTTCAGGCATTGTTTGAAAAGGGGCTGGATTAATGATGACTGGAATGTCGTGCTCATCAGCTACTCTTACGACATATTCAACCGTTTCCATTGGTATTTCAAATTGGAGTAAAATGATATCACTATTTAAAATAATTTCGAGTTTACTTTCAATGAAATCTGGGGTCACTTTATTATTCGCACCTGCAGCGACAATAATACGATTGTCATTTTCAGATAAAATGATTGTCGCGATTCCTGTTGAGAGGTCTTCAAAAGCTTCCATACCATCGAGAAAGACACCTTCCTCCTCAAAATGTGTTCGTAATGTCTTTCCAAAATCATCATCTCCAACTGCACCTATCATATAAACATCCGCACCAAGTCTTGCAGCAGCGATCGCCTGATTCGCTCCTTTTCCACCTGGATATGTCGCAAAATTTTCTCCTAAAATCGTTTCGCCTTGTTCAGGCATTTTTTTCGTAGTCGTTACCAAATCCATGTTAATACTACCTACCACACAAACCCGTGGTTGATTATTCATATGGCTCCCTCTTTTTCATTTGTTTTAAAAACTTTTTTCCTATTACTATCAGTTTAATGCGGATTTTCTATATTGTCTATTAAGGCATAATTAACGAGCCTAACTTTAAATAAAAGTCTGTTTATGATATAAATGATGAAGCGGTGGAGAAAGCGAATGCTATGAACGACGAGGAGTTTCAAAAACTGGCTGACTTTTTGAAAACAAATTACATTGATAAAGGAAAACTTGGTGTCGAATCTGGTGAAGGTTTTTATAAATATCCTGACCCTGCATTTAACAAACCTGGATTTTTAGATAACTAAATGATGATCGAGAGTATGCCATTTTCACAACCTCCTGGGAAATGGCTTTTTATAGACTTTAATTTTTGCTTCTCTTAGAATCATACATCGCTTTTCTATCATGTTTTTGCCGTTCCATTACTTTTAATAACAGTTTGAACATTGGTGGTACAGCAAAAAAGATAAAAAAGGTTCGAAACAGCTGATAGCCTGAAACAATGGATAAATCAGCTTTTATTTCATGAGCAATAATACCCATTTGATCCATCCCACCTGGAGCAAGACTAAGCAATGCTGTAGCCTTGGATACGTCGTGTAGCGTGACAAGCAGTATACTGAATAGGATAGAACCCCCCATAAGCAGCAAACCACTGCTAATCGCTAAACTAAAAGCCCATTTTTTTCTCTGTATTTGAGCCGTATCCAGTATCAAACCGATATGCGTTCCAATCATGAGCTGGGCAAGACTTGTTAAAACCATGGGTAACTGTGGGCCATCAAGCCCTGTGAGTTGCAGGAGTGATGTTCCAATTACTGGTCCCAACAAATAAGCTGTGGGAAAGCGAATCTTATTACCGACAACAGCAAATATAACACAGGCAACTAGAAAAAATAGAAGGTTCGGAAATAATCCAACCGATTCTGTAACCTGTCCTGTAATCATATTTTCTTCACCGTGTTGTGCAAAAAAAGGAAGGAATACTAAAAGCGGAATCATAATGACAATGATCATCAGACGGATAGCCTGTATAAGTGTAACAGCAGCAAGATTAATGCCTTTCGTTTCTTCCGCCAACAAAATGATTTGCGTCATCCCACCAGGTATACTGCCAAGCAATGCAGACTGGAAATCCAATCTGGAGACCTTTGATATGATTAACGCTATCCCTAAAGACAAGAGCATTAATAATAACGTCATCAAAAACATAGATGGTAGTTGTCCCGTCATTTCATGTAAAGCATCGGAAGTCATGGTAAGCCCGATTGTATAACCGACAAGGATCATCCCCGTATTCCGGAGATAATTCGGCCATGCAAAACCCCACTTAAAGACATTTTTTCCGATTGCCATGACAATCATCGGACCGAGTAGCCATGGTACGGGAATATGCAGAAATTGAAATAACGAACCACCAATAATGGCCGCGATAAATGTTTTGACCATTTTTTTAATATATGTTGATGTAAAGCGTTCCAATGAAATGCCTCTTTTCCATAACGGTGCTATCCTCTTCTATTTTCTCGTCTTTATATCTTGATTATTCAATAACACTCGTTTCAATCAAAAAAGATTTATTGATGAAATCGAATAGAGGGATAAAGAAAATACCCCTTATCTATTGAAAAAGGGGTATAATCTTAAAAGTTTAAAATATTAATATAGTTTATTATTTTTTTAACGATGATTATTTATTGGTTTGATTGTATAAATATACTAATTTCTTTATTTAGGTTATCATTGTTTTCCGTTTCATGAACCGTCCAATTTGCAGATAGCAGTTGTTTAATTACATTTAATTCCTCTTCCTTCACCTTCAAACCAGAAATCCCGTTCTCAAGGAGTTCATAATCTTCTTCGGCTACTTTGTTCAATCTGAATTTCAATAAATTTTCCAGGCCTTTAAACGTTAAAAACTTAACCTTATAACCTTCGTTAATAATGGATTTAAATGCTGCTTCATCTTTTTCATACAGGTCAATTAAACCATTAAAGTCAAATTTGGGATTGATGTCTTCCCATGAACGGACGTCTTTATGAGCTACTTTCTCTAGTAATTCATCATTTGAAATGCCGTTACTACGTAATGTTTCAATTAAATATGCTTCCATTAATGTTACCTTATTCAGGCTCATTATTAGTCCCACCCCTGCTTTGTGTTATAGAATCTTTCGAATTTTTTCTGAGTCATTATTTTTAATCCCGATTCCGATTCACAACCTCAACAGCACCTGTTGCGGATACCACACTGCCAGTTATGAAATCGGAGTCTTCATCACATAAAAATGCAATGATTCTAGCGATATCTTCCCCAGTTCCAGGGCGTCCGATTGGCGTATTCTCATCATTCATTTTTCTTGCTTCCTGAATAGGTTTTTCTTTCATGTCCCCGACAATGTCTCCAGGGCTAACCATGTTGGCGGTAATCCCATTTTCAGCTTCTTCAATTGCAATCGATTTTGTAAGTGAAACGAGACCAACTTTTGCCGCGCTAAAAGCAGATCGGTAAATCCATCCAGGAGCTTGTTCTGCATCTTGAAAACCATAAGTAATAATTCTGCCAAACTTTTGCTTGCGCATGATTGGAATAATGAGTTTTGCAAAGTGAAAAACTGAACTTAAATTTCCTTCAATCATTCCATGCCATTCTTCATCATTATAATCAACTAGCTTTTTCCGTTCAAACACATAAGGGCCTGCATTATTTATCAAGTAATCAATCCGTCCGAATTTCTCCATGGCTTGATTAACAATATGAACGATATCTTCTTTTTGTGTGATATCTCCTTGAACGAACTGAATATGATCCATATAAGGTTCCCATTCTTTTTTTAATGTTTCTATACGTGATTCGTCACTTCTGTAATTGACAGTTACCGAGCATCCTTTTTCAAGAAACTGCTTGGTAACCATTTTTCCAATTCCTTTAGAACCAGCTGTGATTACTGCATGTTTCATCGTATTCACCCACCGTTACATAAAATACTTTTTTACAGTTCAAAAGGGAGGTTATTCAACCTCCTTTTATCGATCCATCAATGATAAAAATTCCATACGCCTCATTGGGTCATCGGCAAACACACCTCTTGTGGAAGTTGTCGTTGTAGTGGATTCTGATTTCTTAACCCCTCTACCACACATACACATATGCTTCCCTTCCACGACAACCATCATCCCAAGCGGATTAAGAACTTCTATCATTGCGTCAGCGATTTGATTCGTTAACCGTTCCTGTACTTGGAATCTCTTAGCATATCCGTCGACCATGCGACCAATTTTGGACAAGCCAGTGATTTTCCCATTTGGGATATACGCCACATGAGCATGACCAAAAAATGGTGCAAAATGATGTTCACACATCGAATAAAATTCAATATCTTTTACTAAAACAATTTCGTTATGAGCAACATCAAAAGTTTTTTCTAAATGTTCTTTTGGATCTTCAAGATACCCTTCTGTATATTCAAGAAATGCCTTAAGTACCCTATATGGTGTTTCCTCAACCCCTTCACGTTCAGGGTCGTCCCCACATAGTGCGATCAAATTTTTTATACCTTCCATATATTGCTCTGATTGCTTTATTTTTTCATCTGCGGATTCAGGCATTTTACCAAATCTATCTAACAATAATTTTGAAATTAATTCTTTATTTGTAGACATATTAACTTCTCCTATTTATAAAGCTTTTTAAGCTAGTCATGTTTAAAATAGTTTTAACACATATATTAGGATATTCGATTTATTTCAATAAAGTCAAGATGATAGCTTAAAAGGCTAATGATTTCTGGATGGGGTATGATTTGAAATCCTTGAAGTCAGGTTTATCCAACTCTTTAAAAGAGTGAACCTCTTTACTATAAATAATAACTTTAAACGAATATGTTATTTCGTAAAGGTTGCTTTGACTCGTTTTGAACGAATGAAGTAAGCAATCCAAATGATATTTACGATTACGGATAAAAACTCTTCACCATATCCAGAAATAAGATATATTAAATTTTCTGCAGATATAAGAACATAAAAAATAATCATCAAAATTGGCAGAATTCGTTTTCTATTTATCCACATGTATATAACATATACTAAAAATAAAAGGGAAACGAGACTGAAAATATAAGTCGCTAACTCGACACCCTCTAGTTGTAGTGGATTAACAAAAAAGACAATAACACCGAATCCAAGGAATGAGAAAAGCACATTAATTGCCGGTATTATTAACCATCCAGCAACTATCGCATATTTAAAATCTGTATTAAATTCATGATTGTTTTGATCTGACATCATACCGTACCTCCTATTCTAATCGCGTTTTTTCAATATAATTTTTTAAATGGTTTACAATAATCCACTTCTAGTATCACATTATTTCAGAAACATTATATTCTATTAAATAAAAATGACCAAATAATCTTTATTGAAAAGGGCGTTATACTTTCTTGCATTTAGCTAGGAAACCAGGAATAAACTGCTGCGAAGGACAAGTCATAATATTTACCCTCATTCAATATAGTACAAATAGGTTTGTATCAAAAAGGGGGGAATCGTAATTCTTAGGCTTACAGGGGTGAAACAAGGGAAAGTATATAATCTTTCAAATTTAACAGGGGATATAACAGCTGGTCTTATCGTTACCTTTTTATTGCTCCCGCAAAGTATCGCATATGCAACTTTAGCAGGAGTTCCATTAACGATGGGATTATACGCTGGGACGTTCCCATTACTTGTTTATGCTATTTTCGGCAGTTCTAAATATTTATCTGTCGGGCCAGTATCTGTTGCTTCCCTTTTAGTTTTTACAGGAATAAGCGAACTGGATTTTTCCAGTACAATTCCATTCGTTGAAATGGTTGTTCTTCTCACATTATTAATAGGAATTATCCAATTACTGATGGGTTTATTCAAGTTTGGTACATTATTAGAATATGTTTCATCATCTGTTCTGGGAGGATTTACCTCTGCCTTAGCTGTCGTAATTATCATACATCAACTTGATTCTTTTCTCGGTATCGAAGTACAAGCACAGCAAAATATTTTATCTTATACATTTGAAATTGTACATAGGATTCCTCAAGCACATTGGCTATCCACTGTCATTGGAGGTATTAGTTTTCTCTTTTTACTCCTAATGAAAAAAATTTCTAATATAGCACCAGGACCGTTTATGTTAATTCTTATAGCAATTGTCATCGTTGATTACTTTAATTTAGACAGAAATGAAGTGGAAGTTGTGGGCAGCATCTCGCAAGAATTTCAGTGGGTTTCTTTTTCCTTACCAACTTGGGAAATGATTGTTTCTTTCATTCCACTGGCATTACTCATTAGTTTTATAACCTTTTTTGAATCTTATTCGGTTGCAAAAAGACTAGCTGATAAAGAAAGGGAATCGTTATATCCCAATCAAGAATTAGCTGGTTTAGGGTTTGCTAATATATCTGGAGCTTTTTTAGGAACAATTCCTGTTGCAGGAGCAATTTCAAGAACGGCAGTCAATTATGAATCTGGTGCAAAAACGAAGCTCTCCATGATAATCACCGCAGGGTTTATGTTCATATCTATTTTTTACATAGCACCATTATTTTATTACCTCCCTAAAACAACGCTCGCAGCAATTATTATTTATGCAGTGATGAATTTAATAGATTTCAAGCAATTGAAATACTACTGGAGAAATAACATCCATCAAGCGATCGTCTTTCTAGTAACTTTTTTTGCAACGTTACTATTTAATATATTTTTTGGGCTTATGATTGGTATATGTATGTCGATCATTATTGGATTTATGGATCGTATTTAAGGAGATTCCTAAAGATTACTCATTTTCCTGCCGTGAGAGTTTGTGCTCAACTTTAAAGGGGAACTGCCCAAACTTGAAGACAATTACTTGTGGCACTGCTCGAGTTGGGCCAATATCCCTTTTAATAATATATCAACCTACTCATTTCTTAGGTTATCTGGACTTCTTTCCGTATTTAACCTGTCAATTTGTCTTAGACCTGCACTAATTAATACAAAAATGAATATCCAGCCTATAAAAATTAAAATAATGTATTGTAAATAGAAGTTTTCATGTATAAAAATCGGCATATCCCAAGCAGCATGTAGAGCCATGGACACGATAAACAAGCGTAAAAATGGCCATGAAAAAATCTGATTTATCGTAATCTCATAATCACCTTTTACAAGGACTAATGCTGCTCCGGCAATAGCAGACCAAATCGTATGTGTGCCAATTCCCGTCCAGGCACGCAACAAGGTAACGGAAATCATGCTCTGACTACCTAAGAAATCTGCTGCAAATGCGTAGCCAGTTGACTCAAACGCTGCAAATCCTGCCCCGATTGCCGCTCCTATTAATAAACCATTTAAAATATACTTCGGATTTAATTTATTAATAAAATAAATGATAATTGCTAGTTTACCAATCTCTTCAACAACACCGATAACAATAGCACCAAAAAAAGTTATGTCATATACAGGGAAGATAGAATGTAAAATTAGGGTCGCTGGGAAGGAAGCAGCACCTCCAACAAAAAACATAACTGCTATTTCATACAGGCTTATGTTTTGGGGTGCATTCATTTCCCAAAAAAATATGAGTAAAGAAAATGGTACAGCAAATGATCCAATCACAATTAATCCTGGCAGAGCGAAAAAGTTTTGAAAAATATCATTAGCAATAAATAACAGGAAAAATGTCAGTGCCAGTGTTAAAAATACTCTTGAAAACAACCATGGTTTTGGCCATGTCACTGGTATTTCACTTTCTTTAGGCGTAGTAAACGAAGTCCCTGAAATAAAAATTAACTCCGCTTCCTCTTTCGAATGTTTTTTAAATACGTTGGAGAAGATATCTTTTAAATTAAGGCGAACCTCTCCTTCTTCCCCCACCAGCGTATTGATTCTTCCAGTAGCATGATTAAACGAATTTTTCACATGATCTGAAAATCCTTTAGTAGAAACAGGTTCTCTCTCGGTAAAGTTTTTTTCTTTGTGGTACCTTTCATTCATTTGTATATCACTCTCATGAAAAGCATGTTCTGGTACTTCTGAATAACCGGATGGAGCTATGGAAGCCGCCATATCGGTATTTTGATTATTTAAAGCAACGTTCGCTTTTTGCTCAGATGTCATTTTGTCTTCTTGTTCCAAAGAATTTGAACCTAGTTTCTCATCCGTATCCTCCACCTCAAAGGTGGTTTCTTTTTCTGTACTAGAACTAACTTCTTTTTTCCCTTTTTCCATCATTGGGGTTGTTTCATTTAACAACGTTTCGGGACCGTCTGTAGTTTCCTGTTTTTTATTCGAATCCACATTATATTTTCTCTGTAGATCTTCAGGCACAGGTTCCCCGCAATATGTACAAAACTTAGCATTTTTGTTTAAAAAATGGCCACAATGTATACAATACAAGTTCTCACGCCTTTCACACAAGTCATCCTAACATTAATATATCATAACCATTCCATAAGAATGATAGATATTTGTAATTTAATTGAAGTGAAAATAAATACTTTTAAAAAATAAACCATGAATAGGTTCCAATATACGTTTTTTACATAAGGATGAAGGGTGGAAAGCATATTGAACTTTTCTATGTGACTTTATAAATGCTTTTCATCTTATAAGGTAACGTGGGGACCTCTCATGTGACGTTTCAGACACTTTCTCATCGTATAAGGGCACGCGGGAACCTCCCATGTGACGTTTCAGACACTTTCCCATCGTATAAGGGCACGCGGGGACCTCCCATGTGACGTTACAGACACTCTCCCATCGCATAAGGGCACGTGGGAACCTCCCATGTGACGTTTCGAACGATATTTCATCGAATAATGGCATACTGAAGCTTTTTATTCATTTTCATATGTAAGAGGTATTTTAGATTAACACATCTTTTGCGAACAGTTTTAAATATCGCAATTTCCTGACCAGTGAATCCTATTCCATATGATGTTATAATCGAAGCATTATTTAAAAAGGATGAGCAAGATGATTGAAGTATATACAGACGGAGCTTCGCGAGGTAATCCTGGTTTAAGCGGAGCAGGAATTTATATTAAAGCAAATAGGAAAACATATGAGTACACCTATCCGCTTGGAACACTTTCCAATCATGAAGCAGAATTCCAGGCTGTCATTAAAGCGCTGGATATTTGTCAAGAATCTTTCCCCGATGAGATTTTATCGTTCCGCTCTGATTCACAAATTGTTGTGGATACGATTGAAAAAAATCATACAAAAAACAAAAAATTTAAACCGATGCTGGAACAAATCAATCAAAAGGGAAACACTTTTCCATACTTTTTCATTAAGTGGATCCCTAATAAGGAAAATAAACAGGCAGATGATTTAGCCAAAAAAGCAATCAATATGAATTGAAACAAGAATAAGATTTTCAATCTGCTCTCTACAATTCGGTAGGATTCCAAGGCCCACTTCAATGAAATATGGCATGTCAGAAAGCCACGAACGTTAAAAAACAAATACATTGAGGAAAACAATATGCGAGGATTTCTCACGTAACAAAAAAAGAACAAAACCAAGAAAAAGTGATACGCTAGTGAGTCTTACGTGGCAGTAAAACTACAGAGTCTCAAAAAAGTGACACGTGAGAAAGCCTCTCGTGAAAGAAAAGAACGAAACAATGAAAAAATGACACGTAACAGAATCATACATATAAAAAAACGAGCCATTGATATACTAGTTTTATATTCTTATAACCAGTAAATTACATCGAGTGTATTTAACTAGATATATACTTTTCCATCATTTAAAAATCGATATAAATAGAATCTACAATCGTACGTTTATATTTTACACCAGCTTTTGTTAATCCCTCCACGTCAATTGTGATATTATACACTTCGCCCGGGTTATTCACTTTCAAATGCTTTGAAAGATTTGCGTCACCACTAACGTGATACGTATGATTATTCGATGGATCACTTGACTGTGTGATTTTGTACGTGGCTTTTAATGAATCGACTTGAACTTGTGAGCGATCGACTTGGAGATGATATGTTAACTCCCTGTCTCCTAGTGAGTAATCCACTTCACCCTTTATCAACTTTGTTGGTGCATCATAATCTGCAACAAGCAAGTAACCTATATCTTCCTGTCCCTCCATTATTAGATCCCATTCGCCCGACTTAGGATTTTCAATTGTCATGACATAGGTATGGGCGTCTGCAAAAATACCTTCTTCCTTTTTATCACTGCCAATTTTCACAGGAACATTTTCTCCTTTAGAATTCCTAAGTTGAACACTGTCCACTTTTTCTGACGT
>Ga0079226_10004234_pt1 | contig 10953 bp, 8 predicted proteins | sample Poulit2014_FD_76345 | JGI IMG/M metagenome (GOLD analysis project Ga0079226, IMG submission 76345) | Agricultural soil microbial communities from Georgia to study Nitrogen management - Poultry litter 2014 | ecosystem: Environmental > Terrestrial > Soil > Agricultural land | place: USA: Georgia...
GCGATGCGTCATCACCCGGAGCACCTGGCGATCGTGTTGGTCGATTACAAAGGGGGTGCGGCATTTCGGGCATGTGCCCAATTGCCTCACATTGTTGATATTTTGACCGACTTAGACGAGTCCGCCACGCAGCGCGCACTCGAGTCCCTGCGAGCAGAAATGCGTCGCCGGGAACAAATCCTGGCCGATCACGACTTCTCTGACCATCGTCAGCTTCTTACCGCGGGTTTGGCGCCGCTGGCTCCGCGTCTGCTCATCGTGGTTGATGAACTGCGAGCGCTCACGGAAGACCTCCCGGATCTCATTCCAGAGCTGGTGCAGATCGCTGCTTTGGGAAGATCTTTAGGCGTGCACCTGGTGCTGGCGACGCAGCGTCCCGGGGGGACGGTCGACGCCGATATGCGAGCCAACATCAATTTGCGTCTGGCTCTTCGCGTGCAAAGTTCATCGGATTCTCACGATATTTTGGAACTACCCGATGCGGCCTCTCTGCCAGCTTCTCGTCCCGGCGCGGCACTAGTTCGTGCTGGTCAAGGTGACGCCCGAGGTGTTCAGGTGGCGGGCATCATGGATGATGCGGCAACCACTCTGGCTGCGACTGCTCAGGGGGCGGCCCGTGCTATCGGGGCACGTTCCCCGCGACGACCGTGGCTGGAGCCTCTACCGAGGAAGTTTTCCAGCTTTCCCGCGTATTTACGGGACATAACTGGCTTGGACCCGAGCCAGAGCGAGAGGAGTGTGTACGCGGGGATTCGAGATTTACCGGCGGAACAGTATCAAGATTTCTTGCAGTTCAAACCTGACGCGGGGCACCTCTTGATCACCGGTGGCCCCATGTCGGGCCGTACGAGTAGTTTGCGCACTGTGGCCCAGGGTTTTCCGGGAGCCGTGCACGTTATCGCTGATTCGCCGCACAAGATTATTGACTCACGGGACCCGCGATTGGGTACGGCAGCGGGAATTGATGACATTCGATTGATTTCTCGCCTGTGGCAAAACCTCACGGCCCTCGAAGTCCGCACCGACTCGAGACGGCAACTTCTGGTGGTCGATGACGCCGATGCTCTCATCGACCAAGAAGATGCGCGCCGTTCCATGCGCTTTAAACTGTTGGAGTTTCTGCGTCGATCCAGTGCTGCCCAGGTCACCGTGGTTGCGGCCGGTGGGCGAGGCATGCTCACTCCGCGCATCGCTTCAGCGTTTAACCAACGCTGGATTTTGAACTGGCCTGATGAGACGGGTCGCACCCTGGCAGGTGTGCCTCGTGATGCCCATATACCCAGCGGGCCCGGAGGGGCACTGGAGATAAATTCACAAGGAAGTACGCCAGCGCGTCTAAAGTGGTGTGCAGAACCAGATGCGGCCGCTACGTTCACTGCGGAGGATTTGCCGGCCCATCCGGTAGACCCAGTGCGTTTATATCCTCTGCCCCGCTTAGTGACTTTCGAATCGGCCCAGTCTCCGGCAGTGGGCGGGGATTTGGCTACCGCGCTAGATATTCCGCTGCGCTCCATGATTGTGTGTGGTCCAGCGGGAAGTGGTCGCACTAACGTGCTTAACGTTCTCGACTACCAGTGCCAAAAAGCCGAGCGGAAGGTGCTGCGACCCGAGATGGGAGACATCAGCGTTGATGACCTTGGCGATATTCTGGGCGCTGTTGATGCCATCCGTTCGGATTCTCCAGTCGTTATTTTGGATGACGTAGACCTCTTAGAAGGCTGGAACCCGCAAGCGCGGTGGGTGGGGTCGTGCACGAACTATTTACAGGCTGGGGGCATTGTCATTGCCTCTAGCGCAACAGCCAGCGTCCCGTCAGCGTTTCGCGGGCTTCTCGCCACCCTGCGACGCCATCGGCGCGGAATTATTTTGGATGCCGGCGCACCCTTAAGCACGGAAGTGTTCGGCGTTAATGTCACTAAAGTTGCCGACCCCGCGGGTGCGATGCCCGGTCGGGGCGTATGGGTGGATGGTTCACGTGTCACACCATTGCAGATGGCCCTGATGGGTCGGTCGTTGCTTTTACCACCCGCGGTGTGAACAGTCCAATCAAAATGAGTGCTGAGAACAGGAGCAGTAAAATCCCAATCCATGGCGTGGATCCCTGCAGCAGCGGCAGCGCTACTGCAAGTTGGAACAGTTGCCACGTCACAATGGGGCCCCGCGTCCAACGTTTCCCATGCCGCAGTTTCAAGGACGTCCACACCAGAATCGCTCCCATGCCTCCGGCGAAAATCAGGACAAAAATGGCCATGCCGACGTCTGAGGTGCGTCCCATAACCAGGGCGAGAATCATCAAAATAGCGCCGGCAACCAGGGCCGCGGCTTCAATGAAGCACGCTGCCATGACGATGCTAAGCCAGACAGGCGTGCGTGTCACTGGTTTATTAACGGCCGGTTTATCAATCTTTGTCTCCGGTTTATCTACCACGGCTCTAGCCTACGCGTTATGACCGCTTAGGCTAAGACCATGGCATTGCATCAAGACGCGACGCAGGTCGCTTCCGGGGCTGAAGACCCCGATGTGGAATGGCTTCGCCTCCTTGTGGGTGACTGGCAGTTGATTGCCGATCTCGGCTTCGCTGACCTGGTGTTGTGGACTCGGAACGCAAACGGTGAGTTCGAAGCCACCCGGCAGTGTCGCCCTTCTACTGGGTCCACGGTGCACGAAACTGACATCGTCGGTTCGCATCCTTTCGGTGCGCAATTGGAGCGCATGGAAAAGGCGTGGGAGGAAATGCGGATCCAGCGAGATCGTGAGCCGCAGTGGTATGGAGCCGTCGCGGTTCGTGAAGAAGCGGTGCCCGTCGTGCGTCGGGGACGCTGCATTGCCATTCTTACGCGCCAAACTAACCTGGCTGCTGCTCGCACTCCCGGCCGGTTAGAGATTCACTACATCGAGGGAGCCGATGAGTTAATTCGGATGATCTCGCGGGGCGAGTTCCCTCACCCGGTCGCTCCCGCTTCTTCTCGGCGTGGCGCGCCCCGCGTGGGAGATGGTTTTATTCGTCTCGATGCTGATGGGGCCGTATTATTCGCCAGCCCGAATGCTATTTCCTGTCTGCACCGCCTTGGGGTGACCGGTGATCTTACGCGACGTTCATTTAGCGAAGTGGTTACCGAACAGATGGCTCCGGGGGCTGCGCCCGATGAGACGTTGCCGCTGGTGTTAACAGGAAGGGCCCCGTGGCGGACTGATGTCGAGGGTGACCGCGCCGTCTTATCTCTACGTGCGGTTCCTCTCACAGTTTCTGGACGCCGCGTGGGCGCGGTGGTGCTGTGTCGTGATGTGACAGAATTGCGTCGGCAAGAGCGCGAAATCCTCACCAAGGACGCGACAATCCGGGAGATTCATCACCGGGTCAAGAATAATTTGCAGACGGTGGCGGCCCTGTTGCGTTTGCAGGCGCGGCGCACCGAGATCCCGGAGGCACGTTTGGCTCTGGCTGAGGCGATGCGACGGGTAGCAACCATTGCTGTGGTACACGAAACGCTGTCTCAGACTTTTGATGAGACTGTCGCGTTCGACGATGTGGTTGATCGCAGTCTCCGGTTAGCTGCCGATGTTGCTTCCCCGGAAGCACAGGTTCGCACCCTGCGAGAGGGACGCTTTGGCACCCTGCGCGCTGAAGATGCCACGCCTTTAGCCTTGGTGATGACAGAACTTGTCACGAATGCTGTGGAGCATGGGTTTCCCGGAGCATCGTCTGGCGAGGTTCGCATTAGCGCTGAACGTGATGGCTCAGTGTTGCGGATTCGAGTCGCCGATGATGGCGTGGGGCTGCGCCGACCCACCGAGGCTCAAGCTGGTGAAACGTCCGACGACGTCGATGATCTCACCGGTCTGGATGATGTGTGGCAGGAGGGCATCAATGGGCTAGGAAGCCAGATTGTCCGCACCCTGGTGACAGGGGAACTAAACGGGACGATTGAGTGGCGCAGCCGTGAAGGCGGAGGCACCGAGGTTTTCCTGGAAGCCCCCGTGAAAGAAGTGTAAAGGTGTCGCCGTTGCTTTCGTTTTAAATCGCGGCGCGACGGGCACGGGCGCGACGACGCTTGAGTGCGCGACGCTCGTCTTCAGACATGCCGCCCCATACTCCGGCGTCCTGTCCGGTTTCCAGCGCCCATTTCAGGCACTCTTCCATCACCGGGCAGCGTTGACATACGGCTTTTGCTTCATCGATTTGCAGCAAAGCCGGACCGGTATTGCCAATGGGGAAGAAAAGTTCGGGGTCTTCTTCAAGGCAGGCGGCTTCGTGGCGCCAATCCATCAGATGTACTCCTCCAGCACGTGCCGGCTCGCTTATGTTTAGCGGCTCAGCGGGGGTCTAGGTCACTTGATACCCAGCAGTTTTGCTTTTTGGGGATCTACTAGTGTATAGCGTCTCTGATTGTGGACGTTTTCACAAGAGGTATTTACAAAGTTCTTCTATATTCGCCTGAGAGATGAATCACCTTGACGGTTCAACTACTTTATGAGAATTATCGGCCCTAAGCCGACGCCCCTTAGCCGCTCACGAGCATCTTGGCGCCGGTTTCGTGTTGTGTCATATCCCCTGTTTCGCCGTCCCGAACCGCTCGTCGTCCTAAAATAATGACGTACGCCCAGTACGCGGCCAGGGCCAATGCCCCGATCGTGATCTTTATGGCCACTGGCAACGATGACGGCGTGACGAACCCTTCAATGAGTCCGGAAACTCCCAGCACTCCCACTAACCCAATGGCGATCGTGAATAGGGACCGCCCCTCTTCCGCCACCGCGCGGCTGCGCAGGCGATGCCCTGGAGCGACCCACGCCCAAAAGAGCTGCAGGCCCGCGCCTGTTGCCACGAAGACAGCCATGAGCTCCAGGAGACCGTGAGGCAAAATCATGCCGAAGAACACGTCTGCGGCGCCGTGGTCGACCATGATCCCGCCCGCTACTCCCACATTGACGGCGTTGGAGAAAACCACAAACACCGGCCAGATACCGGTGATACCAAACGCGACTGATTGCGCAGCGATCCAGGCGTTATTCGTCCACACCTGGGCCGCGAACGAGGGCGCGGGAGAATCTGAGTAATAGGCGGCGAATGATTCATCAACATACTCAGCGATGTCGCGCTCAGTCCCAAAGGCAGCCTGAGCTTCATCTGAGCCGGCGACCCACCAGCCGGAAATCACGGCGATGGCGAGGAAGGCAGCCGTAACACCGAGCGCCCACCACCTGGATCGATAGAGGGCTGCGGGAAGGGAAATAACCAAAAAGCGCAGGATCGTTCCCCACGAAAAACCTGATGAGGACGCAATTTTGCCGCGCGCCCGCCCCACACGCATCGACAGTTCGCTGATTAGACTCGGGTCTGGCGCAGATGAGCGCACTACGGAAAGATGAGTGGCTGCTTGTTGATACAGCCGCACCAATTCTTCAGCCTCATGCCCCCACAGCACACGCTTGCGCGCTAAGTGGTCCAGGCGGTACCACTCTTCACGGTGCGCTCGAATAAATGCGTCAACATCCACGCGAGACACTGTGCCACATTCACTGTCCGCTGTGACGCAGAAGTCTCCGCCTGTTCATTACCCCCTACATCTCTTCGGAAGGGTTATGCGGCAAGATCGTGGTATGGCAAGTGCAGATGTAGACATCATCACCGGTGAAGCCGTCGCCATTGAGGTGCGACCAGCTTCTTTTAGTTCACGCCTGATCGGCGGAATTATTGATGTCATTGCCTTGAACACCGTGCTGATGTTTTTGATGATCGCGGTCGGAGCCGTCTTCGACGGGTTCAATATCGATGAGGCGCTGGCCGGCGCGATTTTTATTATCTTTTTTGTCTGCTTCTATGTGGGGGTTCCCACCCTAGTTGAACTGCTTACTCGCGGCCGCTCTTTAGGAAAGCTCGCCATGGGACTGCAAATTGTGCGCGATGACGGTGGCCCCATTCGGTTCCGGCACGCTTTTATTCGCGCATTGACAGGAGTTTTAGAATTTTGGATGACGGTGGGTGTCGTCGCCGTTTTAGTCTCCATGTTCAATGGCAAAGGCAAGCGCATTGGTGATCTGCTTGCCGGCACCTATTCCGCTAACGTTCGCGCCGCGCGCCGGGTCCCGCCGGTGGTGATGCCTCCTGAACTGATTAATTGGGTACGCGCGGCTGATATTCGTCGTTTACCTGACGGTGTAGCACTGCAAACGCGCACCTTTTTAGGACGCACCACTCGACTTCACCCGGGCTCACGCCAACAGTTAGGAATGAGTCTGGCCGCGACGGTGGAGAAGTATGTTGCTCCCGCTCCCCCGCCTGGTACACACCCCGAACGGTTTTTGGCAGCCGTTTTAGCCGAGCGACGTGAGAGGGAGTTTGCGACCGCGATGCGTGAAAAACAGCGCCTGCATCAGCAGGTAGCCACGGTCAGCAAACTGCCCTTTTCGCCGTGAAACAATTCTTAAAACGCGTTTAGTAACGGTACTCTTCGGGTTTATAGGGGCCTGCGACGTCGACGCCAATGTACTCGGCTTGTTCCTTCGACAGTTCTGTTAAGTTCACGCCCAGGGACTTCAGGTGCAAACGCGCCACTTTTTCGTCCAAAATCTTCGGAAGAACGTGAACGCCCCGTTCATAGTCGGCGACTTTTTCGAATAGTTCGATCTGCGCGAGCACCTGGTTAGAAAACGATGTTGACATCACAAATGAGGGGTGTCCCGTCGCGTTACCGAGGTTCATCAAACGGCCTTCAGAAAGCACGATAATTGAGCGACCGTTTTCAAAACCCCACTCGTGGACCTGGGGTTTAATTTCTACTCGTTCAACACCGGGAACCGCCGCTAATCCAGCCATGTCGATTTCGTTATCAAAATGCCCCACATTGGCAACAATTGCCTTGTCTTTCATCGCTGTCATGTGGTCGACGGTGATGACGTCCTTATTGCCCGTGGTGGTGATGAAAATATCTGCGGTGGCTAACGCATCTTCCATAGTTGTCACTTCATAGCCATCCATCGCCGCCTGCAGCGCGCAGATGGGGTCAATTTCGGTGACTATCACCCGAGCGCCCTGCCCACGTAAGGCGTCAGCGGCCCCTTTACCCACGTCTCCGTAGCCGATGACGACCGCGATCTTCCCGCCGATGAGCACGTCGGTGGCGCGGTTCAGGCCATCTGGGAGTGAATGGCGGATCCCGTAGCGGTTGTCGAACTTCGATTTTGTCACCGCGTCGTTGACGTTAATTGCGGGGAATAGCAGTGAACCGGCTTCGGCCATTTGTCGCAGGCGTAAGACTCCGGTCGTGGTTTCTTCAGTAACGCCCTGGATTCCTTCGGCAACATTCGTCCAATGCTGCGGGTTCTCCTCAAGTGAACTACGCAGCAGCGCCCGAACAATGTTGACTTCTGGGTTGTAATCCGCATCCCCCGGCTGAGTATCGGGCTTCACGGCGCCTGCTTTTTCCGCTGCCACGCCCTCGTGGACCAGCAGCGTCGCGTCGCCACCGTCGTCCAAAATCATGTTGGGGCCGCCGTCTTCCCAGCGGAAGATGTCGTCCGCGCATTCCCAATATTGTTCGAGAGTCTCCCCTTTCCACGCAAACACTGGAACACCGCGGGGATCATCGACTGTCCCGTCCGGCCCCACCACCACTGCAGCGGCTGCCTCATCTTGTGTCGAGAAAATGTTGCAGCTTGCCCACCGCACCTGGGCACCTAGCGCGACCAGGGTCTCAATCAGCACCGCCGTTTGTACGGTCATGTGCAAGGACCCGGCAATACGCGCTCCTTTGAGAGGTTGTGCATCACCGAATTCATCGCGAAGCGCCATCAAACCCGGCATTTCATGTTCTGCCAATCGGATTTGATGCCGACCAGAAGGGGCTAAATGAATGTCTTTAATTTTGAATTCCATCGGGCGTTCCTTTCACGTCCACAAATTCGTGAGCCAGCTCATAATTGGGGGCCAACCTTCTACCTTAACCGGCACCCCATATAACAAACACGTAACAATCAAGAATTGGGCATTTTCGCAGGTCAAGCCTTGACTAACGTTTGACTTTCCTTGCCGAAACTCCGCTTTTCTCTAGGTTTCATAGTTGCGAAGTCATCAAAGACATGATGGTCTTTACTTACGCCCGAGATATTTCGGTCCCTGAGTTGTGTCTTTTTCCTACAGGAACCACACGGTCCCGGGTTCCCGATTCGAAGAGGTTAGTGTGAGCGCGCTCCGCGTTGAAAACGTCTACAAGGTATTTGGTAGACGGCCCCAGGAGGCAATTCGGCGAATCGAAGCCGGCGCCTCCCGAAGTGAGGTCCAGGCTCTCGGCACCGCCGCAGTCATCGACGCCTCCTTCGAAGTCCAAGCCGGCGAAACTTTCGTGGTGATGGGCCTTTCCGGCTCTGGTAAGTCCACGTTAATTCGCATGCTTAACGGTTTGCTGGAGCCGTCTGCTGGGAAAATTTACATTGGCGACGACGAAATTTCGTCCGTCTCAGCCAGCCAACTCCGGGCAATCCGTCGAGAGCGCATCTCGATGGTCTTCCAACACTTCGCTCTTCTCCCCCACCGCACGGTCATCCAAAACGCGGCGATGGGCCTGGAGATCCAAGGATTCAGCCATAGCGAGCGCATGGAAAAGGCCCAAGAATCTCTAGACCTCGTTGGTCTTGGCGGTTGGGAAAACATGCTGCCCAACGAACTCTCCGGCGGTATGCGCCAGCGCGTTGGTCTAGCCCGCGCCCTCGCCACCGGGACCGACATTCTGCTGATGGACGAGGCTTTCTCGGCCCTTGACCCGTTGATTCGACGGGAAATGCAGGAACAACTCCTCGAGTTGAACCAGAAACTGGGTAAAACAGTCATCTTCATTACCCACGACTTAAACGAGGCCATGAACCTCGGTGACCGCATCGCCGTCATGCGCGATGGCCGGATTGTACAAATCGGTACCTCTGAAGAGATCCTCTCCGATCCCGCGAACGATTACGTCGCCCAGTTCGTTGCCGACGTGGACCGCACGCGCGTTCTGACGGCCGACAGCGTCATGGAGCGGCCAGCAGTGTCTATCGGCTCAGGATCAGGTCCCCGGCTAGCGCTGCGCGAAATGCGCGAAAAACAAGTTTCGGCCGCCTATGTCGTAGCGCGCGACCGCACACTGGTCGGCGTCGTACACGACCAAGATGTCGTTGAGGCTCTGCGCGCTGGGAAAGACACGATCGGCGAACTGCTCGATACCGACATCGCATCCGTTCTGCCCGATCAGCCACTAGCTGAACTTTTCACGCCGGCAGCAGAAAATTCACTCCCCACCCCGGTAGTAGATTCCGATGGTCGCCTGCTGGGTGTTATTCCACGCGTAACCCTGCTCACCGCTCTGGCTGATGCCACCAACGGTAACGGTGATGGGAATGGAGTTGAGCACTCTGCAGAAGGCGACGCTGGTGACACGCAAACCTCCACGAATGGATCCGATGCTGCTGATGGCCCGAAGCATGCCGCCACCGACAGCGAAATAGATGCAAAAGAAAAGACGTCTGGCGTGAAGGGCGATAAGACTTCCGAAGACAGTGATAATGATGAGGAGGTGGCACAGTGAATCTCGCCGCTGCCACTGGCCCGCTATACCGTCTTCCCATTGGTGACGTCGTTGACCAGTTCATCGACTACATCACCGATGCCTGGGCCGGGCTTTTTGCCTTCATCAAAAACGTCCTGATCGGCGCCTATAAACAGCTCGTTGGAATTCTGACCAACCCAGGCGGGTACGAAAGTGTCGTTGACGCCTTTAAAGACCCCGCTTTTTGGGGCCTGGTCGTTATTTTTGGCCTCATTGGTTGGGCTTTAGGCAACTGGATCAGCGGGCTTTCTACCTTTGTTGGCTTTGGTGCCCTGTACCTGGTCTTTGATTTTGTTCTCACCCCTCAAATGAACCGACTCAAGCCGTTTGGTCTTGAGGGGTATCCATCATTTGGTGAAGTGCTGCCGGTCCTGATCGTGATTGTGGCTCTCACGCTTATCGCCTACGCCGCCTCCGGCTGGCTGATGAGCCTCGTGACCGTGCTCGGCCTGGTACTGATCTACATCATGAACCAGTGGGACCTCGCGATGGGAACGTTATCGCTGGTCATCATTGCTTCAGTTCTTGCGGTCATTATTGCCGTGCCCATCGGTATTCTTGCTGCGAAATCACGCATTGCATCGGTCATTATTCGACCAGTCTTGGACTTCATGCAGACGATGCCCGCGTTCGTTTACCTAATTCCCGCGGTGGTTATTTTCCGCACGGGACCGACCGTCGGTATTATCGCGACGCTTATTTTCTCGATGGCACCCGGTGTTCGCTTCACCGAATTGGGTATCCGTCAGGTGGATAAGGAAGTCGTCGAAGCTGGACACGCCTTCGGCTCTTCGCCCGCACGAATCTTGCGGCAAATTGAAATGCCGCTCGCACTACCCACGATCATGGCCGGTATCAACCAGGTGATCATGCTGGCCCTGTCCATGGTCGTTATCGCCGGTATGGTCGGCGCGGGTGGTCTTGGTAAGGACGTCGTGAGCGCTCTATCGCGAGTCGACGTATCACTTGGTTTCGAGGCCGGCCTAGCGGTCGTTATCTTGGCCATTTACCTCGACCGCATCACCTCCGGCCTTTCCAACCGTTCCGCCGTTGCCCGCGCGAATAAAGCGCGCTAACGGGATTTAAAAACGGCAGAAATATCAGACGTAATCTCCGAGTAACACTGGGTTGCTCACGAAAGGAAATAATGAGGAAGAAAAATAATCGTTTTCTCTCTCTTGCTGCACTAGGAACTGCAGCAGCGCTGACACTCGGCGCCTGCGCTGAAGGCGCTGAGGATGAAGACACCAGCACAACAGAAGATGATGCTGACGACCAGGACGCCGGTGAACAAATCGGCGATGGTGAAGAAATTAGCATCGCTGTTCACGGTGGCTGGCCTGAAGGTGTAGCCGTGACCTACATCTGGAA
>Ga0079226_10004235_pt1 | contig 10953 bp, 11 predicted proteins | sample Poulit2014_FD_76345 | JGI IMG/M metagenome (GOLD analysis project Ga0079226, IMG submission 76345) | Agricultural soil microbial communities from Georgia to study Nitrogen management - Poultry litter 2014 | ecosystem: Environmental > Terrestrial > Soil > Agricultural land | place: USA: Georgia...
AAGGGATAGAGGGAGCAGTGCAGCATGAAACAGCCGGTTATGCCCATATCGCCCTGTCCCTTGGAACTAAAGAGTCCGTTGATGAATTGACTGAAAAGATGCGGGAAAACGGCATCATAATAGCCGGAGAGCCGAGAACTACAGGAGATGGCTACTACGAGAGTGTAGTTGAAGACCCTGAGGGCAATCTGATAGAGCTGACAGTATGATTTCAAACGGCCTATCAGCCTGAGGTGGACAGGGATGAAGGTGACCATGCCCGTGAATAGATGAAAAAAGCATTAATGTTACGAACAATATGTTTAAGGTCGGAAATTTAAAGGAATAGACTGAATGTACAATAAATAAGGAGTTGAATTATAGATGAGTATTTATGAAGCAAAAGTGTTTAACACCGGTGGACGCGGCGGCGAAGTGCACAGTGAAGACAATTCCTTTAAAATGAACGTGAAACAGCCTAAAGAGATGTCCGGAGAGGATACGAATGAATCGAATCCGGAACAGCTGTTTGCAGCGGCATACAGTGCCTGCTACAACAGTGCACTTGATGGCGTACTGAAGAAAGCCGGTGCAGATGACGTAAAAAGAACCGTCATTGCAACTGCCAAACTGCAGAAGGACGAATCTGACGGCGGATTCAAACTCGCTGCTGAAATCGAAGTAGAGTTTGAGGGTGTGGAGCAATCGGATGCCGATCAGTATGTGCAGGATGCACATAAGGTATGCCCTTATTCCAAAATGACCCAGAACGGCATCCCTGTGGATGTCAAAGCAACAGTAAAGTAATCAGCTCCGACAGCTGATACGAAAGGGAGGCAGAAAACTGCCTCCCTCTCTTTTCGTTATTGGACCTTTATTTTCTGTTAAGATACATATATATTTATAAGGAATGGCAGACTAAAATGTGCAATAAGTAAACGGGGAGTTTGGCGCTATGAAAATTCAAAAAATATATAATAACAATATAGCCAGCGCTCTGGATAACGCAGGTGAAGAAGTCATCATATCCGGAAGAGGAATCGTTTTTGGTAAAAAAAACGGCGACTTTGTTGATGATAAGAAAGTTGATAAAATCTTTGAAGTGAAATCCGAGAACAGAAATTATGTAGATGAACTGATTTCGGAAATTCCAGATGAAGTGATGACGGTGTGCCAGCATATTCTGGAAAAAGCCGAAGAAAAACTGGACAGGAAGATAAATACCACAGTGTTTCTGGCACTGACGGATCACATCAATTTTTCGATCGTCAGAGCAAAAGAAGGCATGGAAATCAAAAATCCGCTGCTCTATGAAATCAAGAACCTTTACCGTGCTGAATATCAGTTGGGGCTTGCAAGCATCGAATATATTCATGATGAGCTGGAGGTTGAACTGCCGCTTGACGAGGCGGGGATCATCGCATTCCATCTGGCAAATGGTGCCATGAATGAGGATGTGGGTAAATTGCGTGATATCACCAAAATTACCCAGGATATGCTGAACATCGTCAGATACCATTTTAATTTGAAATTTGATGAAGACTCCATCCAGTATATGAGATTCATCACCCATCTCAAATTCTTCGCACAGAGGGTGACACATAACGAGACACTGGAAGGTATCACAGACGAGGAAATGTTCAATCTGTTGAAAAAGAAGCACAGGGATACTTTCAAAGTCATTCCCAAAATCGATTCGTATTTGGTAAATAACTACGGATATGCACTGTCTACGGATGAAGAGATGTATCTGGTACTCCATATTGAACGGCTGAGAAGAAATATTTAGATGTAAGCGTTGACATTTCCGTAGATTAGTATTATATTTAATTCCACAACAAAACGTACGTTGGGATTGTAACTGTTCAATCAGGCAAAACCCGCATTGATTCCATGCTATAGGTGGATTCTATGTGGGTTTTTCTTTTGTTCAAAATTAAATATATAGGATTGTAACTGTTCAATCAGGCAAAACCTAAACTTTGATGATATACCGGAACTGATCGGCCGGAAAATGTCACGATGTTTAGGTTTTTATTTTTGAGGTCAGAGGGAGGAAAATCATGAAGTATGAAGAATTATCGAAATTCATCGTCGAAAATGTCGGTGGGAAAGAGAATATCAATTCACTGACACACTGTATCACCCGCCTGCGTTTCAAATTGAAGGATGAGGACAAGGCGAATACAGATCTGTTGAAGAATAATGATGAAATCGTCACTGTGATGCAGAGCGGCGGACAGTACCAGGTGGTCATCGGCAATCATGTGCCGGACGTCTATCAAGCTGTTATAAGTACTGCGAACATCAGCGAGGGTGACAATTCGAAAAACGATGGACGTGGAGGTGAGAAAAAAGGCTCCGTATTTAATACCCTCATCGATGTCATCTCCGGCATCTTCCAGCCGATACTCGGTGTGCTTGCCGCCACCGGTATGATCAAAGGTTTGGCTGCCATGATCCTTGCATTTGGCTGGGTGACAGAGGAAGAAGGCCTGTATATATTGCTTAATGCAACAGGGGATGCGTTCTTCCATTTCCTGCCGATATTCCTCGGATATGCCGCAGCCAAGAAATTCAATGTGATTCCATTTGTAGGTATGGGAATCGGTGCTGCACTTACTTATCCGGCCATAGCAGAGGTTATGGAAGGGGAAGTATTATACACACTCTTCGGAGGAACGATATTTGAAACACCGATCTATCTTGAATTATTCGGGATACCGATAATACTGATGAGTTATGCTACCTCAGTGGTGCCTATTATTCTGGCGGTCTATTTTGCATCACATGTTGAAAGATTTGCCAGAAAAGTGATTCCGGATGTTGTGAAATTATTCCTGGTTCCATTTTTTACAATGCTTATAGTAGTGCCTATGACATTCATGGTCATTGGTCCTATATCTACATGGATAAGCCAGATTATCGGTTCGGGAGCATCAGGCGTCTATGAAATGTCACCTATTCTTATGGGAGTGCTTGTAGCCGGGCTTTGGCAGGCACTTGTTATTTTCGGATTGCATTGGGGTCTTGTACCAATCGGTCTGAACAACATGGCCACTAGTGGTTTTGACCCGATATTGGCCGCAGCAGCCATCCCGTCATTTGGGCAGATTGGTGCTGTTCTTGCAGTTATGCTGAAAACAAGGAACGAGAAACTGAAGACATTAAGCATACCGGCATTCATATCAGGCGTTTTCGGTGTGACCGAGCCGGCGATATACGGCGTGACCCTACCTAAGAAATGGCCGTTCATATGGGGGTGTGTCGCTTCTGCAGCAGGCGGGGGTATAGTCGGTATGTCCGGAGCAGGCTTTTATATGCTCGGTGGATTGGGGATTTTTAGTTATCCATCCTTTATCGGGCCGGAAGGAATTGGCTTCCCTGTTATGATGGCAGTGGTAGCTACTATTATCGCGTTTGTCCTCGCGTTCGTTATCGTTTACTTCACATACAAAGAAGGTACTGCGGCCGCTTCCCAACCTGTCAATCAAGAAAATGTATCCACTGGGAATGTACATGTTGCAGACCTGAGTGCGGCTGCACTAAATGAGAATGATGTCATGTCCCCGATGGATGGCAGGATGATCCCGCTTAGAGATGTTGAAGATCAGGTGTTTGCCAGTGAAAGCATGGGAAGGGGGATAGCAATAGAGCCGGAAGTGGGCGAGGCTGTCGCTCCATTCAACGGGGAAATCGTCACTGTATTCCCGACCGGTCATGCTGTTGGGCTGAAGTCTGACAGTGGTATAGAAGTACTTATACACATAGGACTGGATACTGTGCAGCTTCAGGGACAGCATTATGAGATTCTGATTACAGATGGTCAGCGGGTCAAAGTGGGGGATCCTCTTATAAAATTCGATATCAAAGGTATCAAAGATGCGGGTTACAGCACTGTTACCCCAATCATCGTGATGAACTCTGCTGATTTCCCAGACATCGGTTTTAATGATGTCGGCCATATCAGACAGGAAGAACTGATAATGACAGTGGAGAGGGGAGATGGTCAGTAAGGGTTCAGGCATCTGAATTAATGAAAAGCTTCAACCACATGTTATGGAGGAATGGAATTGAATTCAAAGATCGTATTTCTTGATGTGGACGGCACGCTTGTGTCCTACGAAAATAAATTACCGGAATCGGCCGTGACGGCCATCCGGGAAGCACAGAAGAACGGCCATAAAATCTATACTGTGACAGGTCGCAGCAAGGCTGAGATGTATGATTATATATTGGAGATCGGGTTTGACGGCTATATCGGCGGCAACGGCAGCTATGTGGAGAGTGATGATGAGGTGATTATGCACAGGACGCTGTCCGAAGCGGAAACGAGAAGCATCGTGGACTGGCTTTCGGGACGCAATCTTGAATATTATCTTGAGAGCAATGCAGGTCTGTTCGCAAGTGCGGGCTTTGAAGTTCGCGGTGAAAGTACCATCCAGCAGTATGTGGACTACAAGGGCAAGCCTGATGCGGATAAAATGACAGTACGTAAAGTATTTCCGGATATGATATATGGTGAAGCCCCTTACCGCGATGATATAAATAAGATCAGTTTCATACTGGACAGCTATGAGGACTATCTTGTGGCGAAAGCCAGATTTCCTGAACTGAAAGTCGGCACCTGGGGCGGTGTCGGAGAGAAAGCCCTGTTCGGAGATGTTGCGTTGAAAGATATCACAAAGGCAACAGCCATCGATACCCTGCTTGAACATCTTGAGAAAGATATCGGTGACACCCTGGCATTCGGTGACGCAAAGGTGGACATACCGATGATTGACCACTGCAATGTCGGAGTGGCGATGGGAAATGGCGGACCGGAAATCAAAGAGATGGCTGATTATATCACCGATGACGTGGAAGATGACGGCCTTTATAATGCATTCCGTCACTTTGGCCTGATCTGAGGGATAAGTTAAAAAGGATATAAATTTAGAAGGAAAGGTTGATTAATAATGGCATTTACAAAAGACTTCCTATGGGGCGGTGCTACAGCAGCGAATCAGATTGAAGGTGCTTACGATGAAGCGGGCAAAGGACTCAGTGCTGCTGATTTCGTGGAGTATATCCCGAAAGAGAAGAGGGACAAGGATAACGCGATGGAAGTGGATTCTGAAGTCATCAAAAGGATTTTGGCAGGCGATCATGACGGACGATTTCCAAAACGTGAAGGTATTGATTTCTATCACAGGTACAAAGAGGACATAAGAATGTTTGCTGAAATGGGCTTCAAGTCATTCAGACTGTCCATCCACTGGTCACGTATTTTCCCGAACGGCTATGATGAGGAACCGAATGAGGCCGGACTGCAGTACTATGAAAACATGTTCAAAGAATTGAAAAAGTATGACATCGAGCCTGTTGTCACCCTGTCACATTACGAGACACCGTACGGTCTGATTGAAAAGTACAACGGCTGGAAATCCAGGGAAGTCATCGACCATTTTGTAAGGTATGCAGAGACTGTTTTCAACAGGTATAAGGACTACGTCAAGTATTGGATGACTTTCAACGAAATCAATATCATGAACATCAGCCCTTACACGGGCGGGGGTGTACTGAGCGACCTGGAGGATAATCCGAAGCAGACGTCATATCAGGCGTTGCATCATCAGTTCGTTGCAAGCAGCATGGCAACCAAAAAGCTGCGTGAGATAGACTCGGATGCCCTTATGGGATGCATGCTTGCGAGGATGTCATTCTATCCATATACGAGTAATCCGGCGGATGTCCTCCTTGCCCAGCAGGAAAACCAGAAGAACCTGATGTACACAGACGTTCATGCAAGAGGTGAATATCCTAATTTCATCAAACGTTTCTTCAAAGAGAACAACATAGAGCTAGATATCAAGGAGGGGGATCTTGAACTTCTCAGGGGATATCCGGTCGACTATATTTCCTTCAGTTACTATATGTCGATGACAGTTTCAGCCAGCGAAGGCGGAGAGGAAACAGCGGGGAACCTTGTCAGAGGTGTCAAAAATCCATATCTTGAAACATCCGACTGGGGCTGGCAGATTGACCCAATCGGTCTGAGAGTCGTATTGAACGATATGTGGGACAGGTATCAGAAACCATTGTTCATCGTCGAAAATGGTCTCGGTGCGTATGACGAATTGACAGAGGACAATAAGGTGTATGATAACTACCGTATCGATTACCTCAAAAAGCATATCGAGCAGATGAGTGAGGCAATCGAAGACGGTGTGGATCTGATGGGCTATCTGTCCTGGGGACCGATCGACCTCGTATCCATGTCCACAAGCGAGATGTCCAAAAGATATGGATATATATACGTGGACAAGGATGATGACGGCAACGGCACGCTCGACAGGTACAGGAAAAAATCCTTCCATTGGTACAAGCAGGTGATTGAAACAAATGGTGAAGATCTGGATACAGATGTTGACTATTAAATAGTATATGCTGCAGACCGCTTGGCGGCCTGCAGTTTTTCTTTATGAGGAATGATATAGTATACTGAGAAAGGTCAAATTATCGGGGGAGACGGATATTTATGGCACGGTTGTTAAGGGGATGATGCTGCCGGTCATACTGGTCCTTGTGTTCTGGCCGTTGGTTTACGGTCTGTTTGAACGCCGGAAAATCATATAATTTTTACGAAAGTGAGATTCTTAAATGGTTTATTTTATCGCTTTGATCTACATAGCAGCTATTCTCGGGGTGGTGTATTTCTTCGGAAGGAATGAGCACCGGATGATCCGGATCATTTCACTGGTATATTTCATCGTCCTGACACTTGCATTCCTTCTATCCGTATTCGTCCTGCAGCTGGGGCCAGAGACGAATGCACCGCTAATCTTCTCTTATCTGTTTGTTGCGCCATTCATCTTTTTCATCGGCTATAAACTGGTGACATATATCCGCAACTATGAGGGATGGCAGATGGTGGTGCTGATGCTCGCCGGGATACTGAACCTCGTCATCATCGGTCTGCTGCTCCTGTTCATCTTCATATACATGTACCAGGGTCTGATGGCGTAATCGGATCTGGAAACACAAAAAGCCGGGAAATCCCGGCTTTTTGTGTGGCTCAGAACAGCATTGGAATCATGGCGATGGCGATTGTGATGAAGCCCATCCTGAATGCGAAACCGATATTTGTTTTAGTAATCCTGTAGGGGTTGATGCCAAGGTACTGTGAAGTCATCGTTGCGTTAAGGCCGTATGGTGCTGCTGGTGCAATGGACAGGCCGCATACTATCATGACGATTGCGATGCTCAGCACATTATCTGCATTGATGATGGGATTTAGTACCTCGAACAGTATGGCGAGTGTGGCAATCGGATGGACGCCGAACATGGACAGGGCGTATATGACAAGCATAATCAGAATGAGTATCAGTACTACAAAGGAATCGATGTAGCCAAACACCTGCTGCATCAGCCCGGGAAGTGGGCTTACATTGAATCCTTCGGAAAAAATTCCAAGGGAAAGGAACAGCACGGCAAAGTTCTGCAGCGTGTTGTTATGGTTGCGCCACGCTGTCCAGCCCCCTTTTAGGAACAGTTCAAATTTCTGCATTATGAGGGCGGTAATGAACGAGAACGGAATGATGATCAGTGCCACCGTCATTACGAATCCCAGGTTAGAAAAGATGTTGAGTGTCATTACAAGCGTCATGAAGCTCGCAAGAAGGACAATCATTTTCAGGATCGAATGTCTTAGTTCCTTTTTGTTTACATCTTTGAATGGCGCATCGAGTGTTACGTCCCTGAACTCTTTACGCGAAATATAGATTTCAGACAGACAGGTCACAAGTGAACACAATATAAGCCACGGCAGCAGTGTGAAATAGGACAGTCCAGTGGAATCAACGGTCAATCCGACAACGACTTCGAGCGGACTCCAGATTACTGCCAATGAGAATGCCCGGAGAGTGGACTTTATGATGAACTCGTGTCTGAGGCTCACACTTGCTTTTTTGAAAAGGTCACTGATTACCTGCTGGATTATGTATATCGCGGAAAGGTTCAGGAAGACACCGAGAAAATAGGTGGTGAACAGGCTTCTGCCGTAAATCTTCTCGACCCTGTTCTGTTCATCCTGGACCATATCGGTGATGCTTTCATCAAGACCGCCGACTTTGACAACAGTACCAATCCATGGAAGTATACTGAAGAAGAATAAAAGCGGCAGGTTGCTTGTCGTATTGGTAACGATCGTCATCAGTGACTCCCCGGCAGTGAGGCTCAAAATGACACCCACTGACACGAATGCGGCACCAATCATCCTGAACAGGCGGGATGCAAAAAGCCATGAGATGAAAAGCACGGAGAATGCCATGATGCTGACAATGGTTCCTAAAGCTGCAATATCTGTAAAGAAGTAAAATAAGAACAGTATGAAAAGTGCTGCGTACAGATAAAAGAAGTTTTTCAGAATGTTCTGGTTGTATAAAATACTCATATATCCTACCTTCTTTCCAAGGACCAGATACGTTCAAAATTAAACTATTTCTATCCATTATAGTCAAATGGAGCACGGAATTCAAAGTTAATTTTCTGAAATGGGTAGGACAGGGATATTTGAAGCAAGCGGTACGGCTTATTGATTTTAATTTCAAAATACTGTAATATTCTGAATGATGAAAAATATTAAAAGGGGTTCTTCATGAATGTGGTTTTACTTTGGAGGGGGAAGGTTGAATGACGGTCAATCCATATTATAAGTTCAAACAGGATGACGGAGAGCAGGCACGGCTGATGAATTACGGTGAGATCAAAATGGGGATTCAGGGGATTATTTTCCCTAAAGGTCATGCGATATCTACTGGTGGTTTAGAATTCAAATGGCAGCCCGGCTGTCCGGACGCATAGGGGGGATCTTATGCTGATAGTATTCTGTGCAGTGATTCCGTTACTGGTCGTCATCCTTGCGATTTTATTTGAACCTTCATATATCTGGGTCCTGAATTCTTTGCTTTCGCTTCTCGGGACCTTATTCAGCACGGTGAATTTCAGGTTCAGGAAAAATACATTGTCGACAGTACTGCTCGTCATAAATGCAGTATTGCTCATATATTATGTCATCACCGTGACCATTGCGTTGACATGAAAATGGACAGCCCCGAACCGGGAATATACCGGGTCCGGGGCTGTACCTTCAGATATATGAATAATCGCCGAAGTCGAGTTCTGTTTCTTCACCGTTCAGGAATTTTACGATTTCCCTTCCGAGCACCGGGCTTGCTGTAAGTCCGGTGGAGCCGAGGCCGTTGACTATGAACACGTTTTCCCCGGCATATCCTATATATGGCATATAATCGCGTGCGAATGGTTTGAGACCGACCATCATGCCGATATCCTTTATGTGTGAATCGGGGAAATACCGCTGTGCGAGCTCTCTCAAATAGTCATAGTTCTCTCTGGAGGGTTCAGTGGAGAAACTTTCAGTTTCTGTATGTGTCGTACCGATTGCATATTTGTTTGCCCCGAGTTCGACCAGATAGATCGGTCCGAGGGCCATAACGACCGGTGTATCCTTCACTTTCTCCGCCTCATCGACTTCGAAATGGAACACTTCGGAACGCTGGTGACGGATTTTTGGGGCGTAGCCCTGTTCGATGGCCCAGGCGCCTGATGCATAGATAAGGAGTCCCTTAGTCTTACTTGGGTTAAAATCCTCATTGATCCATCGGCCGCCGTGATGGAGGAACCCCGCTTTAAGGGCCTTCAGCAGGCTGGCGCCCTCAATCTGGCCGCCGCCTTCCACATAGACGCCGGGATAGAGGCCGGTAAGATGCGGATGCATCTGTTTAACCTCCTCCCGGGCAACTTTATAGACCTTCCCCATCTCAGGGGCATTTTCCTTCTTCGAATGGATCCGTTTGAAGCCTTTTTCAAGTACTGTGTCATCTTTGAATAAAGAGAGTACGCCTTCCTGCTTGTATCCAGTCGAGACGCCGGTCTCTGATTCTATCCTTTTGACAAACTCGGGATAGTATCTCGCTCCGGCAGTCACCAGGCGGTACCAGTCCTTATTACGCTTCTGACTGATCCATGGGGCGATGATGCCTGCTGAAGCAGCAGTGGCCTGCCCGGAATCCGCACGGTCATACAATGTAACCGCATGTCCTGCCTTTACAAGATGATAGCCGATGGAGGCACCCGCAATACCGCCTCCGACAATTGTGTATGTTGACATGTAAATCACTCCCGTGGAACATTATAACGCAAACTGAAATGATGGTATGTGGAAAACTTAAGAAATATTTAATATATACTTCAGAATTTGATAATTTCCATCGATTATCCTTTGTTTAAACCATAATAAAAGGAGAATAATCATGAGAAAAATTACAGGTGTTTCATTTTTAAGCATTATATTTTTGGCACTGCTGGCTGTGCCGCGCGTTGTCCTGCATGATTTGGGATGGCTCACGGAAGGTACATTTATCAATTCACTGTTTGTTTTCGTTCCGGTTCTCATCTGGGTTGCGGCGGCGGTCTGGTGTGAAGATGTACATCCATTCAGGATGCTGCTCGCTGCAGGCATCGTCTTTGGCATTATGCTGGCACTGGTTCACCAGGTATTCTGGACTGTTTCTTTCCCTGATGTGCCGAAACTTGGGGGAAATCTCGCAGGCGCTCCGGATTACATCAGTATAATCGTTACCCGGACGGCGGCTGTGGTAAGCAGCCTCGTGACAGGTACAATGATGGGAGTTCTGCTCGGCGGGGTGGCATTCATCATACGCAAGTTGATAAGATAGTAAAAAAAGGGAGAGATTCACAATGACGATAAAACAAAGGCTGGCGCTTTCCAGTGTACTGCTCATCATACTGCCTGTGTCAGCCTTCTTTGTCATTGAAATAAGCCTGGGCTATCTATTTTTCATCGCTCCGGGGATGGATATAAATGAAGAAAACATGGGTCAATTCACAACGGTGAGATTTGTACTTTTCGTACTTGCGGTCATCCTCATCAATACTCTGCTCATCCTCATG
>Ga0079226_10004236_pt1 | contig 10953 bp, 6 predicted proteins | sample Poulit2014_FD_76345 | JGI IMG/M metagenome (GOLD analysis project Ga0079226, IMG submission 76345) | Agricultural soil microbial communities from Georgia to study Nitrogen management - Poultry litter 2014 | ecosystem: Environmental > Terrestrial > Soil > Agricultural land | place: USA: Georgia...
GGCGTAGTGCTGTTCCTGACCGGGCTCTCCGGCTCCGGCAAGTCGACCATCGCCCGCGCCGTGCGCAATCGGCTGGTGGAAGCCGGCGACCGGGTGACCCTGCTGGACGGTGACGTCGTGCGCCGGCACCTCTCGGCAGGGTTGGGGTTCTCACCGTCCGACCGCGACACCAATATCCGTCGCATCGGCTGGGTGGCGGCCGAGATCGCCTACCATGGCGGGCTGGCGATCTGTTCACCGATCGCCCCGTTCGAGCAGACCCGTCAGGACGTGCGCTCCATGGTCGAGGCCCGCGGAGCCCGCTTCGTCCTGGTGCATGTGGCCACCCCGTTGGCCGAGTGCGAGCGACGAGACCGCAAAGGCTTGTATGCCAAGGCACGGCGGGGAGAGATCGCCGACTTCACGGGTGTCAGTTCCCCGTATGAAGAGCCAGTATCGGCCGACCTACGCGTCGACACCACCGGCCGGGAGCTGGAGCCGATCGTGGCGCAGATCATGCCCCTACTTCGCGAGGGCGGCGCATGCTGACTGACCTCATCACAGCGGATGCCCTGGGTGTACTGACCGTAGCCGCACTGGTCGGCGTGGTGGTCGGCCTGACCGGCATGGGCGGCGGAGCTCTAATGACACCCGGGCTGATCCTCTTGGGGATCCCACCGACGGCTGCCGTGGCCAACGACCTGGTGGCTGCCGTTGCCAATAAGTCCGTCGGGGCGATCGCGCACTGGAGACACGGCGCACCGAATATCCGCTTGGCCTTATGGCTGATCGCCGGCTCGGTGCCCTTCGCACTGATCGGCCCGTTCTTGATCACTGCCGTGGGTGGCCATGGCGAACAGCAGAACTTCGTGCGCTACGCCATCGGCGTTGCACTACTCCTGGCGAGTCTGACGTATGTGGCGCGGATTTTGCTGCATCTGCTGCGCCGTACTGGCACCGGTAGCGAGGAGCCCCACATCCGACCCATACCTACCTTCATCGTCGGCGCCGTCGGCGGGTTGCTGGTAGGACTGACCAGCGTGGGGTCGGGCTCACTGATCATGGTCGCCCTGCTGCTGCTCTATCCCACCCTGCGCGCCAGCAAGCTCGTCGGCACCGACCTGGTCCAGGCTATCCCCTTGGTCTTCGCCGCCGCCCTGGGACACGTGATCGTCAGCGGCGTGCAATGGGACATCCTCATCCCCCTCATCGTCGGTGGCGCCCCAGGGACCTATCTCGGCGCCCGCATGGCCAACTGGGTACCCCAAAGCATCATCCGCCGAGGCATCACGATCGTCCTGACCCTGACCGGCCTGACGATGCTCGGTGTACCACCCACGGCCGTGGCGATGATCGGAGCGGCACTGCTGATCTTCGGCCCTATAGCGTGGGGCTTCATCCGCCGCAAGTTCGGCCGCGCCCCTTTCGACGCCACCTCGCTGTCCGGCCGTCAACTCGGCACCGACACGCCACGTAGGATTTCGACCATGTCTACTCTCGACGACCACTCGGCCCGCGACTTCGCTGAGGCGGCCGGACATGAGCTTCTCACTCTGCGCGAGGCTGCCCCGACCGACCGACCTGCCGCCCAACTCAAGGATGAGGGCGACGCCGCCAGCCAAGCGGTGCTCGCCGCACTCCTGCAGGAGCACTACCCCGACGACGCAGTCCTCAGCGAAGAAGCACCCGATGACCCCACACGCCTGAAGGCCCCTCGCGTATGGATCATCGACCCACTCGACGGCACCCGCGAATTCAGCGAACCACCCCGCGATGACTGGGCCGTGCACGTCGCCCTGTGGCAAAACGGCCGACTCACAGCAGGCGCCGTCGCACTTCCGGCCCGCAAGATCACCTACACATCAGCCGAACCCGCAGCGCAGCTGCCCCATCGTGGCGACCAGGCACCACTACGACTGGCGGTCAGCCGCACACGGCCACCCGCATTCATCACTGAACTGGCAGAAGCACTCAGCGCGGACCTCGTACCGATGGGATCGGCCGGCGTAAAGGCCATGTCGGTCATCGACGGCACCACCGACGCCTACGTACACGCCGGAGGCCAATACGAATGGGACTCCGCAGCCCCCGTAGCGGTAGCACGCGCTCACGGACTGCACTGCAGCCGCATCGACGGCAGCCCACTGGAATACAACCGAACCAACCCAAAACTCCCCGACCTGCTCATCTGCCGACCCGAGATCGCCGAGGATCTGTTGGCCACGCTACGCAAGGTGCAAGTGTCGAGTTCCGAATAGGAGAAGCCTTCGTGGGCGATGCCGCGCTGCCCTGAGGTCACCACAACGCGGGTCCGCCCCTCTTGCCTCGGCAACGAACTGAGACTAACGCCGACCGCATGCAGAAGGGGCGTCGACGGCCACTCCCGCCCTCAGGAGAGTTCGAACTCCGTCGGGTTGGGGTACATCCGCGCCAGCCATTCGGCGAGCCATTCCGGGTCAGCTTCGTCCGCGCCACCAGGAGGAGGAACGTCGTTCAGGCAGATGACCTGGAGCTTCTCTACACGGGCGAGGTCCTCCATCTTCGCTCGCGCCTCGGGATCTCCGATGTTGAAATAGCCGTACCGAATTCCGGCTGGAACGCCACGGCCAGTGAACAGGGCCGTGTAGAGATGGAGCCACGAAATGACTACGACATCTGTCTCGGACCGGAATGGTTGCTCGATGGTTTTCCGGATCTCATCGGCGTAGCGCTCTTCCAGCTCCCAGGCGATATCCTTGCGCTGCGGGAACGGCACGTGCCCGAAAAGACGCGAGGCGCGCCGCTCATAGTCACGCTCCAAAAGTTCCGCGGAGTTCGCTCGTGCCGACTCGAGGGTCGTCTGATGGGCGCGCGAAATATCCGGCCTACGCGAACGCGAGAAATTGATATTCAATTGTCCGGTAGGAGTGAAGAACGTATAGGGCGTCACGGGCCGGTTGAACATGACGTCGTCATTGACCAACAAGTATCTGTCTGCGAGTCCAGGAATTCGATGGATTTGCGATTCGATCGCGTGTGAATTGAACGAGGGCAGGACCGAAGGGTCGGAGAAGATCTCCTTATGGTCGATCACGCGGACACGATCACTCTTCGGGTCCAGCCAGTCCGGCCGCTGGTCGTCGGTGACGAGATAGATCTGCCGAATCCACGGCGCATTCATCTCCAGCGAGCGCATTGATGCGCGAAGCTCACCACGGTCGCGGAACCGATGGGCCGCTACGGTCTCAGCATCCAACTCGGGCCCAGTCTTCATTCCGAGTTTGCGCTGCACGGCAACTCGGCGTGCCCGCCACTCCGGATCGGAATCATCCACCCACAGGTAGACGGCGTCGATGGGGAACTCGATCGCCGTCGCCTCGTGCTGCGACACGGCAAGGATCGGTTCTTTTCGGCCGTCCCATCGAGTGCGTTCTGCTAGTTCGAGCTGATCTGAGCCGTCGAGTTCCTGGGAGACGCTGTCGCGAACCGGTGAGATGAGGCGGCCACTTTCGTCAGTGTCCCAGACAGCGATCCGGCAGCCGTCCGGTGCCCCGTAGAGACGGCCGGTGGTATTGCACCGGAGAAACCGGAAGATCTCGATCTCGCTATTCTCGTTCAACTGCTCTGCATCGATACCGTGGAGCAGGAGCCGCTCTCTCTTGACATTCGGAACGCGATAGTAGAAACCAGCCGGACCCAGGGTTTCACGAAGCGCTACTGCGAGTTGCGGAAGATCAGCGCGACGCACCCCCCAACGCGTCACGCGGGCATACGGGAGGTTCATGGCGAAAAATTGCAGGCCGGCCTCTCGCATTGCTGCTGCCACATGGTCAGCAGTATCGGCGGGCAACTTCCACCGGTTCACGCTGCTGGTCCGTAGGGAGACTACGTAGTGACCGTTAAAGGTGGTGACCTCACGGCCGCGTCGGGCTCGTGCGAGTCGCACGATGTCGGACGGAATCAACCGACTGAACGCAGGAAAGCATTCACTGCCATAGATCACGGTATTCGCAGCACGCCGACGTACGCGAATCCCGCTCTTCAAAACTCGTCGCTTGAGTGCCTTTTCCAGCCGTCGTACGGTACTCATCACGTATGACTCCTCATCGGGGGACCTTATCATGGCGATGGGTGCGGATCGTCGGCGATTCCCGCCCTTCTCCTCGCGTCAGCATTTCGCTGCGAAGCCGCTGCCCGGCTCCGCGACCCTGGCGCACGGGAGTGAAGCGCACGCCCGGAATTCCCGGTTACCTCACGGCTCGCGAGACGTCGGGCCGACCTGTGGTGCACCCGCTTCCTAGTGCCGCCGGCTCGGTGTGGCCATGAAGGAGCCTGCGCTCGACGGGGATGTGCCCGCCGGGGGCGGATCTCAGGACCTGGGTGCGGGAACGCCGGCCAATTCCTGTTCCAGACGCGACCGGAGGTCGGCTGCTGCTCGCACTCCTTGCATCTCGGCCTCACGTGCCCACCGCAGGGCTGAACGCGGCCACCGCAGGCTTCCGTTGGTCGGGACGTCTAGTCGCCGGGCGAGTGCGAGGGCGTCGCGCGCTCCACCGTCGGTGGCCCGGGAGTAGAGCGTCGCGAGCGTTGCCCCGGCGTCGTCCTCACCGGAATCCTTACGCACCGACAACTCGTGGCGCCGCTTCTCGATGGCATCGGCGACATAACGGGAAGACGTCGCGGGGTCTATCGATGGGTTCGGATTCAGCTCCCAGTCGTCCGCGTAGCCCATGGTGTCCATGGCCTCCTTGAAGAGCGGCCGGTAGAACTCGACATCTTCGGGCGTCAACCAGTCCCGCCAGGCACCGTGCCCCTTGGACCGAGAGATGTGGGACAACCAGGCCGGCGTACTGGACTGCTGTGGGTTGAGCGGCAGGGACAGGTATTCGGCGAGAGGTTCGACCTTGTGGTCGACGAAGTCCTCGTAGTGCACCAGGAAGAAGTCGTTGCTGCGGGCAAAAGCCATCATGTCCAACAACTCGTCGGCGCGCGGGCGCCACTTGCGGTAGCCGACCTCATTGCCCAACTGCATCAGGTCCTTGACATTGACCCCCTGCGGGTTCGCTTCTTTCTCACGCAGCGCCTGCAGGAACCGCTCGTGTTGCGGCATCTCGACGGTGGTCACCACGTTCTTCAAGAGCGGCTTGAACAGTAGGGTGCTGATGAGGGCATCGCGAGGGTCCCGGACAGTCATCACCCGCCGCCCGAACATCTCCATCGGAAAGTTGGCCATGTTCTTGTACATGATCTTGGTCATCACGTTCAGCCCTGGGCAGGCGCGCAGGGCTTGCTCCAGCGGACCGGACTTCTTGGGCTCGAATGAGAAGAGGTACTCATCCGCCATGGGCGCCAGGGCCGATTTGATCAGGCTGTACACACCGGTGGTGCCGGTCTTCTGACGCCCGACGACGATGATGTTGCGATTCATGAGAGTCCTCCGTAAGTACCGGTCTCCTACACGGTCGGCATTCGCGCAGTGAGGCTCGTCCGCCGAACTTTCCTAAGGCTAACAGCCGGTCCCGGCCCGTCCACGGACCCGCTGGGCCTATGCCGAGCGGGGATGACGATCGTGCCGGTCACGATTGTGGCCCGGCGGGTGTGGTCGGTGGCCAGCGACGAGCGAGTCGATCGTCGTGACCACACGCTCGGTATTTCGTCGGTCGAGGTGAGTGAAGAAGCGTTCAACACGCTCGGTGTAGACGTCCTCGCGCACACACCCGCGGGCGAGTAGCCCCTCGAGTTCCCGGAGCAGGGCGCCGAGTGTGTAGGTGACGGGTCCGAATCCGTCGGTCTCGAAATTGAACCAGGACGGCGCAGCATGCCTGGTCTCGAATTCTTGCCGGTCGAATCGGGAATAGATGACTGGTTTACCCATGTACGCGACATCGAAATGCACCGACGAGTGGTCCGTGATCAGCGCGTCGGCATCCAGAAGCATCTGTTGGACAGGCTGACCGGGATCGGTCACCACGGACACGTGCGGATTCTTCGACTCCATCTGTGTGAGGTTGCCTGCAATGTTGGCGTGCGGCAGGAGGAGTACACGGTATCCGTGTCGGGACAGGATCTCCTCCAGTTCCGCGCTGGCGAGAAGGGTGGAGATGAATCGCTCATAGGTGGACCCGAGAAATGGGTCTACCGGCGGAGCGACCACGGGGGACGGGAGGTAGCGCCGCCATGTCGTCATGAAAATGATCGTCCGGCTCTCGTCCGTGGCGTGCAGCGCGTCGTAACGAGGCAGCCCCGTCTCGGCGATCTGATCCCGGTATCCGGTTGCTCGAGTCAGCGCAGCGCTCTCGTGGCGCGCACTGGTGAGGATCATGTCGTATCCGGTCGTACGCCGCTTCAGCGAACTCGGACTCAAATGGACCCCGTGCTGCAGGAACACGCGACGAGCCCCGATACGCCAGGCGAGGTGGCGATGGAAGCTGTGCACATCCCAGTGGCTCGGTACCAGGTAGTTCAAGGAGAATGCGTTCACGAGGACGTCCGCATGCAGCATCAGCAACCGGTGGCGTAATGAGGAGTGCGGCACGACGTGACCGAGCCGAGCCAGATCGCGGTAGCGGGAACTTTGTCGGTCCAAGATGTAGTAGACCGGGGCACGGGGGTGCTCCTGCCTCAGGTAACGAAAGAGATGGAACCCGTTGTCTTCGGCGATACCGGGACGCTCCCCAACCAGCCACGGCCGGCGACGCAGGAACAGCGGCGCCGTCATCAGGCGCACGAGGTCGAGTAGCCGCATCCGCTTGCTGCCAGAACCGGAGAGCACATGCGCCACGTCGTCCCTCAGTCTTGCCAGCCGCCATCGCGCTGCCGCCCATCGCCCTGTAGGTTGCACGATCAGTACGACGGCGCTGCCGGATGGCCGGGCCAAGTAGCGAATCTCGCGCTGATCACCAGCTTCGGACCAGGCCATCCGAACCGTCCGCGCGCAGGCCGTGACACCAGGCGCAGGAGCGAGGGGACGAACGGCTGTGCGCACCCCGCCGGCATCGGCCAGCTGAACCAGCACGGTCCAGCTGCCCTCCCCCACGTGCCGCAGTGACACTTCCCCCTCGAGCCGGTAAGGCTGACGAGGTCCAGCCGCCTCGGAGACCTTCCGCACCTTCGTCGGGCTGGATTCGGCCACGATGCCATCCGGACCGGCCAGGGCAACTGTGAAGCGCCAGGGGTCCGCACGCGGTGCCGGCAGATCGAGCAGCGCCTGTATCCGGACGGCTCCGTCGCGCTGGTCAATGCCTTCGCCGAGCACGCGACCGAGTTGCAGAGCAAGTCCTCCCGTGTGGGCCAAGACCCGCTCGTCGTGGCAGTTCGCCACCGTGTGCTCCACGTAGGCCGCAGCGACATCACGGGCACACCAGCTGGTGGACAACAGCAGCGGTTCGCCGGTTCGCCTCGTCAGGCCGCGGCTTGCCTCCACGGCTGCCTCAACCTCTGGCACGAGCTGGGAACGGACCGCCCCCTGGTCCAGCTCCGAACTCGCGATGGCAGCAACCAGCGGGCGGTCCAGGTGGCGCGTGACCTCCCGCCACCATCGGGCATCACGACGGTTCGGCAGTTGCAACACGGCCACGACACCTTGGACGTTGCGCACGCGATCGACCCACCCTGGCGAGTCCTCGTCCAGAACCACCAGAACAGGTAATGACTCGACACCAGCCAGACGCCGCAGCGAAGCCAGCCGGTCGCGCAGACCCGGAGCCTCCGGAGCGTCCACGCTCACCACGAGAGTCACCTCATCCACTGGCCAGGCTCCTTGTCCACGGCATCCGCATTTGCCCGCACCCGAGGCGCCGGCACTGCATGGCATCATAGGAGGATCATGCACACCGCCAGCCGCGAGGTCGACGTCCTCATCATCTCCGACCTCCGCTTTCCAGGCGGCACGTCCCAGAGCATCGCGGCGGAGATCGAGGCGCAGGCTGCTGCCGGGTACCGAACCGGCCTCGTTCAGGTCAATGCAGAACTGGTGCACAAGGTTGCCGGCGTCAACCCAGCGATCGCAGCGCTCGTCCGCGCAGGAAAAGCAGAACTCCTGGTGGGCTCCCGGGCCATTTCCACCCGCGTGACTGTGATACGTCATCCTGCCGTCCTCCATTCGGCAGCAGGGAACCTCCCGCCCATCGATACCGAGCATCTGGTCATCCTCCCCAACACAGGAACCACCGACACCGCCGGACGGTCGGTCTACGACGTCTCCACAGTCGATCGGTTGGCCCGCGCAGAGTTCGGCATCGCCCCGCTGTGGGCACCGATCGGCCCGCTGGTGCGCTCGCAGATCAGCGATCAGGTTCCGGCCGGCCGACTCATGAGCACGGACTGGGTCAACATCATCGACGTCGACCAATGGCAGCGGGAACGGCCTGCCAAGGCCGCCGACCGTCCCATAGTCGGCCGTCACAGCCGGTCGTCGCCCCAGAAGTGGCCGCGCGACGCAGAGACCATCCGTGCCGTCTACCCCGTGGACGGCACCTGGGAGGTACGGATTCTCGGGGGCGCGGAACCCGCAGCTCAGCTCTTGGGGGGCATGCCCAAGTCCTGGCAGGTACTCGAGTTCGGTGCAGTGGAGCCCGCCGAATTCCTCGCCGGCCTGGACTTTTTCATCTATTACCACGACCCCCGATGGGTCGAGGCCTTCGGCCGGACGATTCTCGAGGCACTGGCCAGCGGGATTCCGGCCGTGCTACCACCGCACTTTCGCCCGCTGTTCGCCGATAGTGCGATCTATGCCGAGCCTCACCAGGTTCGTTCGATCGTCGAATCCCTCTGGCGGGATCGCGCCGCCTACGATGCCCATGTCAAACAGGCCGCCGCAGTGGTACGAGAACGATTCAGCTACCAAACCCACGTGCGCCGTATCGGCAGGCTCATCGGCCCACCCTCGCAGCAGCACCGGCTCGCGGGCGGCTGCCAGTCCCCTGAACCGTCGCACGACTCATCGGCCGACCAGTCGCCGGCGGCAAGTGTCAGCCACAGCCACAGCACCCACACGCGTCCCAGAGTTCTGCTCGTGTCCAGCAATGGCACTGGCATGGGGCACTTGACTCGCCTGTTCTCCTACGCCCGGCGGCTCACGCCTGCAGTGGAGCCGTACTTTCTGTCGCTGTCCCAGGCCGTCCCTATCGCCGGCCAGCTGGGCTATCCGTATGAATATCTGCCCTCGGCACGGGCCCTCGAGATGCCGCCGGCCCGGTGGACGCCGATGTTCATCGAACGCGTCAGTGACACGATCGCGCGAGTGAGTCCCGACGTCGTGATCTTCGATGGGACCTGGCCGTATAACGGAATCGAGCAGATCCGTGAACGCCACCCCCGGCCACGCTGGGTGTGGTCTCGCCGCGGGATGTGGCGCCAGGGCGCCAACGTGGACCAAGTGAACAAGGCCGCGTGGTTCGATCTTGTCATCGAACCGGGAGACCTGGCCGCCGAACGGGACCATGGCGCGACGAGCACAGCACCAGCAAAACGCGTGGGACCGGTCACACTCCTGGACAGGGCTGACCTCCACGATTCCGCAGAGGCACGCGCTGCACTCGGGCTCCCCGCCGAGGGACCACTGGCACTTGTCTCGCTGGGCGCGGGAAACATCAACGACACCTCCCGAGACCTCGGCCGGGCCGCCGTCGAGCTGTCGAAACTGGGGGTAGGGGTCTGTGTGACCGTTCCAGAGATCGCAGCTTCCAGTGGTACCAGCGGGCTCGATGTCCACCTCGTCCGTGACTATCCGCTCTCCCGGCGCTTCGCCGCCTTCGACCTGATGATCAGTGCCTCCGGATACAACTCCTTCCACGAGGCCATGCGATTCGGTGTCCCGTCACTGTTCGTACCGAATGCCGCGACATCGCTGGACGACCAAGTCGCGCGAGCACAGTACGCCGAAGATCAGGGTTGGGCACACACCCTGGCGAGCCTCGGCGATAAGCGGACAGCCGCCGTCATCGACGATCTGCTGACCAGAGGACACGAAATGGCTGCCCGAGCCCAGGTCGCAGACCCCGGAAACGGTGCCGTCGAGGCGGCCGAGCTGATTCGCGGCCTCATCGATGAGGCGGCACAATGACGCGTTCCCGTGCACCTTGGCCAGTACGAGTGATGACCCGCTTCTCCTGGCGCATTCGCGCGATCCCGGGCATGAACCGGTTCGCCACCACCATCGTGGACATGCTCCGCGACAGCGATACCGCCCGAAAGGTCTTCTCCAGACTCTTCGACACCGACGTAACCGGCCTCAGTGGTGCGGTGTTCCTCAAATCGGGGACCCTGATCGCAGGACATGGGAGAGATAATCTGCCGGTCGTCCTCATCAGCCTCGTCGGTGTCTCCGAGGCACACGCTCCCGCACTCCTGGAGCGGATAGCTCAGGAACAAGTCCTCACGGGAGGGTTCCGGCCGGTCATTGTCATCGACTCCAATCTCTTCAGCGAGGTACGACAATACGGCTGGGCCGTTGACCACGTAATACCGCAGGACGCATGGTATGCAGATCAGCCGTGGAACGAGTACATCAGTGACCGGTTAATAGCAATGCGCCGCACCTATCAGGCTGTCGCACTCCTTGATATTACGCACGCTTCAGATTTGTCCTGGCTTTACCTGCGCAGCCTCACACGGCGCTACGCGTGAGGGCGTTCACCACTGAAGAATGCGATCGAGGACACGTCGCGGGACCGGTAGTCGGCTGCTGTAGAGTAGGCCGCGCCCGAACCGGGACACGGGGTTGCCCAGGAAGTGCCGCGACAAAACTGACCCTGTCCCAGAGCGGGTGAAACCTGAATTGGAGCAGCTCATGGATGTTGATCTGACTGTCGTAGGACTGGGCTACGTAGGGCTCCCACTCGCTTACGAAGCCGCCCACGCGGGGCTCACCGTCCGTGGCTACGATGTCAGCCAAGCCACTGTCCATGGCCTGAATCGGGGCGTATCCCACATCGGAGATCTTGTCGATGACGATATCGCAGCCATGCGTAGGCACGGATTCACTGCAACAACCGA
>Ga0079226_10004237_pt1 | contig 10952 bp, 10 predicted proteins | sample Poulit2014_FD_76345 | JGI IMG/M metagenome (GOLD analysis project Ga0079226, IMG submission 76345) | Agricultural soil microbial communities from Georgia to study Nitrogen management - Poultry litter 2014 | ecosystem: Environmental > Terrestrial > Soil > Agricultural land | place: USA: Georgia...
AATGTCCGCACTTTCTATATGAATCCTTACGGCATTGTAGTAAACGAAAATACCAATGGGATCATTACTGCAAATGGACACAGTTATGAAGATGTGAAGATGAGAACGGAAAATACCAATTTTGCCCTTCTTGTCTCCAAGCATTTTTCTGAACCCTTCCGGGACAGCAATGGTTACGGAGAAAGTATTGCGCGCCTGTCAAATATGTTGGGAGGAGGCGTTATCGTACAGCGCTTCGGAGATCTGATGAGAGGCCGCCGCAGTACTGTCAGCCGTATCCAGGAAGGACTGGTCCGTCCAACTTTAAAGGCCACCCCGGGAGATCTGAGTCTGGTCCTGCCTAAACGGATCCTGGACGGCATTATTGAAATGATCCATGCTTTAGATAAAATTGCTCCCGGTACAGCCAACGATGATACTCTGCTCTATGGCGTAGAAGTAAAATTCTATAATATGGAAGTGGAGATAGATGAAAATCTGGAGAGTCCTTATAAGGGACTTTATATCATCGGTGACGGCAGCGGTGTGACCCATTCCCTGTCCCATGCCTCTGCCTCCGGTGTCTACGTAGCAAGACATATTTTGGGAACCTTATAACAGTTTTCTGCAGGGTTTCCTATATAAAAATGCTCTGAATTTCTTTTCCGGCATAAAATAACCGCAACCGGAAAAGCTCCCAGAGCATTTTTATATCAGGTATCTAAATCCCTGTTCTCACACTACTTATTTTGCCAGTTTCAGCATAATTTCATTGCTCCTGGCCACAAATTTGGTCATTTCTTCCGGTGTCAGCTGTCTGTGGCTGATCAGCGCCAGATCATAAAGCTGCTCGCAAAACATCTGAATATTTTCGCCTTCTTTATGTTCCAGTACATACTGCACCAGCTTGTTATTGGCATTTAACACCAGTGTCTCTTGTCCGCCGAACATGGAAGGATCCATGCCATACATATTATACATCTTCATCATTTCCTGCATACGGCGGCTTTCCTCGGAAATCGTCATCATAGAAGATACATTTTCATTTTTCAGACTTTCTACCTTTACAGTCAGATTGTCCTTATTCAGTGCTTTTTTAAAGAGTTCTGACAGTTCTTTTGTCTCTTCTCCCAGATCTCTTCCATCTTCTTCTTTTACAGCATCTGTCACATCCGCGTCAATACGAAGGAACCTTACATTTTCCTTTATCTGTTCCACATGGGAAATAAATGGAGAATCAATGTTATGTTTCAGGATCACTGCATCCAGCCCCTGCTCCTTAAACATGTTGATATACTGGCTCTGCTGCACTTCATCTGTAACATAGTAGATATTGATCTTTTCAGGTTCTTTCTTAGCTTCCTCAGCAGCCTCTTTTGCTGTTTCTTCTTTGTTCTCCTCTGTTACCTGCTCCTGTTCTTCTTTCGCCTCTTCCTCTGTCTTTTCCGAAGTATTTTCCTTAATACAATCTTCCAGAGTCAGATATTTTCCATCCAAGTTTTTATAGAGGATATAATCCATTATTCTTTCTGAAAACTTGCTGTCCTTAATGCATCCAAACTTGATAAAGGGACTGATGTCATCCCAATATTTCTCATAGTTTTCTCTGTCTGTCTTGCACATTCCTGTCAGCTTATCAGCCACTTTTTTGCTGATATAATCGGAGATCTTCTTTACAAATCCGTCATTCTGAAGTGCGCTTCTGGACACATTCAAAGGAAGATCCGGGCAGTCAATAACACCCTTTAACAGCATAAGGAACTCTGGAATCACCTCTTTAATATTATCAGCGATAAATACCTGATTGTTATACAGTTTAATGGTTCCCTCAATAGATTCATACTCCATATTGATCTTCGGGAAATACAAAATACCCTTTAAATTAAATGGGTAATCCATGTTCAAATGGATCCAGAATAGAGGCTCTTTATAATCCATAAATACCTTCCGGTAGAATTCCTTATACTCCTCCTCTGTACACTCATTTGGATGTTTCATCCAAAGAGGATTGGTATCGCTTAAGGAAACTGGACGTTTATTGATCTTCACCATATCTCTGGCAGGAGAAACCTCTACGGTTTCTTTCTCACCCTTGTCATTTTCCTTTTCTTCAGTCTTGGCGTCCTCATGGATATGTTCTACAACCACATCATCATCTCTCAGCTCAGACTCCTCGATCGTCTCATATTCCTGAGGCGCATTAGCTTTGGAAAGGTAGATTTCCACCGGCATAAATGAGCAGTATTTCTCAATCACTTCTCTCATTCTGTATTCATTAGCAAACTCCAGACTGTCTTCATTTAAAAACAGCGTGATCTCCGTACCTACTTCAGTACGGTTTCCCTCTCCCATTTCATATTCTGTGCCTCCGTCGCATTCCCAATGTACAGGTTCCGCCCCTTCTTTATAGGAAAGAGTATCGATATGCACCTCATCTGCTACCATAAAGGCGGAATAAAATCCAAGTCCGAAATGTCCGATGATCTGATCATCATTGGTTTTGTCTTTATACTTTTCAAGGAATTCTGTAGCCCCTGAAAAGGCGATCTGAGTAATATATTCTTCCACCTCTTCAGCAGTCATTCCAAGACCTGTATCAATAAATTTCAGAGTTTTTTCTTCTGGATTTACAATCACATCAATCTTATTTTTATGACCTTCCGGGAAAGTGTAATCTCCCATAACCTCCAGTTTTTTCAGCTTTGTGATAGCATCACAGCCGTTTGAGATCATCTCACGGACAAAAATGTCATGATCGGAATACAGCCATTTCTTAATGATCGGAAAAATATTTTCGCTATTAATTGATAAAGTACCACGCTTATTAGCCATGATAAATACATCTCCTTTTTCTTCTTTTAGCATTTGGGCTTTCCTTTTCCACTGAGCCCCTGTCTAATGAACATATTAATACCCAAACTGCAAAAAGTCAAGGGAAAATTAGCACTCATTTTAAATGAGTGCTAATAATTTTATTTCTTTTGAATTTTTTGAGCTACAATAAAAATATTTGGTGGGTTCTGATGCAGATTTACAATTTCCAGGACCAAAAACCCGTGTTTCTGGATCTTTCTCATAAGTCCGATGGGTGTTTCAAAAGACGTATAAGGCATCAGTCCCAATTTACTCTTCCAGAATTTTTCAGCAGAGGCCAGTGAAAAATTTCTGGCCAGGCAGTCAGTGGCAGAAATAAAGATTCCTCCCGGTTTCAGAAGATCATGAATCTTTTTCAACACTTCATCCTGATTTTTCATGTAAAGAAGTACGTTGTAGGCAGCCACGGCATCATAGCTTCCGGCCTTTTCTTCAAGCTCCATAATATCTTTCTTCAAAAACTGAATATTGGATTTCCCGCTTTTATCCATTTTTTCTTTCGCCTTGTCCAGCATCTCTCTGGATGTATCTATGGCTGTGATCTTTTTTACATAACCGGCCAGTGGAATGGTAGCGTTTCCTGTACCGCATCCGATCTCCAGGATCCTGTCTTCTTGACTTAAAAAATGGGCCGAGCGCTTTACAATCTTTTTATATGTGCCTTTATATTCAGGGATTACCTGGGCATCATATATCCGGGAACGCCTGTCCCAGAATCTGCGGCTGTCACATCTGTTTTTTTTCATGATCTCACTCCTGTTCCTAGTTTGTCTCCCGATATCTGTTTCTGCCTGATTATTTTCTCCATCCGGGCAGAATCTATCCTTCAACGATCAGATATCCGCCTCCAGGCAGGGAGAATACCTCACTGGCCTCTTCCAGTTCTTCATCAGACATACCGTCTACATCCATACCATTTTCTTCAAAATAATCCCGGACCTCCCTCAGAGAATCGACTACTGCAGCCATGCAGTCTTCCAAAAAAGCTTCTGCTTCTTCCATAGTCTCTGCAACAGGCTCAGAAAAAAGCTGTCCCTGATTTTTTAAAAAGGTTAAAACACACTCATCGCTGTACTCGTTCATTCTCATTTCCTCCCTTACATTTTGTATGTATGCGTCAGCTATCCTGTACATGCCCCTTCTGTCAGGATTCTGATATTTTTATTTGCTTTCTGTACAAACTCCAGAATTTCCTCTGGCTTGTCCACGATCAGATCTGCCCTGTGCTCCTCCAGCTCAGACCTTGGCCGGAATCCCCAGGTCACCCCTATCGTAAACATCCCGGCTCTGTGCCCTGTCTCCATATCTGTATCTGTGTCACCCAGATATAAACATTCCTCAGGCTTGGCAGAAAATTCTTCTGCAATAGTCAGAGCGCCTATAGGGGACGGTTTTCTCGGAACCTTTTCTGTCTGTCCCTGGACTTTATGAAACATATCTTTCCCGAAGATCTTTTCCACTACCTCTACGGCTGCCACATGGGGCTTATTGGAAAGGACGGCAATCTTCAGGCCTTCTTGTTTGAGGCCTTCCAGAAGTCCTATGATCCCATCAAAGGGTTTTACATGGTAAAACGGATTCTCTTCAAACCATTTTCTGTAAAGACTCCTGACCTGCTCATAGTCTGCCTCTTCCCCTCCCGGCACAGCAGCCAGCATTTTTCTTACCAGCTCATCCGCCCCGTTTCCGGCATAAAAATTATAATCTTTTACCGGTATAGGAGGGAGATGAAAATGCGCTAATGTTTTATTTCCCACATAAGCAATAGATTCTACGGTATCCGCTATCGTTCCGTCTAAGTCAAAAATACATGCCTTATACATGTCCTTTCTCCCCTTGATCTGAATCCCCATATTTTTCATTTCCTGATAAAGCCTTGCCAGAGGCAGACCGACTACATTGCTGTAATCTCCCTGGATCTCTCTGATAAAAACAGCTCCTTTGCCCTGGATCCCATAGGCTCCTGCTTTATCCATTGGCTCTCCTCCTGCTACATAGTCCTCTATCTCCCTGTCAGACATAGGATAAAAGCTTACCTGGGTGGTTTCGTGAAAAGTAATGCCTTCCGTCTTTCCACTCTCTCTGTTCATAACCGTGACCCCGGTAAATACCTGATGCGTCCTTCCTCTAAGCAGGGACAGCATATGTACCGCATCTGCCTGAGATTTTGGTTTTCCTAATATTTTTCCGTCCAGAGCAACCACCGTATCTGCTCCTATCACTATGCAGTCCTGATCCATGCCGGAAAACACTTCCAGACATTTTTCCCGGGACAGTTCTTCCACCATCGCTCCCGGATCCGTCTCTGCTGTTTGTTCCTTTCCTTTAGAAGGACAGACCTCAAATGAAACGCCAATCTGTTCTAAAAGCTCCCGGCGTCTGGGAGAAGCGCTTGCAAGTATTATTTTTCTCATGTCCTGCTCCTTTTGTCCTAACTTTCTGTATATCTGATCTCAAGTTTAAGTATAGCCTGTCTCTTTCCTGTATGCAACTAAAAAATAAGGCGCTGTCACATTAAAGTTGCTATGCGACAACACCTTATTATTTATCTGTACAGTTCGTCAGTGTTCCTTATATGTTTTACTGAGCCAAAGCCTTGCCTAAATTCCTGCAGGCTTCTTTTGCTTCCTCATCTGGTTCTTCATTGCAGATCACTCCATCCTGGATCAGATCAGCGCCGTCTTCCCTGCAGGCTGTTTCCCAGTTCCGCATCCATTCTCCGTCGCCCCAGCCGTAAGATCCAAAAAGCCCGATCTTTTTGCCGGATAGCCCGCCTTTACAGCTCTCAAACATAGGCGCAAACTCTGTATCTTCCAGTTCTTCGTCTCCCATAGAAGGGCAGCCAAATGCAACGGCGTCATATTCTCCCATTTTATCGCCTGAAAAAGCGCTGGCCTCAAATACATCCGCCTCGGCTCCGGCTTCTTTCATTCCTTGTTCTACTTCCTGAGCCATAGCCTCTGTATTTCCTGTTCCACTCCAGTATACAACTGCTGTTTTCATAAATAAGTACCTCTCTTTTTAAAATATTTTCTATGTTAAGCAGCTACGATCAGCTGCCTCACAGGCTTTCCTGCCAAAAATAATCTTTGATAAACTTCTTCGCATTTCTTGTACCTGCAGAAAGTCTTTATGGCCGAACACTCGTCGCAATATACTTTCCAGCATCCGCAGCATTTACAGTTCTTACCCTGGTTCATCATAAATCCCAGAACATCCTCTTCCGGATATCCCAGGAAAAGACCTACCTCATGAGGAAAGCTGCCATTCTCTCCCATTCTGCCTTTCAGGATTTCAATGGCTTCTTCCAGAGTCTCATAAGAATATCCCTGGCTTTGCAAAATTTTCCTTGTCTTTTCTCTTTTCAGTTCCTGCTCCAGTTTTCCCACCCGGAAAACATATAAAAGAGCTCTCTGGCCGTTTATTTTCATGACGCAGAGATCCAGTCCCTTTTCTCTGAAAATCTCTTTCCATTCAGCAAGAACTCCTTTTAATTCCTCTTCATCTTTCCAGGGAAACCAGAAAAGATTCGCTGTCTTCAGTCCCGCTAATGTGGGAGCGCTGTGTCTGATAAGAAATTCATCCAGCATTTACCTGTCCTCCTTTGATTTCTTCCAGAACAGACTGAAGAGCCGCCGTACTGCTTCTGTGTATCCTGACAATGGGAATATTATTTCTTTTTGCTTCCTGAGAAGCATTCATGACCATCTTGTGGGAAACCGTATTCGTAAATAAAAGAAGCAGATCCGGACAGCCCATCTTTTTCTTGATGGAACCATGCTCCTTTACAAATACTTTTGCTTTGCAGCCATAATCCTGACAAAGATTTTCGTATCTTGCCACCATTCTTTCATTTCCGCCTATAATCACAATACTCATATGGAATCGCTCCTTTCTAGTTAGTTTTTTCTAACCACATATGGAAAAATAAAACGGAACTCTTTTGTCCGCTTCAGTACTATAAAAAATCAGTTTTGTTTAATTAGTTTTAACTAACCATTATATTACTGATTTTTCTCTTTTTTGTCAATAGGTTTTATAAAACTTTTTCAATTTGACTTGGATTTTTCTCCATGATAAACTGAGATAAAAATTCCTCTGAGATACGTTGTTTATATTGCAAAGGAGCCTGGAGCAATGAAAATTTTATTTACCGATTTAGACGGAACCTTATTAAATAAAGAGAAAAAAATCTCTTCTGATGATCTTGAGGCAATTGCAAGAGCCTCACGCCAGGGAAATATCACCGTGATTTCTACAGGGCGTTCCCTTTCTTCCGCACGCCCGTATATTGATCAGCTGGCTTCTGTCCAGGAGCAATGCTACGCTATTGTTTATAATGGCGGACTGATCTATGACTGCAGAGATCAGAAAGTACTCTATCAAAAAACCATCCCTCTTCCCTATGTAGATTATATTTTCCGGCAGGCAGAAAAATTCCATATCCACTGTCAGACTTATGAGAATGGATATGTTTTGGCTTCCAGGGACAGCGAGGAGCTGAGAGAATATGCTTCCCATACCAGCATGCCGGTGCGGATTCTTCCGGATCCTCCCGGGGCGCTTACAAAAGAGCCTTTTAAGGTTCTCACCTCCTGCCTTCATGATAAACCCCTTCATCAAGCCTATCGCCATTCTCTGGAGGACTGGGCAAAAGATAAGATTTCTCTCTTTTTTTCCAGTGAATACTATCTGGAGCATGTTCCATTAGGCGTTTCCAAAGGCAACGGGATCCGTCATCTTTGCGGCCTCCTGGATGTGCCTATCGAAAATACCTATGCCGCAGGAGACGCGGAAAATGACATTTCCATGCTGAAAGCTGTTCACATGGGAATTGCAATGGCAAACGGGGAAGAAGAGGTCAAAAAATCAGCAGATTATATCACAAAATCTGACAATAATCATGGGGGAATCTCTGAAATCATTAAAAACTTTATAGAAAATTAATGAAAACCCCTTCCATTCTTCTTATAAGTTGGATTATAATAGAGAAAATATAAATGAGACGGATAGTTTTTACAAACAATGTCTGAAATGGAAAGAAAGGATTTAAAGCATATGGGAAATTTAGGGAAAAAACTTTTAGGTGTAGGAGCTATTGGCGCTGCTGCCGGAGCTGCGGTTTATTACTTTGTTAAAAAGAAAAATGAAGATCCTGATCTGCAGGAAGAGTTTGCTGATTTTCAGGATAATGTAAAGGAGACAGCCGCATCAGCGGTAAACGTAGCATCTAAATTAAAAGACGCTGTAGAAAAATCTGTAGACAATGCTGTAAACAAAGTAAAAGAACATACCGATGATTTTATTGACGATGATATTTTTGAGGAAGAAGATACTTTTTCAGAATCCGTCAAAGATACGGCTGAAGAGATAAAAGAGGCAGGCAAAGAAGCTGCTGCTAAGGCCGTGGAAAAAACAGAGGAAGCCGTAGAAAAAATAAAAGAAACAGCCGGGGATGTAAAGGAAGCTGTAGAAGAATCATAAGCTTGGATAAATATCTCTGCTGTCCTGCCGCAAAGAGGCGGTCTTTTGAAAGAGTAATTTATTAATCTGTAGTTCTTTGGGAGTTTAATGGTAAAACATGCGGATAAGAATTGGATTATTTTGCTGCTGTTTCACCATTTGGCTCCTTTTTTTGTGAGGAGGAATGCTATTGAATGAAGTATTGCTGTTAGTCGGGATCGTAATTATGATTTGTATTTTATTGGGACATTTTGCTGAGAATCTTCCAATCCCTTCTCTTCTGATCTTCATAGGTCTGGGAATGTTTTTTGGGGTAAACGGACCTATAGGAATACAATTTGATGACTATTCTGTATCAGAAAATATCTGCACCATCTGTCTGGTATTCATTATGTTCTATGGAGGCTTCGGCACAAATATAACATCTGCCAGACCTGTACTGTCCAAGTCAATCTGCCTCTCTACTCTTGGAGTACTTTTTACCGCCGGATTTACCGGAACATTTATACATTTTATCCTGAAATTACCCTGGACAGAAAGTGTCCTTATCGGTAGTGTAATCGCTTCCACAGATGCAGCCTCTGTGTTTAGTATACTTCGGTCTCAAAATCTGGCTTTAAAAGATAATACCGCCTCCCTTTTAGAAGTAGAATCCGGTTCCAACGATCCGGTCTCATACATGCTCACCCTGGTTCTCATCGCCGTAATGACAGGGGAAAAGATTTCCGTTCCTCTTATGCTTTTTCAGCAGATTTTCTTCGGGCTGGCCGGAGGATTTCTCATTGGCTGGACAGGAATCCTCCTGCTGAGGCATTTCAACTTTTATATGGAACAGGGACGGACGATTTTCGTATTCGCTATAGCTCTTACCGCCTATGCCCTGCCTTCTCTTGCAGGAGGAAACGGTTATCTCAGTGTATATCTCTGCGGCATTTTAATGGGCAATTTTTACATACCTGATAAAAAATATCTGGTTCATTTTTTTGATACCATCACGGGGATATCTCAAATGATCATCTTTTTCCTTTTAGGGCTTCTGGTGACTCCTTCTCAGCTAGGTCCCGTGCTGATCCCTGCTGTTTTGATCATGGTTTTTCTCACCTTAGTCGGAAGGCCTTTAAGCGTACTTTTGATCCTCTCCCCCTTCCGGTCTTCCCTGCGCCAGATCGGCGTGACTGCCTGGTCCGGTCTCAGAGGCGTAGCATCTATTGTTTTTTCCATCCTGGTGGTTCTCCACGATGTTTCTATGGAATATAACCTTTTTAACCTGGTATTTTGCATTGTACTGATGTCTATCGCCATCCAGGGTACGCTTCTTCCCTGGATATCTGAAAATCTCCAGATGATCGATCTCCATGGAAATGTCGAAAAGACTTTTAACGATTACCAGGAATCTACAGGAGTTAATTTTATAAAGATCCATGTAAAAGAAGGGGATCGGCTGGCACACTGTCTATTAAGGGACGCTGCACTTCCCTCCGGACTGCTGATCATCATGATCATCCGGGGCGCCGAAAGCATTGTTCCCAACGGGAATACGGAAATCCTTCCCGATGACCTTCTGGTAGCCGCTGCACCTGAGTTTGAAGACAGAAGAAACCTGTCCCTTTATGAAAATGTAATACGTCCCAATCACCCCTGGCTGAATAAGCCGCTCAGAAAAATCTCTATTCCTGCAGGCTGTCTGATCGTTTTGATTTTAAGAGACGGCGCTTCTATCATCCCTGAAGGAAAAGATATTCTCCGGGAAGGTGACATTATCGTTACTGCCAGATTTTAAAAATAGGGTAAATAAGGCTGTATAAAGCAGGGAGCCGGATCCAAGCATCCAGCTCCCTGCAGTCTATACTTGTTTAATTTTCCCAAAGTCTTTTCAGTTCGTTCATCGCCTTTTCTATATCCTCTTCTCTTAAAGTGGCATAGCCTAGAAGAACCTGGGCATTCTCTGTTTCTGCTTTCTGTATCCGGTATTCGGACACTCCATAGACTTTAATACCGGCCTTTTCTGCCCGCAAGACAGCCTCTTTTTCCGTCAGTCCGTTATGAAATCCTACCAACAGATGAACGCCTGCATTTTCCCCGGAAAAAGTACAGATATGGGACATATCTTTCAAAAGACGTACCATCATATCATGTTTATTTTTATACACAGCCCGCATGCGGTTTAAATGCCTCTCGTAATATCCTTCCCTGAGAAACAGCTCCAGAATCTTTTGATCTGTTTTAGAAACCGTCACGGAAAAGGGATGTCCTAAAGACAGATATGCATTCATCAGTGAAACAGGAAGCACCATATAGCTGACTCTGACGGAGGGGGCCAGAGATTTAGAAAAAGTCCCCAGGTAGATCACACAGCCTTTCTGATCAAAACCTGCAAGAGCAGGGATAGGCTGTCCTTTATAGCGGAATTCACTGTCATAATCATCTTCTATGATATATCTTTCTTCCGTACTCTGCGCCCATTTCAAAAGTTCCATCCGTCTTTTCATAGGCATGACCATTCCCATAGGGAATTGATGGGACGGCATCACATAGGCGGTATCCGCTCCGCTTTTTTCCAGTTCTTCTATCCGGATCCCCTGACCGTCCTGTCCTACCGGAAGGATCTGACATCCCAAATGGATCAGGTCATAATA
>Ga0079226_10004238_pt1 | contig 10951 bp, 7 predicted proteins | sample Poulit2014_FD_76345 | JGI IMG/M metagenome (GOLD analysis project Ga0079226, IMG submission 76345) | Agricultural soil microbial communities from Georgia to study Nitrogen management - Poultry litter 2014 | ecosystem: Environmental > Terrestrial > Soil > Agricultural land | place: USA: Georgia...
AACTCTTAAAAATGTTGATCCAGAAAAATTAGCAGAAGCAAAGACATTAAGTGATTCTATGGATTTAGCAGTAAGCTATAATCTGCAAAAATCTTTTGAAGGAGAGGAAAGTGAGGAAGATTTAAACATTAATGTGGATAGAACTGTGGTAGAAATCACCATTTCAGATAATTTAATGTTTAGAAGTGGAAGCTATAGAGTAAATCCAAAAGCTTATGATTTATTAAGTAAAATTGCAGATTTAGCAAAATCAGAGCCTGCTATTGATGTATTAGTTGAAGGACATACAGATTCTCAAACTTTAGTAGAAGGATCTTATATTGAAGATAACTGGGATTTAAGTTTAAGACGTTCAGCATCTGTAGTCAGAATTTTACAAGATAAATATGATGTAGAAGGAAAACAGCTCATCGCTTCAGGAAGAAGTAGTTTTATGCCTGTAGCCGATAATGAAAGTGTTGAGGGAAGAGAAAGAAACAGAAGAACAAGAATTATTATTCTTCCAAACCTTGATAAATTCTTAGCTTTATTAGGAGAAGAAGAATAAATAAAAGTAAATAATCACTTCAAAAATGTCGATTTTATAAAAGAAATCGACATTTTTTTATGCTTTCATTTTAGCAAAAAAATCCCAACAAACCACGCCTGCGCTCACCGCAATATTTAAAGAATGTTTTGTACCCAATTGTGGAATTTCAACAACAACATCACTTGCAGAAACCACTTCTTGCTGAACTCCTTTTACTTCATTACCAAAAACCAAAGCATATTCTGTGTCTTTTTCTATCTGAAAATCATTGAGCATTACCGCTTCTTCTGCTTGTTCTATAGAGATGATTTTTACGCCTTTAGCTTTAAGTTTTTCAATAAGTGTTGAGGTGTTTTCTACATATTCCCAATCCACACTTTTTGTAGAACCTAAAGCAGTTTTTCTAATTCCTTTGTCAGGCGGAGTAGCAGAAACTCCACATAAATAAATCTTTTTAAACAAAAAAGCATCTGCTGTTCTGAAGATAGAACCAATATTATTTGTACTTCTAATATTATCTAAAATAATAGAAATAGGAGTTTTTTCAGCTTTTTTAAAATCTTCTACAGATAAACGATCTAATTCTTCATTTTTTAATTTTCGATAATGCATAAAAATAATTATTCAGCTTTTTGACTTGATAAAAAGAAAGGCTAAAGATAAAAAAATAGCCTTTAATCATTATTGAGAAACTTAACTTTAATAAGATTTTCTTAAGTTAGTAATTTTATAAACTCATTTTAAAAAATTACATTTGTTGAAATTCAATCTAATATGGGAAATTCCTTCGGAAAATTATTTAAACTAACCACTTTTGGAGAATCTCATGGAAAAGCTATTGGCGGAATAATAGAAGGTTGTCCAGCCGGAATAAAATTAAATTTTCAGCAAATTCAATATGAATTAGACAGAAGAAAACCAGGACAATCCAAAATTACTACCCAACGAAAAGAAGCTGATCAAGTTGAGTTTTTATCAGGAATTTTTGAGGGAAAAACCACAGGAACTCCAATCGGATTTATCATTCAAAATAAAGATTATAAATCAAGGGATTACGATCATATAAAAGAAGTGTATAGACCCAGCCATGCAGATTTTACTTATGATCAAAAATATGGTTTTAGAGATTATCGCGGCGGAGGACGCTCCAGTGCAAGAGAAACCGCCTGCAGAGTGGTTGCCGGAGCTATAGCAAAACAATTTTTAAAAAATATAAAAATCACTGCTTATGTTTCTGCTGTAGGAAAACTTGAATTAGATAAAAAACAAGAAGATTTAGATTTTTCAGAAATAGAAAAAAATCCTGTGCGTTGTCCAGATGCAGAATGGGCAAAAAAAATGGAAGATTACATAAAATCTATCCGAAAAGAAGGAGATACTATTGGAGGAATTATAAACTGTTATGTAGAAAATCTCCCTATCGGATTGGGCGAACCAGTTTTTGATAAATTACATGCACAATTAGGAAAAGCTATGCTTTCTATCAATGCAGTAAAAGGTTTTGAATATGGAAGTGGTTTTTCAGGAATCAAAATGAAAGGAAGTGAACACAATGATATTTTTGAAAAATCAGGAAAAACCAAAACAAATCACAGCGGTGGAATTCAAGGAGGGATTTCTAATGGAATGCCCATTTATTTTCGTGTAGCTTTTAAACCTGTGGCAACCATTATGCAAAAACAACAAACAATAAATAAAGATTTTGAAGAAGTAAAAATGCAAGGAAAAGGTCGTCATGACCCTTGTGTAGTTCCAAGAGCAGTACCTATTGTTGAGGCAATGACTGCATTAGTTCTGGCAGATTTTGTATTATTACAAAATTCTTTAAAAAATTCATCTCAGTTATAAAAAACAATACTTATGGGAAAATTAGCATTACATTGGAAAATATTAATCGGAATGGGAGCAGGAGTGCTTTTCGCATTGATTTTAACCAATTTTTCTTGGGGTCCTAATTTTATAGCAGATTGGATTAAACCTTTTGGAACAATTTTTATAAATGCTTTAAAATTAATTGCTGTTCCTTTGATTTTAGGATCTTTAATCAAAGGAATTTCTGATTTAAAAGATATTTCAAAACTCTCAAAAATGGGTTTTCGAACCATAAGTATTTATACTGGAACCACAATTGTAGCAGTTTGTATAGGGTTATTAATTGTAAATATCATAAAACCAGGAAATACAATTTCTGATTCCACCCGAATAGAATTAGTTGAAAATTATGGCGGAGAAGCAGATTTAGCCAGACAAGGAGCAGAAGAACAAAGAGAAGCTGGTCCGCTTCAGCCTTTAGTAGATTTAGTTCCAGAAAATATTATTGGCGCAGCAAGTTATAATGCAAATATGTTGCAAGTTATTTTCTTCGCAATTTTCTTCGGTGTTTCTTTAATCTTAATTCCAGAAGAAGTAGGAAAACCTGTAAAAAGTTTTTTTGATGGTTTTAATGATGTGATTCTCAAAATGATTGACCTCATTATGCTCACCGCTCCTTATGGAGTTTTTGCACTTTTAGCAGCTTTAGTAGTAGAATCTCCCAGCGCAGATTTATTTGCAGCTTTAGCTATGTACGCACTTTGTGTGTTGATTGGCTTAGCCTTAATGATAGGTTTTTATGTATTATTAGTTTGGATTTTCACCAAAAGAACACCAAGTTTTTTCTTAAAAGGAATTTCTCCTGCACAGCTTTTAGGATTTTCAACCAGTTCAAGTGCAGCAACTCTACCCGTAACTATGGAAAGAGTAGAAGAACACTTGGGCGTAGAAAGCGATGTTTCCAGTTTTGTTCTTCCCATTGGAGCAACTATAAATATGGATGGAACAAGTCTTTATCAAGCTGTAGCCGCAGTTTTTATTGCCCAAGCTTTCGGAATGGATCTTTCTTTTGCCGCACAAATGGGAATTGTTGCCACAGCAACTTTAGCCTCCATCGGGTCTGCTGCTGTTCCTGGCGCAGGAATGGTAATGCTGGTTATTGTTTTAGCACAAGCCGGAATTCCAGAAGCAGGATTAGCCTTGATTTTTGCTGTTGATAGACCTTTAGATATGTGTAGAACAACTGTAAATATCTCTGGAGATGCCGCAGTTTCTATGTTAGTAGCAAAATCTATTGATAGACTTAAAGATATTTCATTAATCAAAAAAGATTAACTTTTTAATAAACATAATTCACCACATGCCAAATGGCGACAAGTTCAATTAAACGAACTGAATTTTCAATATTGAAAAGCACTTTGTTATAGGAAGAAGAGCTTCCTTCATAAACTTTATGGTCTTTAATATTAGCAATTATCTTATTATAAGAAGAAGAGTTTTCTTTATAAATCTTTCCATCTTTAATATTCATTAAAACATCATTATAACTACTGGAATTACCCCGATAAACCTTCCCGTCTTTTACAGAATATAAAACCTTAGAATAATTTGTAGAATTTCCTTCATAAATTTTATTTCCAGAAATATTGATTAAAATATCATTATAGCTCGAAGAATTTTCATTGTAGATTTTATTCTCATCTAAATTGCAAATCACTTTGTTGTAAGAAGAATTATTTCCTTCATAAACCTTTGTTTGTGCTATATTTATATTGAAGAAGAAAATAAATATACTGAATAATAATGCTTTCATAAGAACTTTGAATTTTAGTTGAGCTGGTTTGATAAATATAATGAAAATATTTTTTCTAACTAAAATCATTAAAACTCTTTTCCTGTCATTCTGGAAAAATTTCCCAGAGGAAATTTTATTCAGAATCTCCTGTTTTGAAGTTTGAGCTATCATTTTTCCTAACAATCAAATTTACTACGTGAAAAGCATTACGGAAAAAGACTACGCGGGATGCTGAATCTAGTTCAGCATGACAGGGGGTTCTCATCTCCTGTCATTCTGGAAAAATTTCTCAGAAGAAATTTTATTCAGAATCTCCTGTTTTGAAGTTTGAGCTATCATTTTTCCTGACAATCAAATTTACTACGTGAAAAGCACTATGGAAAAGGACTGCGCGAGATGCTGAATCAAGTTCAGCATGACAGGGAGGCTTGTTTTTCTGTTGTTTTGAAAAGTTACTTCTTTCATTCTGGAAAAATTTCCCAGAGGAAATTTTATTCAGAATCTCATGTTTTAAAGTTTGAGCCATCATTTTCTTGACATTCAAATTTACTACGTGAAAAGCATTAGGGAAAAGGACTACGCGAGATGCTGAATCAAGTTCAGCATGACAGGGGGTTCTCATCTCCTGTCATTCTGGAAAAATTTCTCAGAAGAAATTTTATTCAGAATCTCATGCTTTGAAGTTTGAACCATCATATTCTTGACAATCAGACTTACTACATGAAAAAACATTACGGAAAAGAACTATGCGGGATGCTGAATCAAGTTCAGCATGACAGGGGGGGCTTGTTTTTCTATTGTTTTGAAAAGTTACTTTTTTTATTCTGGGAACCACACTTATTTCCTGTCATTCTGGAAAAATTTCCCAGAGGAAATTTTATTCAGAATCTCATGCTTCGAAGTTTGAACTATCATTCTTCTGACAATCAAATTTACTACGTGAAAAGCATTATGGAAAAGGACTGCGTGAGATGCTGAATCAAGTTCAGCATGACAGGGGTCAGGGGTTATTTAGACTTTTATAATTAACCTTCATTTATTTCAACCCTAAGGGTTTATATAAGTTTCTCCATTCAGGATTTTCTTTTTCAATTAATTGTATTTTCCATTCTCTTCTCCAATTCTTCAGTTGTTTCTCCCGAGCAATAGCATCATTTACATATTGGAAATTTTCATAATAAACTAAAAGTTTTAAATTGTATTTAGCTGTAAATTTACTTCCCTCTTTATTTAAATGTCGTTCCATGCGATCATCTAATCCTCCTGTAACACCGATGTATAAAACTCCCCGAGGTTTATTTGTCAGGATGTAAACTGTATAATTGTGATAAGTTCGTTTCATTTCCTGTTCTTTGGTTTGGATAAATTTAAAATAAAATTTATTAAGATTTTAATTTTGTTTTCTTCTTTTGATTGAATTATTTTGTAAAAGTATTATAGAAAAGGATTGCGTGGGATGCTGAATCAAGTTCAGCATGACAGGGAGTTCTTGTTTTTCTGTTGTTTTGAAAAATTACTTCTTTTATTCTGGAAACCACACTCATATCCTGTCATTCTGGAAAAATTTCTCAGAAGAAATTTTATTCAGAATCTCATGCTTTGAAGTTTGAACCATCATTTTTTTGACAATCAAATTTACTACGTGAAAAGCATTATGGAAAAAGGACTACGTGGGATGCTGAATCGAGTTCAGCATGACAGGGAATTTATGCTTTTATTATTCAGAATCTCATGCTTTGAAGTTTGAACTATTATTTTTTTTAAAAAGGCTGAATCATCACGGAGAAAGATTATTTTATCTATATTTAACAAAAAAAGTCAATGAAAAATATTGTTTTTTCTCTTTTATTTTCTGTTTTAGTTTTTCAGATCAGTCAAGCTCAAAAACGCTATGATAAATGGTGGGAAGAAGTAGAGGAATTAGAAATAAAAGGAAAATCAAAATCAGCCTTAGAAAAGTCAAATTTTATTTATAAAAAAGCAAAAAAACAAAATAAAGATAAACAGCTGATCAAAGCTTTTTTATATAAAACCAAGTATGAACTTATTTTAAAAGAAGAAGTTTATCAAGAAGTTATAGAAAATTTTGAAGAAGAAATTTCTAAACAAAAAACACCTGTTAAACAGATTTTTTCTTCTATTTATGCAGAAAGTTTAGCGAAATATTATCAGCAAAATCGTTATCGAATTACAGAAACTAAATCTTCTGAAAACACAGAAGAATTTCAAAACTGGAACAGAGAGGATTTTCAAGAAAAAATTCATTTTTATTATAAAAAATCATTAGAAAATAAATCAGCATTACTTCAATTAAAAGATGAAAACTGGAAAGATTTATTAGAATATGGTAGAAATTATAAGATTTATCAAAACACTATTTATGACTTATTAGCAAGAAGATATTTAGATTTTTTGAAAAATGAATCCTTTACCATTCAGCCGAAAAATCTTCAAGAATTTCATCAAAATTATATTACAGATTCCGTTTATTTTTCTTCTTCAGAAGAATTTGTAAAACTGGAAATCCCAAAATCAAAAGAAGAAAAAACTTTAAAATTATACCAAGATTTAGAAAGTTTTGAAAAAGGAAAATCTTCTTTGACAAATTTAGCTTATCAGTTAGAACGCTTGGAATTTGTTTATGAAAAATCCTGGATAAAAAACAAGAGAAAACTTTACTTAGAAAGTCTTTTAAATTTAAAAAATAAAAATACAAATAAAGAAGAACAAGATTTCATTTCTTTTTATTTAGCGAAATTTTATCAGCAAAATGCAGAGAAAAAAAGCCGTGGAAATTATTATGAGAAAAGCTTAGCTGAAATTGAAAATATCATAAAAAACAACACAAATGTTGAAATTACAGCTTTGTCTAAACAGCTTTTAAAAGCTATTAAAAAACCAAAAATAACTATGAAAACCACTCAGGTTTTTCATGCAGATCAAATCAATAAAGCTTTGATTAATTATCAAAATATCGATACTTTATATGTGTCGATCTATGAAAATATTCCCGATAAAAAACTGTTGAATGTTCAAAACTCAGATTCATTAATCAAAGATTATATATCAAAAAATAAAGCTGATCAACAACAGATTTATCAATTATCAAATCCACAAAAACACTTTGAATTTAATACAGAAATTCTTTTACCTAAGTTGAAAATAGGAAAACATTTATTTGTTTTTAGTGCAGATAAAAACATAAAAAACACCAATTCTTCTTTAGGATTTCACGTTGTAGATGCTTCTAATATTGCTTATGTTCAGAAGAGAACAGGAGATTTTATGCGTTTTTTTATAACAGATAATCAAACTGGAAAACCTTTAAATCAAGCGGAAATAAAACTTTTTTTAGCAGATAAAAATCAAACTGAAAAATATAATCTACAAACAGATGAACAAGGTTTAGCAAAGTTTAATCCTAAAGAAACTAAGTTTTCTAATTGGAAAGGAAAAATTATTTATGAAAAAGATACGCTTCCTTTGAAAAACTTCAGTTTTTATAAAAATAAACCTTCAAAAGAAAAAGAATTAACTGAACAAAAACTAACTACAAAAATATTAACTGATCGTGGGATCTACAGACCAGGACAAGAAGTTTTTTTTAAAGGATTTTTAATATTTGAAGAAGACAAAAAAGCCAAACCTGCAGCAGATTTTTCTGGAAAAATAAAGCTGTATAATTCTAAAAATCAAGCAATTGATAGTTTAGAATTTAAAACCAATGAATTTGGTAGTTTTTCTAATGAATTTAAACTTTCTGAAAATGAATTAAATGGAAGATTTTCTTTAGAAATAGAAACAGATTTTGAAGAAAAGACAAGTGAAAACGAAAGTAGAAGTTTTAATGCTCAACGTGTTTATTTTAGAGTAGAAGAGTATAAAAGACCAACTTTTAAAGTTGATTTTTCCGATTTAGAAAAACATTATGTTTTAGGAGATTCTGTTGAAGTAAAAGGAAAAGCAAAAGCTTTTTTCGGCGGGGAAATTTCTGATGCAAAAGTGAATTATAGTGTTTTTCAACAAGCAAATTACCATGGATTTGGAAATTCTTCTCCATATATTTCAATTCCAGGATTTGAAATAAAATCTGGTGTTTTAGAAACAGATGAAAAAGGAAATTTTAAAATTACTTTTCCAACGGAAGATATTATTGAGGGAGAACTCAATTTCAATTATCGAGTTTTTGCAGAAATTACTGATAAAAACGGAGAAACTCATGAAGCTGAAACAGGAATTCATATAGGAAATCCTGGTGTTTCAGCAGAAATTATTTCAACAGATAAAATAAATATAGAAAAAGAAAAATCTATTCTTTTAAAAATTCAAGATCTCAATCGAGTTGCTGTTGATAAAAATGGAAAATTTAAAATTTATCAGTTAGAAAAACCTGAACGAATTTTTAGAGATGGAGCTTGGGATATTCCAGAAATTCAACAGATTTCTAAAGAAGAATTTGTGAAATATTTTCCTTATGAAGTTTATGATTCTACAGAATTAAAAGAAAACTGGAAAAAGAAATTAATTGCTGAAATTTCAACTTCAAAAGCAAAAGAAGAAATCAAATTTGAGGATTTACCAGAATTAATTTCAGGAGAATATTATATAGAATGGCAAGAAGAAAAAACTTCAAAACCCATCAAAACAGAAAAATATATTCTCATTGAAAATCCAAAGAAAAAAGAAGATAAATCATCGAAGTTCTTTGATTTAAGTTATGAAGTAAAAGAAAAATCATTGGATTTAAAAACCACAGCAGCAGAAGATATTTCACTTTATATAAGCTTATCTTCTACAGAAGAAATTATTTATGAAAAAGTAATTTCTATGCCTAAAGGAAAAAATGAATTTTCAATTGATTTGCCAGAAAATTTAAAGCAAGCGAAGTTGGAATATGGATATTTTTACCAATCTAATTTCAGCTTGAAAAATGAAAATCTTCAGTTGAAAAAACCTGAAGAAAATTTGATTTTTGAGGTAAAAACTTTTAGAGATAAAATGACGCCAGGAGAAAAAGAAACTTGGGAATTAAAAGTTTTAAATCCTGATAAAACGCCAGCTGATGCTGAAGTTTTAGCAAGTATGTATGATTTGTCTTTAGATGAATTTATCAACTTTAAATGGGAAGAAAATTTTACACAAAATTATTATCCTGGATTTTATGTTTCTTATTTTCATGAACCTTATGCAGGAATTAATTATGGATTGAAAAATATCACTTCTTATTTTAATAATCCGCTTTTGCAATTGTCAAAAACACAGCTAAAAAACTTTGGATATTCTTTTGTAAACACAGCAAATGTGAATCGACAATATGTTTCTGTGTTGAGTTATCAAAAATCAGAAAACTCTAAAAATGCTTTGCAAGGATTGGTTTCTGATGAAGATAATTTACCTTTTCCAGGGGTGAGAGTTGAGGTAGTTGGCAAAGGAAAATATACCAAAACAGATTTTGATGGATGATTTTTCATCGATGCAAAAAAAGGAGATCAGTTGAGGTTTTCAGGAATTGGTTTTCAAGAAAAAACTGTAATTGTAGAATCAGAAAAAGAAGTTTTACAAGTTTATTTAGAAGGAGAAGTATTAGAAGAAGTAATGGTAGAATCTGCAGCTCCACAAGCGAATGTACAAGGAAAAGTTTCTGGATTAACCTCTTCTTATTCAGCAGAAGATAGTCTTGAAATAAGCGGAAGGAATACACTTCTCGATGCAGCAGAAATGTTATTTGTATTGGATGGAAAACAGGTTTCTCAGCAAGAAGTTTTACAATTAGAAGAAAAAGATATTGTAGAAGTTAAGATTTTACCAGCAGAAACAGCAGTTTCATTATATGGTTCAGCAGCTAAAAATGGAGTGGTAAGCATCATCACAAAACAAGCAGCGGCAGAATTGGAGGAAATCCAAAGCAGAGAAAATTTGCAGGAAACAGCTTTCTTTTTTCCAGATTTAAAAACAGATAAAAATGGAAATGTAAAATTTACTTTTGAAAATCCAGAAGCTTTGACAAAATGGAAATTTCAAGCTTTTGCACACAATAAGAATTTGCAAAAATCTTATTTGGATTTAGAAGCTATCACCCAAAAGGACTTGAATATTATTCCGAATTTTCCAAGATTTTTCAGAGCAGGAGATCAGCTGATTATTTCTGCTAAAATCACTAATTTGAGTGAAGAAGAATTGAGTGGAATTTCACAGCTTAAATTTATTGATGAAGTAACTGGAGAAGAAATAAACTTGATAAAATCTGCTGAGCTTAAAGAATTTAAAGCGGCAGAAAAATCTAATACTTATGTGGAATGGAAATTAGAAATTCCTGAAAATTTAACTGCTGTTCGTTATGAAATTTCAGCTAAATCAGGAAGTTTTACCGATGCAGAAACCGCAGTGATTCCTGTGTTATCAAATCGAGAATTTATTACTGAAACTTTACCTTTTTGGTTGAATCCTAAAGAGAAAAAAGAATTTGTTTTTGAAAACTTGAAAAATAATTCTTCAAAAACTTTAAAACATCAAAGTTTGGTGTTGAATTATACTTCCAATCCAGCTTGGACGAGTTTACAGGTTTTACCTTTTATTGCTAAAACTTCTTTCAAAGGATCAGAACAGATTTTCGCGAAATATTATATTCATGGGGTAGCAGAAAAAGTTTTACAAGAAAATCCGGAAATTTCTGAAATGCTGAAAACTTGGAAAGAAAATAAAACGGAGGAAAAAGAAAATATTTTAGCAGAATTTGAAGAGGAAATTCCTTGGCTGATAGCAACTTATTCTTTGGAAAAACAACAAAAAGAATTGGCTGAAATATTAGCAGAAAA
>Ga0079226_10004239_pt1 | contig 10950 bp, 7 predicted proteins | sample Poulit2014_FD_76345 | JGI IMG/M metagenome (GOLD analysis project Ga0079226, IMG submission 76345) | Agricultural soil microbial communities from Georgia to study Nitrogen management - Poultry litter 2014 | ecosystem: Environmental > Terrestrial > Soil > Agricultural land | place: USA: Georgia...
AGTCATCTCAATGATGAAAGATATAGAAAAGGAGGAATCATGATGGAACGTTATATTACCAGAGGTATTGCCTCTAACTTATCAGAAATATTACCACAACAATTTTGGAAAATTGTAACGCAACGTGAAAACGAACAGTCCAAGAAATTAGAAGAAATAGATTACTTTCATATCTTCCAATTCAACATGCACAATGATAAATTATATGTCAAACACAAACAAGAACGTCCTGAGTATGTCAAAATTCATAAAGCTAATTATTCAAAAACTATAAATATCAATAAGGTCTACGTCATACGAGAAGATGATGTAGACCTTTATCATTACATCATGTTATTACCGGATGAATAATAATTAAGAGGAAACAAACATGCAGACAATAAAGAACACATTAGAAACTGAAGCTATTTTCAGTGATGACCAACAGCATCGCTATCTACTTAAAAAGACATAAGATAGTGAAAAAAACTCTAACAATCATAACCATGTATCCTCACTTTGACTGCGTATTAAATATTGGCTTAAAAAATGCAATTGACTCTCAATCGGGTAGTTGAAAATGATAAAAAATTAACATTATGATAGAATTAACGAAAAGCTATGATTATAAAAAGTCTAAATAAAAATATTGATTTGAACCCTAATTTATATATAAAAATATCAATATAAAAAAATGTTAGATTAAAAAATCAAGGAAGAGATTGTATATAAGTAAATTACCTATTGTGTACGTTTACCCAACCACTATTATTCAATGTTTTACGCATATAAATAATAGTTTTATAAAAAATATGTTAAAAGGAGAGTTTTAAATGATTGAAAAGTTAACAGAGAATTCAATTCTACCATTATTACCATTCACAACAAATACTGTAAAAATTGCTAATGAAGCACTTGAAGATAAGATAATACCTTTCCCAAATTTTGACGCCATACCATTTAACGAAAAAGTTTGGTTTTATGAAAAAGGTAGGGAAACTCCTAGTTATCAATTATATATCCATTCTTTAAGAGTCGTTGCCGAACTGCTAAATTATTATAAAAAAGAAAAAAAGAAAGAATATTTATACAAAGCAAAGGATATAACAGACTCTTGGATTTCTTTTGCAGCAAGTGAAAAAACAAAAATGACATGGTATGATCACCCAACTGCTAATAGAACTCAAGTAATTATTGAACTAATTTATTACTTAAATAAGCTCGACTCTACCGTAGATTTAAGTCGATATTTTTCCCAATTAGAAACTCATTGTGATTATTTGCAAAGTGATTTGAATTACAGAGCAAATAATCATGGGATAATGATGGATCGTGCACTTATTATGACAGGTTTAGTACTTGGGAATGAAGTTTTTTATTTGAAAGGGAAATCACGTATTCAACAAACTTTTTGGCTTAGCTTTAGCCATAATGGAGTACATCTCGAAAACTCACCAGAGTATCATTTAATGGTCATAAAAATGTTTGTTGAAATAGAGAAATATTTAAATAAGAATGATGATACTTTAGGTATTGAAATAAATAATATGATTAAACAATCTCAAAATTATCTTTTAAAAATAAAAAAACCTAATGGTATCATTCCTGCTATAGGAGATTCTTCTGAAATTAAAATTAATAGCGAAGAACTATATTGGGAAAACTTTAAAGATTCAGAGTCGGGGTTGACTATTATTAAAGAAGAAAGTAATAAATTATATTTAGCATTTATATGTGGATTTTCAACAGCAACTCATAAACATTCAGATGATTTAAGTATTATTTTAAGTTATGATAATCAAGATTATTTTGTTGATTCTGGTAAGTTTAATTATAGTAAGTCAAAAGAAAGATATTATGTAGTATCTAACAAAGCTCACAGTTCTTTTCAATTAGATGAAAAATATGAAAAAAACTATGAGAATAAATTCACTAAAGAAATATGGACAGATACTTTTTTTGACACATATGATTATACTGTGGTCTCTGGGTATAACAAAAAATATAAAAATGCTTTTATGAGACGCACCGTTTATTATGTTAAAAAAATGAATTTGATATTAATAATAGATTATGGAATCTCTGATAATAAAAAAAATTGGATAAATAGATTCAATTTAAACGAAAAAATTGAAGTAAAGAAAAATAAAAATAATTCAGCTATTCTAAGTATAAATAATAGTTATTTATACTTAGAATGTTTAAGTGAGCATAATATAAGTATAATAGATAAATTTACAGATGAGATAGTCGAAAACCCAATAATTTCTAAGAAAGCAAATAAAAAAATTAATAATAAACAAATTATTTTAGAAGAAAATAATAAAAATATATCGGAATTTATATGTTGCATTTCTTTTAATGAAGTTCCTGAGGTTAAAATTTTAGAAAAAGAAAATTATTTGGTATTATATAAAAAAAACACTAGAATACAATTACCAAAAATTCAATAAACAAAAGATAAAAGTGATTGTTAATATGCTCTTTTGAAATTAAAAACCTAATTGTAGTTTCACTAAGTATAATAATATAATTAATAAAGTTCCAACTATACTTAGTGAAAATTTAGGCAGTGGATCATTATTCAATTTTGTTTTTTTTCTTGATAATCTTTTTTGAGAAGATAACATATTTTTTTTGTATGTAAGTTGTTCTTCTTTAGTTAAGGATTTGTATTTTTGTATAAATTCATTATATTGTTTAACTACGGAATGAACATTACCATAAGTCATAAGTTTACCGTAATGTATCCACATTGCTTTATCACACAATCTTTTTATTTGAGAAGCAGAATGGGACACAAAAAATATTGTTTTCCCTTCATTTTGTAATTCTTTCATTTTTGTAATACATTTATTAGAAAATGTTTCATCACCGACAGATAAAGCTTCATCAACTATAAGAATGTCAGGGTTAGTGTGTATAGCTATAGCAAATCCAAGTCTAGAACGCATACCACTTGAATATGATTTCAGTGGCTGATATATAAATTCATCTAATTCGCTAAAATCTATTATTTCATTAAATTTGTTATTAATTTCTTTTTGGGTCATTCCATGCATTAAACATTTATATTGTATATTTTCTGCTCCGGTAAAATCATTATTCAGACCTGCCCCTATAGCAATTAACGAAGGACTACTTTTTGAGTAAATATTACCTATAGTTGGTTCTACTACACCCCCGAGTATATTTGATAACGTACTCTTTCCAGAACCATTCAATCCAATGATCCCTACAGATTCACCAGATAATACTGTGAAATTAATATTATGTAAAGCGTAAAATGGTGTGGCTTTGTTTAATTTCCCCAAAGTTAAAATAGAAATGATTTTTTCTTTTTTTCCTTTATTTAAATTATATATTTTTGCAATGTTTTTACATTTTATTTTATAATTATCTTCCAAATTTTATCCCTCCAATAAAAATTTTTCTAGTTTTTTAATATTATTTTCCCAGATAAGGTTATTATTTCGGTAATTAATAGAATTACGTTGCATTTCTTTTTGTCTAACTAGTTGAGTTCTCAGTTTTTTAATTTCTTCTATTAATGTGTCGACATCAGCATTTTCTATTGCTATACCAATGTTGTTTTCATTAATTATTTTTTTAGTATATCCTCCTAAATTAGTGATTGGAATAGTTCCCATACTGATGGCATCTATAATTTTTCCAGGAAGCACGTTTAAAAAAACACTTGAAGATTTAAGTAAAGATAAAGAAATATGTGCTTTAGAGATTTCTTCAAGACATTTATTTCTAGGCATAGGTTGCTTTACTAATACATATTTTAAACCTTTGACAGATTTTCTGAGTTGGTCGGCTTTCACACCATAAATAATTAGTATAAAATATATTTGATGTTCATTTAATTTATGGGCCATATCAATTAATTTTTCAACATTTTGTGCATGTCCTATATTTCCTGAGTAGATAGCAGTAAACGATTTGTACTTTCTGTTTTGTTTAATTTCAGATTTTTGAATACCGTTTGGTAAATAAAATATATTTTTTTTATATTTTAATTGTTTAACTATATGATCTTGGAAATGAAGATTGTTTACTATAATCATATCAGCTGCATTGTACATTTTTTTTTCTAAAAATTTTAAAAGAGGCATTACCCAACTAATGTTGAGTCCTTGTATTTGATTGACACTGTCTGGCCATAAATCTCTAATTTCTAAAACATATTTAACATCTCGTTTTTTGAAAAATAATACTGCCCATGCCATAAAAATATTTGGTGAACTTACATACATATAATCATAACATTTTCTTTGTTTTCTTAAAAAAACTCTTAATTTTATGAACTCTTCTATAAAATACATAATTCGGCTGAAAAAATTAGCGCTTTGTTTTTGTTGATTTACTTTTAATCTATAAATTTGTTTGTTTTCTAAGTAATTAATATTGTTATCATTAAAATATAATCTATTTTTAAATAATGATTTGGTGGGGTACGAGGGTTTTGTAGTTAAAACATTTAATTTATGTTTAGTTTTATTAAAAATTTTAAATATTACATATGCTCTATTAGCAGCTGCACCTAATTCTGGATAAAAATTCTGAGATATGAATAAAATTTTCACTGAAAAATCTCTCCTATTATAAATAATCTAAAAGCCTACGTTTAAAATGATAATGTATAATTGAGCCAATAAGTAAAATTGAGGATGTCAGAATCCAAAAATACATATGGTCACTCCAACTACCATATGTATATATATCTGCCTTAACAAAAGATAATCTATAAAACCCTATTAAATAACTAAAAGGGTTAAGACTAACTATATTTTTTAAAATTCCATGAGCTTCTTCAATAGACCAAAAAATTGGAGTCATAAAAAAAAGCATTCTGATTATGTTTTGTAGTAAATTTCTGGTATCTCTTATTATTACTACCAAAGTACTAGTAATAAGTGAAATACTATAAATTAATATTATAGCGCCTAACAAGAAATAAAAGAAATAAAAGTAGTGCCACCACGGAACTAAATTGTTTAGTACTGAAATTATAAATATGATTGAAGTGGTAATAATTAAATTAAATATATTTTTAGTCATAGAAATTGATAAAAATACTGAAGGAGGAAACTTCATTTTAGATAATAATCCAACATTGCTCAGAATGATTGATGCACCGGAGTTTATTCCATGTGATATAAAAAGCCAAGGGAAGAGTCCGGTTATTAAGTGTATAACAAAGGGGACTCCATCGACTAATTTATCACCACCTCCTCTTAAGCCTAAACCGAATACAAGATAGTACACAATAAGTTGTAAAAGAGGCTGGATAATATTCCAAAAAATTCCTAAGTAATGGTTTGCATATTCACTCTTCATATTATAAATTGCAAGTTTGAAAATCAGTGATTTATGTTTAAATTGTTCTTTTAGTATATTTATTAATTCTATCATTTGTATATTCCTCTTTTATTAAATTAATCTTCAAAAATAAATGGTACTTTAAATTAATGAAAATATCATATCTATGTTAACATATTAAAAAATTTTTTCTATGCATTGGTTAATATAATAGGCAATATTTTAATATCATATTGATATTTCAATAGAATAACAATATAATGTATAGTGATATGAAAAAAGTAAAGGGATGAAACTTTTGTTATTATTTAAGGATTTAAATCAGCAGTATAATCTTGGCTTTAATATTATTTTATTTGAACAAGAAGAAAAATCTATATATAAAACGCCAAATTTAGATGAAGTGATAGACACTGTTGGGCAAAAAATATTTAGACAATTCAAGGTCATAGATTATAGGGAAATAAATGGTGAAACTTATTATTTACTTACAAGTAGTAAAGACATTATTGGATGGGTAAATTTAAAAGAGTCTATTACTATTTACAATAAATCAACTGAACCTATAAAAGTGATCAATTCTAAATTTGATATAGATGAGATAAATACTATTTTAATGTTAGAGTTGGAAAATTTTGATATTACTAAAACTTATATGTCTAAAGGGTTTGTAATGTTGAATGGGAATATTTTAGAAGCCATTTACTCTAAAAATAAATTGATGGGTTTTTTTAATTCATATGATTTGGACCATTCAATGAAAATAAATGATCAAGTTAATGTTGAAAGTGTTAAGAAATTTTATTTAGATAGTGGTTTTTCTATACAAGCTGAAGATATAAATAATCAGAAATATATGAATATGATTGATTATTTTCCGATCTTACAAATAGCCAGACTAAAATATAAAGGGAACATATTGTGGGCTAAGTTCGAGAGTTTTAATCATAATAGATTAGATAGAAAAAGAGAAGATTTAAAAGAGATTTCATATACAAATTTATTAGCTATTCATTTAGCTAATTCTTATGAAAGTGAAAGAAAAAATTCAAAGAAAATTATCAAAGAACTAGTTGTTGAAAATAAAAAATTAATTGAAACTGTTAAGAAAAATGAAAAATATAAGAACAATACTAAAGAGTTATATAGTTCTAAAAATAATTATACGTATCAACAGTTATATAATAGATTGAAAAATTCAAAGTTAGGAAAAATTCAAATTGCATATTGGAAATTCCTTAATAGAAAGCGAAGAAATAAATTAATATGACAAAACACGAGAAATTTTATAGAGCAAATGAATTCAATGAAAAAGAAAAAGATGAAAAATATAATTATATTCTAGAAAATATAGATGAAAAATATAGTTATTCTTTAGAATTATTGAATTTTTCTATGCAACAAGAAAATACATTTGATTATTACTATCAAGTTGAAAGTAAGAGTAAATTGAATTTTTTAGCAAAACATTATAAAAGTTTAAAAGAAATTCCTGAAAGTAACGGATCAGCCGTGTTTAAAAAATCCAACTTAAGTATAGGTATAATTTCCGATCTGTTTTTATATAATTCTTTTAAAGATGTTAGTAAATTGTATTATTTAAGTAGTGAAGAAATAAAAGTCAATAAAAACTTAGATTTTCTTATTATCGCTTCTACATGGAAGGGCATAGATAACTCTTGGACAGGAGTTGCTAACCCAAGTAGTAATAAAAGAAAGACTTTATTAAATTTAATTCATAATTATAAAGCAGCAAATATACCAATTATTTTTTATTCAAAAGAAGATCCAGTAAATTATGAAAAGTTTAAGGATATAGCAAAAGTATGTGATGTAGTTTTTACATCTGCAAATGAAATGATACCTTATTATATCGAATATTGTGGACATAGTAGGGTTTATTCATTACAATTTGGGGTGAATCCTCACTATCATAATCCGATTGGAACTCGTTTAGACGAACAAATTATTCATAAAAATGAAGTTATTTTTGCAGGAAGTTGGACACAAAAATACCCTGAAAGAAATAATGATTTAGAGCTCATTTTAAAAGGATTAATCCAAAGCGATAATAAATTAACTATTATTGATAGAAATTTAGAATTGAAAAGTGAAAGGTACCAATTCCCTACTGAAATGATACCTTACTTAGCACCCCCAGTTTCTCATGAAACCTTAATGAAACTACATAAAATTTATCGTTGGGCAATAAACGTAAATTCAGTTAAGTATTCAAACACCATGTTTGCTAATCGAATCTTTGAACTTCAAGCGTTTGGTAATTTACTTATGTCGAACTATTCAGCGGGTATGAACAACCAGTTTTCTAACATCTTTATTGTCAATGTTAAAGAAGATGTAAATTTAATTTTAAAAAATTATTCTCAAAAAACTTTATATGATTTACAAGCAAAAAGTATTAGAAATGTTATGCGAGACAATACAACTTATCATCGATTAGATCAAATGATAAAAAGTATAAATATAGAGCCAATTCAAAAGGAACCGACAATATTGGTTCTTACTGATAAAATAACTGAAAATGTAAAAGAATCTTTTAATAGACAGTTAAAAGTTAAAGCCACACTTAAAACTTTTGACGATGAATTAACTATTTCTGATTTCGATTTCGTTACGTTTCTTACAGACAATATTGTATATGAGGAATATTATTTAGAAGATTTATTGTCTGCGTTTAAGTATACAAATGTTGATTTTGTAACAAAAAATAATAATGATAATATACATAATTACACTCACTTTTACCAAGATAAATATACAACCATGTTTAAAAGCGCGTTTGTAAATTCAAACTTAGAGATCAATGGCCTTAAATTAGGTTATGTTTTAGATGAAACAGAAATTTTTCAATGTCATTATGAAAATATTCATAATCCCGAATTAAGTGTGATTATACCGATATATAATAATGGTGAATATTTAGAAGAAAAATGCTTTAAAAGTTTATTACGTTCATCAATTTTTCATAAAATGGAAATAATTTTTGTTGATGATGGGAGTAATGATAAGCAAACAAAATATATTATTGATCGTATAATACGAAGGTATCCACACATTAAACTTTATAGTTTTGAAACTGGTTCTGGTAGTGCTTCGAGACCTCGAAATAAAGGTATAGAATTGGCCACTACGAAATATATTACATATTTAGATCCTGATAATGAAGCTACTGGAGATGGATATAAAAGGCTATTTGAACATATACAAAATGATGAATCTTTAGATATGGTTGTAGGAAATATAATAAAAGAAGACAATAAAACTAGAAAGTTGATGCAGTTTTCTGGTGCAGTAAAAAAATACAATGGTAATAAGCAACTGATCACTAATACAAAATCATTTTTAAAAAATAGTGGCTTAAAAAGTCAAAGCATACAAGCTCTGATTATTAAAAAAGATATTATTACAAAGAACAATATAAAAATGGTTGAAGGTGCAGTAGGTCAAGATACACTGTTTTTCCATGAAATTATGTTGTCGTCTAAAAAGTGTTTATCTATCGATGAATATATACATGTGTATTATGCGGCTGTAACTGGTTCAGTTACAAATTCTGTATCAAAATCGTTGTTTGATAAATACTTAAAATTAGAAACAGAAAGAATTTCTTTTCTTTTGAAAAATCAATTAATGACTTCATATATGGAACAAAAATTTAATTTTTATTTTAAAAATTGGTATTTACCTAGATTAAAAAAAGTTAAAGAGAATGAATATAATAACGCTGTTAAAACTTTTTTGAAAATATATAAAATGTATGAAAAATATGATAGACCAACAGACAAAAAGTTAGAAGAAGAAGTTCAAAGATTAATGGAGGAAGTAGAATGAACAAACTTCAGTTTGAGAATTTAGATTATAACACAATTTTAAGTAATAACAATAACCATATTATTATAGAGAAAGAAGGTGAAGATTTTCATATTAAACTACATTTGAGAGAGAATAGTGAAAATTTGTTGGTCTTTTCAAATGGAGCAATTGATCCAATGAAAAAAGAACCCCCTATATTTATGAGAGAATCTTGGATTGATGACATAAATTATAGTGTAATATTCATAGATGATAAAACCGTACATGGAAATACCCTTAAATTAGGCTGGGGTATTGGAAAAAAAGAACGTCATTTTCTTAAAGATTATTCTGAAATTATAAAAAAAATTGTATACTTGTCTGAAATAGAAAATCAGAATATCTATTATTATGGATCTTCAGCAGGGGGGTTTATGTCAATGGCTTTGGCAACAATGCATAGTGAAACAAATGCAATTGTTAATAACCCTCAAACTTATGTTTTTAATTACTATAAACCAACCGTTAATTTATTATATGAAACTTTATTTCCTGATATGACAGCTCAAGAAATAAAAAAAGAATATTCTACAAGACTTTCCATAACTTCTATGTTTAGAAAATTTAAACGAACACCTAAAATTTTTTATATTCAAAATAGATTAAGTAAATTTGATATGGAAAAACAGTTTAACCCGTTTATTCAAATGTTAGATAAGTATAATATTAATTCAGAACCAATTGAATTTATTTTATATAATAATAAGAAAAGTGGACATACGCCAATTAGTAAAGAAGACACTATAAAATTAATAGATATGATAATAAATAGTAAAATGAATTTTAATTAATTATGTATATATATTATATTTTATAAATAAAACAAGTAAAGCGCACATAAATTTTCGTGTGATAAATTATTAAAATTAGCGGAGGTATTTTATGAAATTAACAGTAATGGGCTTAGGTTACATTGGTTTACCTACAGCAATAACATTTGCAAATCATGGAATTAATGTTTTAGGAGTAGATGTGAACTCAAACGTAGTAGAAAGCCTAAATAAAGGGCAGATTCATATTGAAGAACCTGGTCTTCAAGAATCATATAAAAAAGCTTTAAAAAATGGAAAATTTAAAGCTAGCTTAGAACCAAGAAAATCTGACGTTTTTATTATTTCAGTCCCGACACCATTTAAGGATGATACATATAAATCTTGTGATAGTAAATATTTGTTACAAGCATTAGAAAATATAACGCCATATTTAGAAAAAGGAAATACTGTTATTGTAGAATCCACTATTGCACCAAGAACTATGGATGATATAGTTAAACCGTTTATAGAAAACAGAGGTTATACAATAGGAGAAGACATTTATTTAGTTCATTGTCCTGAAAGAGTATTACCTGGAAAAATATTAGAAGAATTAATTTATAATAACAGGATAGTTGGAGGAATAACTGAAGAATGTACAGAAGCAGGAAAAAAAGTCTATAGTGTTTTTGTTCAAGGTGAAATAATCAAAACAAATGCTAAAACAGCTGAAATGAGCAAGTTAGTGGAAAATACTTATCGTGATTTAAATATTGCACTAGCAAATGAATTAACAATCATTTGTAATAACCTTGGGGTTAATGTATTAGATGTTATTGAAATGGCAAACAAGCACCCTCGTGTAAATATTCATCAACCAGGACCTGGCGTAGGTGGGCATTGCTTAGCAGTAGATCCGTATTTTATTATTTCAAAAGACCCTGAAAACTCAAAACTTATTCAACTTGCAAGGAATACTAATAAGTCAATGGCAGAGTATGTTGTAAATATCACTAAA
>Ga0079226_10004240_pt1 | contig 10949 bp, 6 predicted proteins | sample Poulit2014_FD_76345 | JGI IMG/M metagenome (GOLD analysis project Ga0079226, IMG submission 76345) | Agricultural soil microbial communities from Georgia to study Nitrogen management - Poultry litter 2014 | ecosystem: Environmental > Terrestrial > Soil > Agricultural land | place: USA: Georgia...
ACCTTATCGAAAGAACAGAAGGATATCATGCAGAGTTTAGCGGATGTAAGCCATGAGAAATTTATGAGCTTGCGCCACCACCCGCAATTTTTGGAGTACCTCGAAACCTTCAGCCCGCTTAAATATCTGTCTTCCATCAACATCAGCTCAAGGCCGGTGAAACGGAATTCCGATAGAGAGCTCAGGTTAGAAGACCTCCGAGCGATAAGTTTTGTAACCTCATGGAGTCAGCTTAAGCAGAATATACCGGGCTTTTTTGGTGTCGGTACGGCATTGCAGTGGGCAGAACAGAACGGCTCTTGGGAGGACATCAAATATTTGTATCAACACTCAGGGATGTTCCGTACGCTCATTGACAACTGTATGATGTCCATGACAAAATCAAACTTTGCTCTCACTGCTTATTTAAAGAAAGATGCTAAATTCGGCGAGTTCTGGACGCAACTAGAAGAGGAGTACAACCTAGCGCACCAGTATGTGCTTAAATTAAGTGGTGCCAAAGAGCTGATGGGTAATTATCCAGTGGAGCGTGAGTCGGTGCTGGCTAGAGAGGAAATTGTTATTCCGTTACTAGTGATCCAGCATTACGCTATTCAGGTACTTTTAAAGGGAGAAAATAAGCCCGAGCAGCTGGAAACCTATCAGAAATTAATCGCTCGCACGATTTATGGAGTGGTGAATGCTGGCAGGAATTTAGCCTAATTTCATTTCCGTTGGGATTAGTAGAGGAATATTTATATTTTTGTGACATAAAGGTATAAAAAATGAAATCTATAAAATTACTCGCTTTGGCAGGTTGTGCCACTTTCTTATTTGCTTCTTGTGACCCAAGTGTGGGCGCAAAAAAGGAATTAGATTATAATCAGGCTACTTTAGTAGATTCTGAAGGCTATGCGTTTTTTCAAGAAGTAGGTTCTCGTGCTGTGTATGAGAACGACTATGCAAACTACGTATTAGAGCAAGGAAGCTCAGATGCTAATAAACAGCTTGCACAAAAAGTAAAAGACTTTTATGAGGGGCTACTACCTGAATTAGAAGAATTAGCTTTCAGCTTTCAGGTAAACTTCCCGATAAGTGGTGCTGCACAGTTTAGTACAGATGAATTTGCAACTACCCGTGAGGTAGAAACTCTAGAGGTGGATTCTTTGGGAGAAGAGGTTGTTGTTACAAACACAGTTGTAGAAGAAGGATTTAGTGATGAAGGCTACCAAGAACACGTGAGAGCAGAAGCAGAGGCTGTAGTCAAGCAGTTTCAGCGTATAGAAAGAAGTACAAGCAAAACTTTACGTAGCTATGCGAGAGAGAATATTGAGCAAGCTGAGAGTTTACTTGTTGCTGCAGGAGGTGAAGTACCTCATGCAGGCCATTGATCCTAAGTTGATATATGATTAAAAAAATTAATACAGGAGTATTGTCGTATGGAATGTCCGGAAGGGTATTCCATACGCCATTTTTGGAGGCTAGTGAACTATTTAACCTCCGCGCTATTGTTGAGCGAAATAAGAAAAACGCAGCGGCAGATTATCCCAATATCATCAGCTACGATAGCGTAGATGAGTTGCTTGCAGACGAAGAAATTGAACTCGTTGTAGTAAATACGCCCAACGATACACACTATGATTTTGCAAACGCAGCGCTTCAGGCAGGTAAGCATATATTAGTTGAAAAACCTTTAGTACCAAGTTCCTCTCAAGCGGAAGCTTTATTTGAACTCGCTAAACGCGCAGGCAAAAAGATTTTCACATTCCATAACCGTAGATTTGATTCAGACTTTCTTTCTTTAAAAAAGGTATTAGAAGGGAATCTCGTAGGTGACCCCATTGAGCTTCATCTGCGTTTCGATCGCTACCGCCCAGAAATTGGTCCCAAGGTTTTTAAAGAAACCAACCGTCCAGCAAGTGGAGTGCTTTATGACTTAGGGAGTCATTTGTTAGACCAAGCTATTAGCCTTTTTGGTAGGCCCAAAGCTTATTATAAAGTGAGAAGTGGACACAGAGACCATACGAAAGTTGAAGATTATGGATTTATCCTTTTGGAATTTGATAATCAAGTAACAGTTCATATTACAACGAGCTTACTAGTAGGGGACCCGCAGGCCTCTTTTGTGCTTCATGGAAAAAACGGATCCTTTATTAAGCCGCGTTCCGATGTACAAGAAGAGCAGTTAATTGCTGGGATGACACCTAATGATCCCCTGTACGGTCTCGAGGACAAGAAAAACCAAGGAAAGCTCATAGTTTTAAAGGATGGCAACCAGGCGGAATCAAGCTATTTAGAAGCTCCAAAGGGAGAGTATATGCAGCTTTTTAATGCTATTTATGAGAGCATTCGTTTAGATAAACCTTATTTTGTAAAGCCTGAAGATATCATTACACAGCTTCAAATATTAGAAAGCGTGTAATGCCTTAGTTTCTCGATGAACCAATAAAAAGCGGATTATGTTAAGATATGCAGCTATTGATATAGGTTCTAACGCCGTTCGGTTGTTGATTGCAGATATATTGATAAACGATAAAGAGTTAATAGCACGGAAAAATACACTTTTACGGGTCCCTCTGCGCTTGGGTGATGAGGCTTTCATCGATGGTGAAATCTCCCAAGGGAAAGCAGAAAAGATGGTTAAGACTTGCAGGGCTTTTAAAGAGCTCATGGAGGTGTATAATGTCAAAGATTATTTTGCTTGTGCTACCTCTGCCATGCGCGATGCGAGCAACGGACCAGCAATCGTTAATGCCTGTCAAAAGGAAGGGGTAGATATCAATATTATCGATGGCGGTAGAGAAGCTCGGATCATATACTCCAGCCACCTTCATCAGGTGCTGAATCCAAAGCGTGTATACCTATACATTGATGTGGGAGGTGGAAGCACCGAGGTTTCCATATTTGCTAAGGGGAAATTTGTAGAATCAAAATCCTTTAACTTAGGGACTATACGTATATTAGATAACCAAGATTCACCAGAAACCTGGGAAGCGCTCGGTGATTGGGTGAAAGAACATACGGCTTCCTATAAACAAGTTTACGGTATCGGTACAGGAGGAAATATCAATAAACTCTCGCGTCTTATTAATTCGGGAGCCGATAAGCCTTTTAGTTACGAAAAGCTCTTAACCATTTATCACCATCTAGAAAAATACTCCCTGAAAGAGCGTATCCTAAAACTTGGTCTACGTGAGGATAGAGCGGATGTTATTATTCCTGCTACAGAGATTTTCCTACATATCATGAAGCAAGCCAATTTAAAAAATGTCTTTACCCCTAGGGTAGGTCTTGTGGATGGTATCATCCAAACATTAATGGATAAGCATAAAGAAAATATACTGTCTTAAAATTACCCATTTAAGGCTTGGGCGATTCTTCTTACGCCTTCAATCATGACCGATCTTGGGCATGCTATATTCAGGCGTATATACCCCTGGGCATTGGCTACAAAGGCCTCTTGCCCGTTGACGACCACCTTAGCGTTGATGGCTAAAAACTCCGCTAGTGAATGGTATTCTTCTCCTATTTTATGGGTATAAGCATTTAAATCAATCCATGCTACATAGCTAGCATCGGGAATGTGAAATTTCGCATCTGGGAGCAGCTCCGCAAGTAGCTTCTGAAGTTCCTGGAAGCTCCCATCTAAATAACGATTTAATTTTTTCAGCCACTCTGCACCGCTTTGGTAGGCTGCTTGAGCAGCAACAATCGATAAAGGGGCAAGGCTATCCTTGTAGAGTTCATTCCAGCGTTCCCTAAGCTTGGGGTCTGCAATAAAGATATGAGACAACTGCATGCCTGCTATATTAAAGGTTTTACTCGGCGAAGTGCAGGTTATAATGCGCTGCTCACCTTTAAATAAACGGGCTAGGGGTATGAAAGTTTTTCCCTCTCGCAATAAATCGCAGTGTATTTCATCGCTAATGAGCCAAATGTCCCTTTTTATACAAATTTCACCGATTTCCCGGAGCTCGCTCTCTGTCCACACTCTTCCTGTGGGGTTGTGCGGGTTGCAGAAGATAAACATTTTTATACGCTTATGGGAATCATCGAGTTGCTCTTTGATGTCTTTAAAATCCAGATTGAACTGCCCATTTTCTTTAAGTAAGGGAGAGAAATAGGCATTCACGCGATTCACGCGAGCAGCTTGATAGAACGGCCCGTAGGAAGGGGTGTTGAATAAAATGCTCTCACCTTCTTGTACCGTTAGGGCTACTAAGCGGTAAAGTGCAAAGACGACCCCCGGGGAAAATACCAATTCTTCGGTGTTTATCCTCCACTTGTAGTGCTCCCAGAACCACGCCGATAGGACTTCAAGATACCTGTCATCGGGCTCACTGTATCCCAATATTTCCCGATCTAGGCGACCTTTAATCGCATCGAGGATGAATCCAGGTGTAGCCAGGTCCATATCAGCAACCCACATACGAATGTATTCCTTTAAATCTATTTGGGACTTGAGCTGCTGCCCCTTCTTAGATACTAATAAGCGGTCTGGCCACCCTTGGTAGTTAACGCTATGGGTGTTCTCTCTATTTATTATTTTATCGAAATCCATCGTCAGAGTTTTTATTGTGGTTTTAATTTTGCCGACATCAAATGGGGCTCATAAAAGTGCAAATTATCGATTTTTTCAAAAAGAAGTAAGGAAACTTTTAATAATTAGTAAAAAAATGTAGCTTTGCTCCACAATATACCCAGGTGGCGAAATTGGTAGACGCACCATCTTGAGGGGGTGGCGCCGCAAGGCATGGCAGTTCGAATCTGCTCCTGGGTACATTAAGGCAGCTTGAAAAAGTTGCCGTTTTTATTTCATTGCCTGCCACCTGGCTGTTAAATGAGCATAGAATCGGTCTTGTTTAACTTATCAACCAACCGGTTTTAATCATTTTCTTCTAAACTGCCCTTAACGGACAATTTTCTAATCAATATTGTTATTGCTATTTATGCAATATTTAGCGGTTTTGTGAGTGTAAAAAACAATAAAACGTACGAATCTGCAGGTAATATTGGCAAACATGCATGATTATGCATTATTTTTTCTATGTTTATGCTGTAATCAGTTGCAAATAGTATCTAAGGTAAATGATGCTTGTGATAGTGGTGGTTGAAGGCTTGTCCTTGTTGTGATGAATGAAGATGAAGCATTTCTTAAGGAAGTATATACTACCTTTCTTTTTACTTTATATACGAATGAGAAAGAACGAAATAACATAGAGCAATGATAAAAAAGATATACAGATGGTAAAGACCTGTCTTAATCTCATACTGAGAATCTATTTGAAAAAGGTGGATATCTATGAAACGCTTTGGTGAGGGGATCCTGCGAGGGGGTGATTACTTTTCTTAAAGTCTATACGAGCATTAATTAGTTTGTTGTTTTACCTGCATACTTTGTTGGATGTAACAAGGGCCGAAAGACAGGCTAACGCTCACATAGCGTTCAAATAAAATTTTGAGTTTCATTTTATGGCTAAAGGTAATTTAGATGTTGGTGCTGGAGTAGTGCGTTTTTACGTTTCTAGTTTCTCCAGAGAGCAGAAACTCAAGTAGTCAAGCATTTTGGTGTAGTAAATATATAATACTTTAAACTAACAATTATTCATGAGGAAAACAATACTTTTCTGTACGGCATTGGGCGCTTTATGGAATGTGCAAGCAGCGGATATTCCGATGCGGCATTCTTTCTTGCCTGATGCTTCAAGGGCGCATCTAGTCAATGCACCTTTGCAAGACACGGTACAAGGTATAGTGTCAGATGAAAATGGGCCGGTCGCGGGCATTACAGTCTCGCTAGTAGGCTCCACAGTATCCACTCAAACCGACAGCAAGGGACAGTTTACTATAGCTGCTCCTAGGGGTTCAACACTTCGATTCAGTAGCATCGGTTATGCTACCCGAGAGGTGGCGGTAACTACCAGCACTATGGATGTGCTAGTACATGCCGATGCCCAGCTCGTGGATGAAGTGGTGGTGGTAGGTTACGGTACTCAAAAACGATCCAACGTAACGGGTGCTGTATCTACAGTAGATACCGAAAAAACTTTCGAAACGCGACCTATTACCGATGTCGGACGTGCACTTCAAGGTGCCGTATCGGGACTTTCTGTAACCACTCCAAGTGGAGAGATTGGTGCCGATCCTACCATCCGGCTAAGGGGAGTGACCGGTTCTTTGCAAACAGAAGGTGGCGCGTCTCCATTGATATTAGTCGATGGGGTGGAAATACCCAACTTATCTATGGTGAGCCCCTCGGATATAGAATCTATGTCTGTCGTGAAAGATGCTTCAGCAGCAATTTACGGTTCTAGGGCCGCCTGGGGAGTGATTCTAATAGAAACAAAATCAGGAAAAAGAAATACCGAAACCTCGATAAACTATTCCAATAATGTGGCTTTTCAAACGCTAACGGCAACGCCCGAGATTGCTAGTGGTGCAGACGGAGCGAGAGCCGGCTTATTGGCCCTTCAACGTAACAACCCCTCGCTAACTGGGTATGTAAACCTAGGGACGCGTTACGATGAATACGCTATAGAAAAAATGGAAGAGTGGGATATGCTCTACGGCAATCAAAACCTAGGCCTGGAGATGGTGGAAGGTAGAGATTACGAAGTGAAAGACGGATACTTGTATTTCCACCGGAGTTTCAATGCCGAGGACATGTTTATGAGGAAGTATACGCCGCAGCAAAATCACAACCTGAATATAACAGGAGGCTCGGATAAGATAAACTACAATGCAGGGTTTGGCTTGGTGTCCCAAACGGGAATATTGAAAGACAACCCCGATAAATACAATCGCTATAACTTCAACTTAGGTATTAATGCAGACTTGACCGATTGGTTGACAGGTTTTGCGAAAGTGTTGTACTCCAAGTCGCAGATTAGTAAGCCGTTCTCTTACAATGGAGATGTGTACGATCCGGTTTTTTACCTCTACCGCTGGCCGATGAACTTCCCTTACGGGACGGTAGATGGCCTACCTATGCGCAACGCCATTACGGATGTGCAGCAGGCTAATCTGAACCATCGAGGCTTCAATATGGGGCGTTATACTTTTGGCGGTAAGGCGAAAGTATTACCCGGGCTAACCATAGATGCAGATTATACGTATTCTCAGTTTCTAAGTAGTTTTGATGAAAATGGTGGCGAGGTAAAAGGATGGGACTTTTGGAATAAAAACGAGTTTGAATACATGACTTATACCGGTGCCTCGTCCAATCGAGCGCGTAAAGAGCGTTCTTTACGAGAAAGGCACGTCGCCAACATATACGGTACTTACGATACGAATTTCCAAGAGCATAACTTCAAGTTTATGGCAGGTGGAAATGCCGAGCTATTCAAGGGTGATAATATATGGGGCCAGCGCTTAGGACTGTTGGATCCAAATTACCCGCAACTAGGCCTCGCTACAGGAGATATGACCACCAGTTCAGGAGCATCCCACTGGTCTACACTGGGCTTTTTCGGTCGTATAAACTACGATTACCAGGATAAGTACCTGCTAGAGGTGCTTGCTCGTTACGACGGATCCTCTCGCTTTAATAAAGATAATGTATGGGGCTTTTTCCCAGCGATTTCGGCAGGTTATGTGCTGACCGAGGAGAATTTCATGGATTTTTCACGGCCGTATTTGGATTTCTTAAAGCTTAGAGCTTCATGGGGTAGCGTAGGAAACCAAACGGTACCTTCAGGCTTATACCTATCCACCTTAAGTCAAGCGCCCACCAATTGGGTGGTGGATGGAGTGAATCAAAACACCATGTCCACACCGTCGATAGTTTCTCAAGATTTAACTTGGGAAACCGTAACAACTAAAGAGATTGGTATTGATGCTGCACTCTTTAATAACAAATTAAATGTGACTTTCAACCGTTATAGAAGGACCGTCTCTGACCTGATCACAGGCGGTGTAATCTTACCTTCTAGTTATGGTGCTCCTTCGCCGCTGCGGAACTTCGGAGAAATGCAAACCAACGGTTGGGAACTTGAGCTAGCCTATAATCAAGTGTTTGAAAATGGCCTGAGTATGCGTTTAGCAGGTCAGCTTTCCGACTACAAAGAAACCATTACTAAGTTTGATGGACAGGCACTGGTGAATGCTAATGGGACTTCTTCCAACTATACCGGCAAAGTGATCGGTGAGATTTGGGGTTATGAAACTGAGCGCTTGTTCCAAGAGGATGACTTTATAAAAGGTAGCGATGGCAGTTATACGCTAAAAGAAGGAATCCCTACTCAGGAGTACTACGAAACGACGACTTTCAAATACGGCCCAGGTGATGTGAAGTACAAAGACTTAAATGGCGATGGTGAGATAGGCGTGGGAGACGGTACTGTTGAAAACCCAGGAGATAGGCGTATCATTGGAAACTCGAACCCCCGTTATCAATACGGCTTTAGAGCAGACTTTGCTTATAAGGGCTTTGATCTAGGCTTTTTTATTCAAGGGGTAGGAAAGCGTCACAACTGGGTAGGTGGAGATTTTGCCGTACCGGGATGGAGACCAGCAGAAGCTTGGTATACGCACCAAATGGACTACTGGACTCCAGAGAATACCGGAGCGTTCTATTACCGTCCTACTGACCAAGGGCAGAGCAACACAACAATGAACCATATGCCACAGACTAGGTATTTGCTGGATATGTCTTACTTGAGGTTGAAGAATTTAACTTTCGGCTACACACTGCCGGCGAGCGTTCTCGAGAAAGCACATATCTCCAAATTCCGAGTCTTCTTCTCGGGAGAGAATATCTTCGAACTGGATAACCTAGATGTTCCTATGGATCCAGAAACCGATTATACAGAAACTGGACGGAATGATGCCAATACTTTTGGCCGTTCTTATCCATTCCGTAGAACATTTTCAATGGGTGTACAATTAACATTTTAGACATGAAACTACTTAAATATATAGCATTAGCAGGAGTTATTTCCATGTCCTCGTGTACGAAGGACTTCCTTGGGGATGACTTTTTAACCAAAGATCCACTGGATCAGTTGACCGACCCTGCTTTTTGGTCATCGGAAAATAATATACGTACTTATACCTACGGGTTTTACAATTACTACTTCAAGGGCTACGGCCAAGGGTATACCTGGGGGACTTACTTTGCCGGACAATTTATCAACGACGATTTAGTACCTCAATCACCGAGTGAGAACGTGGTGACTGAATTTATTACCAATGTACCCACATCCGGTGGAGGTTGGTCGCCTGCATTACCCACCAACCAAACACCAGCGGGTGCTTCTTCCTATTATTCGCGCATTCGTAAGGCCAATCATTTTATTGAGAGCGTGCCTATTGCGGAGCTAGAAGAAGAAGTGCAAAACCACTGGCTAGGAGTCGGTAGGTTTTTCAGGGCCTTAGAGTATGCAAACTTTGTTAATAAGTTTGGAGATGTTCCTTATATAGATAAAGTGCTGGCTGAGGACGATGAAGACTTGTATAGAGCGAGAGATCCAAGGACTTTTGTGATGGATAAAGTGCTGGAAGATTTTGAGTTTGCAGCCCAACACGTACGCGAAAGCGACGGTCCAAATCAGCAGGCAGTAAATAAGTACGTAGTGCTTGCTTATATGTCTAGGGTGTTCTTATTTGAAGGTACCTGGCTCAAATACCACGATATTGATCAGCAGCGAGCAGAAACATACCTGCAAGCAGCCAAGGAGGCAGCTGAGCAAATTATGGATAGCGGCGATTATTCATTAGCTAAAAACTATAAAGATATATTTACCTCCGAATCGCTCAAAGGGAACTCCGAGGTGATTCTCTTTAAGGAGTATGCAGAGGGGATCTTGCAACACAGCTTACTTTCTTATAATAACTTGGAGCCGCAAGCGGGTATTTCTAAAAACGCGTTAGATAGCTACCTGCTCTCCGACGGGCTACCTATAGCTTTATCCCCCTTATACCAGGGAGATGAGACGGTGGAAGATGCCCTAAAAAATAGAGACGGCCGCATGAAGCAAACCGTAGTAGGGGAGCTGCGCATGTTAAACACCATGTCCAATTACGCCTATTCTGGTTATGCGGTGCACAAGTTTTTAAACGAGAGCCATAAAAATCAATCCATTGGAACTGGGCAGCTCAATATCACCGATGCGCCGATTATCCGCTATGGAGAAGTACTACTTAATTATGCAGAGGCCTCGGCTGAGCTGGGGGAAATCACCCAAGGGGACTTGGATAGAACCATCAATCTGTTAAGGGCTAGAGAGGGTGTAGACCTGCCTGCACTAGAGCTTGCTGGTAGTAATCCAGCTGTAAATGGTACGGTGTATGATGATCCCAACCGGGATACCGATGTGCCAAGCCTACTGTGGGAAATCAGAAGGGAGCGTCGCTCGGAGTTAATATTTGAAGGCATGCGCCTTGATGACCTTAGGCGCTGGAAGAAATTAGAGTATGCCGATACGGATAAAAATCCTACAATCAATAGAGGCGCCTTTATCGTAAAGGCCGATTACAGCCCCAATCTACTTAATGGGATAACCCTTGATGGTCAGGATAAAGGGTATATTATTCCATCTAGCTCCAATAAAAGATTGGTTCAAGATAAATTTTACCTGGATCCCATACCTATCGATCAGATTTCTTTGTATAAGAATAACGGTGTGGAGTTGAAACAAAACCCAGGATGGTAGCCGTGAAACTCATTTGCTACTAGCAGTTACTAAAAATGCCCGCTACAAGGAGTGGGCATTTTTATTAGATAATAACCTTAAAACAATCTTTTAGAGATTATTTGCTTTTGCAGTAATCTCAGCAATATCGAGAATCTGTATGCTTTGTTCCTTTTCTTTTACCTTTATCCCATCTTGGAGCATTGTCATACAAAAGGGGCAAGCAGAGGCTACAATGTCAGCTTTGCTATTGATGATCTCTTCTGTACGCTGGATATTGATGTCTTTTGTGCCTTTCTCCGGCTCTTTGAACATTTGAGCACCACCAGCTCCACAACA
>Ga0079226_10004241_pt1 | contig 10948 bp, 12 predicted proteins | sample Poulit2014_FD_76345 | JGI IMG/M metagenome (GOLD analysis project Ga0079226, IMG submission 76345) | Agricultural soil microbial communities from Georgia to study Nitrogen management - Poultry litter 2014 | ecosystem: Environmental > Terrestrial > Soil > Agricultural land | place: USA: Georgia...
CCCGATTCTGCTCAACTAACATTCAGCGGAAAAACCATTCCGCTGAATGAAGTTTCGCTTTACCCCCGCGTTCTGCCGCGGTAAACATTCCGGTGTGTAAACGTATAAATGGTTAAATAAATTGAGATAAAGAGCATTGGCAGCGTAATATATAATGGGATCAGCTGCATCAATCCGAGCAAGTTCATGAATGCGGCTACAATTGTCAACATGAGAAAAATAAACGGAAGCAATTCTTTCATATGATCCGCTCCTCAAATGAAGGTATAATCATTTAAGACTGAATCGGCCCAATCGACTTCCTTAAAGTGCGTGTTCTGCGCCCGCCACAAGACGTGGGCGTTTTAGCAGAAGGTCCCCTGTACGATGGGGTATTTTTATCGGACTTTTTGAACAATCTCTGAAACAGATTTCTCGTTTCAGATGTCTGTTAAATGATATGTGACAAACCTATGAAATAGAACTGTGACATTTTTGTGAAATAGTAAACACACTAATTGATAAATTAACCTTCGACTGATATTATTAATAATGTGATATGAATCACAAACAAAAACCCCTTTGTTTTGATCATGAAACTTTCTCCCATCCCCCTTTGTTTATACAGAGACGGAGAATGACAGGATGTACGCTGCCCCGTACATCCTGTTTTTTTGTAGGATAAATACTCAGGCGCTTCATCCCAATATTCAAATCAAGGACGCCAGAACAGGGAGAGCACCACCGTCTCTTTGTTCTCCAACCTTTCGTCCCAAATAAAAAAACTCAAAGTTAATTTGTTTAACTTTGAGTTTCAGGTGTCGATATATTCCCAGAATGCACCATATTTTACCGGGATCTTTCTCACAGACTGGCGCAGCTGCATTTTTTTCATTTCCCTATCTGTTTTTGCCGCTGACCAATCGTATACCACCGAAACCTCTTTACTTCCCACAACCTGATAATACTGAACAAAGCTTTCAAGTGGAGGTTTGCTGGATGGGACAGGGTCTTTCTGCAGAATCTGTACTAATATCTGTACATAAATATCATAAGGATAAAGGCCGGATATTTTGATGCCTTGTTCATCCGTTCTTTGATTAAAAAACACAATGGTTGGAATGTAGTCTACATCCATTTCCCTCGTTAACTTCAGGTCGGATTGGAAAGCCTTTTCGGCAGATTGGGAATATAAGTCATTTTTAAACTCTTCAATATCCAGTTTAGCATCTCTGGCACACTCCAGCAAAATTGAGACATCAGATATGTCTTGTTTGCTGAGAAATGCACGTTCCTGAATCTTCCGTAAAAACGTCTTACCCGCTTTCTTGCCCTGCAGTTCCGCTGCTTTAATGGCTAACGAGGCAACCCATGGAGAGGTGATTTCATTTTCCGTCCATAAGTCACCGTCACAGGACATACCGGTGCGGGAGGCGGTTTTTTCCCATATTTGTTTCAAGCGTTTCGGTTTATCAAAAATATCCTTATTTAGGGTATTCAGTTGTCCGCTCAGAATCGGCTGTAATGTGAAAAAACGTCCATACTCGATGGACAGTTTTTTCAGGTAAGGTTCGAGTGACCAACATTCCGGGCATAACGGATCAATAAAAACATATATTTCAACCGGTTTTTGAACAAAATCGACATAGCTATATTTTGACGATGTGTTTGTGTTATTTGAGCTTGACAGCCCTGGCTGTTTCCAACTCACATCGATTCTCCTTTCTAAAGGATGTCAGAAAGTCAACAGGCAGTCAGCAGGAATGGACGTACCGCCGATATGACCAGCTGTATAACATTCCCTTCTTTGAAATGATACCTATTTATTTGTCAGGTGTATTCATCATATGGTGTGCAGTCATAGTCAGTTTCTCAAATATAGCTGTACGATACGGTTCCTCAATTTTTGTTTCGTTTAAGGCTGCATCCATACATTCCAGCCATGCATCCCGCCGCTCCGGTGTGATTTCGAATGGCAAATGGCGCCGGCGCATCATGGGCTGACCGCGGTCTTCGATATACCATCTTGGTCCCCCGAAAAATTGTGTCAAAAATAACCGCTGTTTTCGGGCCGTTTCGGTTAGATCATGTGGAAAAATCGGAATCAGTTTCGGGTGATTCCCCACGCGTTTATAGAATGCTGTCACTAATGTGTCAATCGTTTCAAATCCGCCAATTGCTTCATATATTGTTCCGGATTGTTTCATAAGTTAGTGCTCCTCATATATTTGTATATATTTTAGCAACGTCAAAATATAAGAGCAACTAATCTGACTTATGGTGCCGCTTATTCGCCTGGGCTGCATTGAAAAAACGCTGGATTTTATTAGGTGTTTTTCGCTTATTTATGCTAAATTTTTTCATGAGCTGTTTCATGGCTTCGAGACCGGCTGTTTCAGATTGGGCCTCTATTTCTAATTCATAATCGTCGTTTTCGTGGTAAGTGCTATAGTCCAGAACCATTAATACATCTCGGCAGGTCAGTTCCCGGCGATTAGTAGTAAGACTGCCGTAATATACAAGGTTTTCTTCAGAGATGGTTTTGCAAGTAAAGCGTTTGGAAATATTCTCTTTAAGTGTTACCTTTCCGTTCATCCAATGCGCTGCTTCCTGATGTGTTAACGTATCATGCGTTTCCAGCAGGCCCCGGGGGTGCGGTTCTTTCAGTGTCGATATGAACCTTCCATTCTTCTCTCTGATCCTGAGTGCACATCCCAACTTTTTTAACGCGAAATCACCTGTTTCAAAGTAATGGTTCACCTGCACTTGTGCCTCCTCAGGAAAAGGCAGTCCCGTTAGCAGACGTTTATATTCAGCTTCCGTCAGTAAATTTTTATATTCGATTTCAATTTCCTGTGTCAACTGGGACCTCCTTTTGCATGAAATTTCACTTTTCCCTGGATTAATGATCAGTAACCCGCCCAAATATGGCGGCTAACTGCCCTTAACTGCCCGATTCTGTTCGGGCCTGCAGGAGGCAGGTCACAAAGGCGTTGCAACACGACGTTGCGAATTTAGCCTTTGTTCCTCTTCTTCAGCGGATAAAACCGTTCCGCTGAATGAAGTTTCACTTTATTATGGCGGATGGTGCACAATTATGCAAAGAATACCCGTTGAATATGTTATGATGAGTGATGGAAAGAGATGACTCGACAGGTGGTGTCAATCATGAATTGGGAAGCGTTGCTTGCCCCATATGCCCAAGCAGTAGAGGAATTGAAAGTCAAATTAAAAGGTATCCGAAAACAATATGAATACGAATCTAAACATTCACCGATTGAATTTATAACCGGACGAGTTAAACCGGTGGCAAGTATTTTGGAAAAAGCTGAAACAAGACGTATTCCGCTGGATAGCATTGAAGAGTTGCAGGATATAGCAGGTGTCCGGGTGGTTTGCCCGTTTGTCGATGATATCTATGCGATTGTCAAAATGATCCGGTCCCGCGAGGATTTGACGATTGTCGAGGAAAAGGATTATGTGTCGCATAAGAAAAAAAGCGGCTATCGATCCTACCATATCATTATTGAATATCCTGTTGAAACGATTCATGGTGTCAAGATGGTCATTGCCGAAATCCAAATCCGTACACTGGCCATGAATTTCTGGGCGACAAATGAACATTCATTAAATTATAAATATAAAGGGAAAATTCCGGAAGATATTCAATCAAGACTGCAGCGTGCAGCTGAAGCAGCTTTTAAGCTGGACGAGGAAATGTCCATCATTAAGCATGAAGTACAGGAAGCAAAACGGATATTCCATCGAAAATAAGGAGGATCTGGCTGTGAAATTTGCAATTGTGTCAAAAGGTGATGAACGATCTAATAAGATACAGGCAACAATGAAACAATATTTGACTGATTTTAATTTGGAATATGATAAAACAAGACCGGATCTGGTTATCTCCGTTGGCGGGGATGGCACTTTTCTGGAAGCTTTTCACCAATATATCCATTGTCTTGATTCGACGTCGTTTATCGGAGTACATACAGGCCATTTGGGTTTTTATGCCGACTGGACCCCGGACGAAGTGGAAAAACTGATTATCGAAATTGCCAAAACACCTTTTCAGGTTGTTGAATACCCGCTTCTTGAAGTGACGATACGCGACAAAGACGGCGGAGAGGAAAACCGCTTCCTCGCATTGAATGAATCAACCATCAAAACAGCTGAAGGGTCGGTTGTGTTTGATGTCGAAATTAAAGGGTCCCATTTTGAAACGTTTCGCGGTGATGGGTTATGTATTTCCACGCCATCCGGTAGTACAGCCTACAATAAAGCACTGGGCGGTGGCATCATTCATCCGTCACTAGAGGCCATCCAGCTCACAGAAATGGCTTCAATCAATAACCGGGTCTTCCGGACAATCGGCTCTCCGCTTATTTTACCGAAACACCATACATGTATGTTGAAACCGCTAGGCAATGAACGGACCTTTTTAATCGCGATCGATCATTTCACGAAAAACTACGCCAATGTTAAATCAATCCAATGCAGGGTTGCCAAAGAGCAAATACGATTTGCACGGTTCAGGCCATTTCCGTTCTGGGATCGTGTCCGCGATTCCTTTGTTGCCGATGACGATGTTTAACATGGATGATTCAATTCTGCCCAAGGATGGTGCTGCAGCATGAAATGGACGATAACTAAACAACAGGAAGGGTTAATGCTACGGAAATATTTACAGGAAAATCACAAGTTTTCCAAGCGTATGATCAAACATATCATCCACGGCGGTGGTGAAATCCGTGTAAACGGCATCATTCAGTCTGTCAGGTATGAGCTGAAAGTCGGGGACATCGTTACGGTCAAGTTTCCTGAAGAGAAAAAGGGCGCTATGATGATCCCGGAAAAAATGCCGCTGGATATCTTATATGAGGATGATGCCGTTCTGGTGATTAATAAATCACCGGGACGGGCGGTCATCCCTTCCTATATCCATACAACCGGAACAATTGCGAATGGCGTGTTGGCTCATTACGAGAATCAGGGTCTTCCATATACATTTCATCCGGTCACCCGACTTGACCGGAACACATCCGGCGCAATGCTTATTGCCAAGCATCGCTGGAGTCATTCGATTTTAGCGGAAGCACAAAAAAGCGGAACCATTTCACGTACCTATTATGCGATAGTAGAAGGGCATCCAGAGCAAAAAACAGGAACCATCAACGCGCCAATTGGCCGCAAAGATGGTTCCATTATTGAACGAACAGTCACTGATGCAGGTAAATATGCCGTGACGCATTATACCGTTTTGAAAGAATTCAGCAGATATACGCTTGTTGATGTCCAGCTGGAAACCGGCCGGACACATCAGATCCGTGTTCATTTATCGTATATTGGTCATCCTTTGGCAGGTGATGATTTATATGGCGGGACGACTGCTCATATTGACCGGCAGGCCTTACACTGTCATCAACTGTCATTCGATCATCCAATCACAGGGGAAATGAAAGATTTTTCCGTTGATATGGCAAATGACATGAAGCAATTAAAGAAAACATTTAAGGCGTTCAAGTCAACATAATGGAACGTCTATGAATCACTGCTCCGATGGGACAGTAACGGTCCTTCCGGCGGGGGAAGGGCCGTTCATTAATCCCGCCTTAAATACAGTAAGATCCCTATAACAGAATGATAGAGGATATATAAAATTCAATAAGGGATCAACGCATAAAGGCCCGATTCTGTTAGGGCGTTTACAATGCAGGCGACAAAGGCGTTGCGGTACGACGTTGCGTATCCATTCTTTTTTCCTTCTTTATTCCATCAATTTTTCCACCTTGTTTCAAACATATATTTTTTCGTTCTGGAATGCACATTGAGCACAATACCGATTGCCAGCATATACGTAAGCGTTGAGCTGCCGCCATAGCTCAGGAACGGGAGTGGGAGCCCGGTGATCGGCAGCAGTTGAATGGACATGCCGATATTCTGGAAAATTTGATAAGCAAACATACCTATCATGCCCGTAACAAGGTAACTGCCATACGCATCATTGCTTTGGATGGCGATGTGAATCAACCTGTAGATCAATAAAAAAAGCAGCGTGACGACAATGCTCGAGCCGATAAACCCAAACTGTTCGGCAATGGCCGTGAAAATCATGTCCGTATGCTGCTCCGGTACAGACACCTGCAGGTCGCTAATGCCTTTTCCAAATAATTGCCCTGAGCCAATTGCCATCATTGCCGTAATCAATTGATAGCCATAACCGCCATCAGATTCCCCGGGATTCAGCCACCCAATGAACCTGCCTGCCACATGATCAAGCCCGGATTTATCAAGAAATGAAGCAACATAATCTGGAAAAAAATACCATACGGCACCGATCAGTCCTACAGCACAAAAGCCGATGAAGAAAAGGAAAAATAGAATCCGCCATCGGATGCCCGACACGAGAACCATGCTGCCAGTAATCGCGACAAGTACCAGAAACCCGCCTAAATCCGGCTGCTTTATCAGGAAAAACATGGGCGGAAGTGACAGAGCGATCATTTTCGCAAGCAGTATCACATCACTTTTAAAGGTTTTTTCAATGTATTTGTTATTGTGCCGGACGATTACATGTGCAAGCGTCATGACAAGGATGACCTTTATAAACTCTCCGGGCTGGATTGACATACCTGGAAATTGAAACCAGCTCACGGCACCGTTTACTTCGGTGACAATACCGGGCGGGAATCCGACAAAAAGCATAAACAGCGACAATAGGCCAATGCCATATAGAATCCAGGTAATCTGATGAAACCGGTCATAGTCGACCAGCATAACTGCTGCGATAATAAGTCCACCGGCGATATACCACATGCCCTGCTTCAGCCAGTAACCTGAGCCATCACTGGCTGACAAAGTTGGTTCGAGTGTATAGAGGGTAAAAATGCTGACCAGGCCAAGCAGTATAAGTATGGATAATATTGTATAATCTATATTAATTCGGTTCTGCATGATTCAACCTAACTTTCCGTGACATTCGTGTTGTGTTTAGAATAGTTTTTTAAATGCATGTTCAAAAAGGAGGAAAAAAAGGACCGTCATCGGCTAAGTTCGCAACGTCCTGTCGCAACGCTGATATTAGCACGTCAATCGCGTCAACGTTCAAGGCGGCGCAGTTTCGAGCACAAGGAATGCTTCACCGAATCCGCATCACACGCAGGAAAAGCGGTTTTCTTTTCCAAGGAGCGGGTTTCTCTTGTTTGTGGTGAGTTCTGCGCTCGCCACAGGACGTGGGCGTATTTAGCAGAAGGTTCCCTATTCGATGTGTCATTTTTACCGGACTTTTTGAACAACCTTTTTAAGGGAATGATAGATTTAGCGAAAACTTCGCTAAAGCATATGTACCCATTATACCTTTAGTTTACACGAAATCAATCGATAAATTAAGTATTCCGGTGAAAAAAATCACGTCAGGCTAATAGTTCAGGAAAGGTTTGCTATCATGTATAATACAATTGTGGAAGGACGTGATCATATGGAAAATAACGTTTCAGACCAATTATTCTGGGACGAGTTGCAGACACTTGCAACCAATGAACAAATCGAATCTTTTCGTGAAAAATTTTTAGATATGCATCCATATGACCAAGCAGTGTTTTTCATAGAGCAGGTGCGAGAAATACGATTACACATTTATACGTACCTGTCTCCAGAAGAAACGGCAAATATCATGGAACATGTTGAACTTGATGATATCAAGCCGTTGTTTACCGAAATGGATCCGCGGTTTGCAGCCATGGTGCTCGCGGAGATGGCAACAGATGATGCGGTTGATATATTAAACGAACTGGGAAAAGATGTCGTCGTCAGTTTGCTGACTATTATGGACGATAAAAACGCTGCAGACATAAAGGAACTGCTTCATTACGAAGAAAAAACAGCTGGAAGCATCATGACTACCGAATTTGTGGCGATTTATCAGTCAAAGACAGTAAACGATACGATGCAATATCTGAAGGCCGAGGCACCTGAGGCTGAGACGATTTATTATTTATATGTGATCGATGAGGACAAACGTCTTGTTGGTGTGGTTTCACTAAGAGATTTGATTGTGGCTGAACCGGATATACAAGTTGCCGATCTGATGAATGAAAACGTATTGTTCGTATCAGTGGCAAGAGATCAGGAAGACGTTGCCCAGATGATCCGGGACTACGACTTTCTTGCACTTCCAGTCGTCGATTTTCAACGTCATTTGCTCGGTATTATAACAGTTGATGATATACTGGATGTTATGGATGAAGAAGCCAGTGACGATTACTCCAAGCTGGCCGGTGTGTCAGATATGGAACGGCCGCAAGACAGTGCACTCATCTCGACAAAAAAACGACTGCCCTGGCTCATTATCCTTTTATTTTTGGGCATACTTACCGCGAGTTTGATCGGACAATTTGAAGAGGCTCTTGAACAGGTCGCTGTTCTTGCCATTTTTATTCCGTTGCTTGCCGGGATGGCTGGTAACACGGGAACACAAGCCTTGGCAGTTGCCGTTCGCGGTTTGTCGACAGGAGACTATGGGAAACAGGGGAAAATGAAGCTCATGGTCCGGGAAGCTGCCACCGGATTAATTAACGGATTAGTTTGTGGTACCTTGTTAACAACGATTGTGTATTTCTGGCAAGATGACTTTTTCCTTGGACTGCTGGTTGGGTTGTCGATTATGGCAACATTGGTGATTGCGACCTTGGCGGGTGCTTTTGTCCCGATTTTGATGGATAGACTGAAAATTGATCCAGCTGTTGCTTCAGGGCCATTTATTACGACCATCAATGATATTATTTCAATCCTGATTTACTTCGGGCTGGCAACAGCTTTTATGCAATACCTGGTATAGATTCTGACTCATGTTCAATCCGGAAATTACCTGACTCGGCGTTTCTGCCACTTTAACTTCTGGTAGCTGACCTCTGGCATTTAATTAGGCATACACACATTTTATAACTGGTTCATATAATAGGTTGACGAATGGATTATCCCGCTTTAACAGGCAGTAAGCTTCAGCTGAAAAAACTGACTGTAAAGGTATAATTCTTTTAACTGCCATTCAGCAGGGAAAAAGCGCCCCCCACTGAATGAAGTTTCACTTTTCCCCGCATTTAACGGTCAGTAATCCGCCAGAAAACGGCGGCTAACTGACCCTAAATGCCCGATTCTGTTCAACTAACATTCAGTGGGGAAAAGGCGCCCCACTGAATGAAGTTTCACTTTATAAAGGAGTGTATGCTAAATGGGAGACCATAAAAGTGCTAATAGTCCGTTGCTTTACATTCAACAGCCTGGCATGAAGACCCCAAGGGCATCGATGCAAAGCCATTACATGACACCGAAAAAAAAACGTGCGGATAAAATACAAGCCAATCATAAAAGCAGAACACGCCCGGTGAGCCGGAATTACTTTAAGAGACAAGATGACACCGATGAAAACGGGGAGGATATGGAATCCCCAGAAGTGGGTTCCAGTCAGGAGGATGGCCGTCAGGAACGGAAAAGATTTAAAGACATGACATTAGAGGAGCGCATCGATTACTTCCTGAACGCACCTAAGCATGCTCCTGTCATGCGGTGTGAGGTGAAGACAGAGGGACGGAACTACCGAGGTACAATTGTCGATTATCAGGATAACAATGTGTATATGCGTGTTGGCAAACGGACAACGCCAACGGCAATACCGTTTGATACGATTAACGAAATACGGCTGCTTGGATTTTAGTGCTGAACGATGGTAATCCACAACCAAAAAAAGGTGCTCCGAAAGAAACGGAGCACCTTTTTAACAATGCATTTTCATTTAGTTGAACGCATTTACCGCCGGCAAGCATGTGACATGGCAGAAGCAGTTTAAGTCGACTGTTATGCAGATACCGGTAGCACACAAATGCTTGGTGTATTGATCAATAGGATTTTTCGGGCAGTTGTCATCATCATGAGGGTCTCTCAACAGTTCGACAACGGCACAGCAATCATCATCTACTTTCTTAACCCGGAAGTAAAAGCTAGATGTCATTTCACCTATATCATCCGGGTTTGCACCGAATCCTTGGAATGGTTTGCAACTATCTTTGCAGTAGAGGATGACTGGTACAGTGTCAAGACCATTTCCTGCATCTGTTTCACCCAGCAAATCACTTATTGACTGCTCGCAGCTGGTCGAACAGCAATTTTCGATAACATCGTTTTGTGCCTCTACGATTTCCCGTAAAATATCGCAGACACAGTTTCCGGTGTGATGATCCTTTCCACAACCCATGAATTATTACCCCTTTCGTGTGTTATTGACTTGGTGTCCCTAATAAGATATGTGTCACTGGGTATATGGTGTGGGCACTCGTCTGCATAACGCAGATATTTCTGAAGTCGGATATCAAAAGCTTTCCGTTAAAACAGCTGATTCGTTGCCAGCACCGGATTTACACTACATTGAAAAGAATCTTTCGTTGTTTTTGGGACATCTGTCTATACCTTATGACATAAAGAACATAGACTAATAACGACCATAATTCAAATTCATTAAGGAGTGTTCATGTGATGTCAGAGCATAAAAAAGTCATTCATGTAAAAGATTTGGTGATTAAAGCTGATAATGTTCACATAGAGCCAAGACGTCCCCGAAGAGATCCATTTTTTGGCCCTTGGATGAGGAGAGATGCGGAAGCGCATGAAGAATCAATCGATAAACATGATAGCCAACATGAGGAAAGCCCCGAAGACAATCGGGGTCGAGGACCAGCTTCCTGGATTTAAATCGTAACGGGTGAGGGCAGCTGTATGGCTGTCTTTTTCTTTAGCTGGCGTGTTTTTAAAAAGTGATGTTTTTAGGAGGAGGCTGAGATGTGGATGATCGATTAATCCGGACACTGCAAGTCATTGAAAAGCACTTGGACAAAAATGAGAAGTGGTTTCAATACCCGGAGAAAAAAATGCACGCAATCAATGCATCAATTCAAGCCTGGGACAAGGAATTTAAGCA
>Ga0079226_10004242_pt1 | contig 10945 bp, 14 predicted proteins | sample Poulit2014_FD_76345 | JGI IMG/M metagenome (GOLD analysis project Ga0079226, IMG submission 76345) | Agricultural soil microbial communities from Georgia to study Nitrogen management - Poultry litter 2014 | ecosystem: Environmental > Terrestrial > Soil > Agricultural land | place: USA: Georgia...
GACTCTGGTGAAATTGTTGGATTTTCAGTTGGTGGGAAAGAAAGAACGGGAGAGTATAAGAAATTTATTGGTGAATTATAAGCCATTTACATTTTAGAAGACTATCAAAAAAGAGGAATTGGCAGATTACTGCTTGAACCTGTCGTAAAAGAATTAAAGGAAAAGAATTCAGATTCGATGCTTGTTTGGGTCTTAGAGGGCAATGATGCGATGTATTTTTACGAAGCGATGGGGGCTAAAAAAGTTGATGCCAAAGAAATTAAGATTGGTGGAAAAACTTATACAGAGATAGCTTACGGATGGGGGATACTTGATGAAATAGGTTGAGTTCCAGGGGTGGAGTGTTATGATTCATTTTGAGCAAATTGGCTTGAAGAAAGATCGAGAAATTCTTATTCAATTTCGAAAGGATTCATTTATTTTAAGTTTTGGTGATGCATCTGAATTTGATAGTGAAGAATACATAGATTGGCTTGCTGAAAAGAAACTTTTTCCCTAATGGATTTGTTTTGATGAAAAAAAGCAATCAGCCTATTGGACAACTTGAACTTTCGGTACGTGATTATGAGGGGAAAGATATTGGCTATGTCCACCTCTATTATCTTGTTCTAGAAAAGCGGGGATTAGGCATGGGGAAAGATCTACATGATTACGCGCTTGATTTTTTAGGGACAAAGGTGTTGAAGAATACCATTTAAGGGTCGCGCCGAGTAATGAACAAGCCATTCGTTTTTATTTGAAAAACGGAATGGAAAAGGTTGGGGAGGAAGTAGATGGAAAGGTTATTCGAATGAGAGGGAGGATTTAGGTCTGGAAAAATTAAGTAGTATTTAATGCTTAAGTACTAGTATTAATTAGCGCGATAGATTGGAGTTTTTATAATGAAAAAAATTGGTTTTATCAGGCATGGATGTACAGATTGGAATAAGGAACGGCGAGCACAAGGACATTCGGATATTCCGTTATGTGAAGAGGGTTTTGAGCAAGCTGAAAAATTAGCAAATCGTATCTCTAAAGAAAAATGGGATGTTATTTATTCAAGTGATTTGAAACGTGCAAAGCAAACAGCGGAGACGATTGCTGCAAAAAAGAATATTGACATTCAATTGGATGCTCGATTAAGAGAGCGCTATGGTGGTCAGACTGAGGGAACAACTGTCGATGAACGTATCAAGAGATGGGGAGAAAACTGGCGTGAACTTGATTTAGGAATGGAAACTGGAGAGGAAATTAAGAAAAGAGGAATGGCTTGTCTGGAAGATATTATGGATAATCATCCTGACGAAGATGTACTCATTGTCAGCCATGGTGCTTTTATAAAACAGATGCTGCGAACACTTTTTCCAGATAAGGATGTTGAAGGATCACTCGAAAATTGTTCAGTTACCGTACTTCAAACAAAAGAAGATCGAAAATGGGATTTAACATTACATAATTGTGTGAAACATATTTAGAACCTTAATGGGGTAGTTGAAATTCAAGTCTACAAAGTGAACCGATAGAGGTGCCCTCATGGTAGGAATCGTTCGCATTGTCATTTGAGTTAACCGATAGAGGTGCCCTCACGGTAGGAATTCCTCTTATCGTTATTTGAGTTAGCCGATAGAGGAGCTCTCACGGTAGGAATCGCTCTTATCGTCATTTGAGTTAGCCGATAGTGGTGCTCTCACGGTAGGAATCGCTCTTATCGTCATTTGAGTTAGCCGATAGTGGTGCTCTCACGGTAGGAATCGCTCGTATTGTCATTTGAGTTAACCGATAAAGCTGCCCTAAGGGTAGGAATCGCTCGTATTGTCATTTGAGTTAACCGATAGAGGTGCCCTCACGGTAGGAATCGTTCGCATTGTCATTTGAGTTAGCCGATAGAGACGCTCTCACGGTAGGAATCACTCGTATCGTCATTTGAGTTAACCGTTAGGGCCTCTCTTACAGTATAAATTCTATTTAATTGAATTTGGATAGGAGTTTTTAGAATAATTAAATTATATATTAAGGGGGATAAAATGGAATCAACCTACGTTAATTGGGGAGCATCGCGTGTGAAGTTAACTTGGAAAAGTAAATTATCGCTACCAGAAAAGCATCTATTATCAAGTACACATGGTTTTTGCTTTCATCAAGGAAAACTTTTAATGGTCAATTTGAATGATCGAGGATGGGATTTTCCTGGTGGACATATAGAGATGGGGGAAACACCTGAAGCTTGTTTCAAGCGTGAAACGATGGAAGAAGCTTATGTTGAAGGCGAATGTACCTATCTTGGTTGTCTAGAGATTGATCACCATGATAATCCAGCTTGGGATGAAAATAGTCCGTATCCAATGGTAGGTTATCAAGTATTTTTTAAAATGGACATTCATGTTTTGCATCCTTTTGAAGGAAAATTTGAATCAAGCCAAAGGATATTCATCGAATCTGATGAGGTGGCTGGATATTATAAGAAATGGCATAAAGTCTATCAGTCTATTTTAAATGATGCCTTGGCTTCATTATAGTTGCTTTGTGGGGCTTGCCGAGTAAAACTAGAAACAGGGTGAAACCATGGATATAGTCCATATTATGCAAGAGTTAGGCGTGGAACGGATAAATTCTTTTAAGGAAATTGAAGGTGGACGGGATAGTCTTGTTTTTAAAATAGAAACAGAACAAGGTCAATTATATGCCTTACGTATTTTACCTAAAAATAGACTTCAGCAGTTTAAAAGGGAAGCACAGATTCTTCAATTCGTTTATCATTATGGCATCCCAGCTCCAAGTGTTCATGCTATAACTTGTGTTTATAATTATGCTGTGATGTTGATGGAGTGGGTGAGTGGCTGTACTGTTTTTGAAGAACTGACGACTCGACCTGAAAACGCAAAGAAAACAGGTTATGCATTTGGAAAAACGCAAGCAACCATCCACCAAATCCAAGCAACCAAATATCAATTTGGAGACTGGATATCACCAGATACAAAAGAGGAAAAGGATATTTATGAAAAAATCATCCGAGAAAATAGCGAGAACAAAAGAGGATTGCTGCATCTTGATTACCATCCGCTCAATGTTCATACAGACGGAGAGAACATTACCGGTGTCTTTGATTGGGTAAATGCTTCTTATGGTGATTGTCGACTTGATCTAGCGAGAACACTATCTATACTCAAGGTGGAAGGTGTACGATTTATAAACCCGTCTACAGTAAAAGAATTTGAACAAGCATGGAGAAGCGGGTATGAAAGGGAAGGGGAAAGAATTCATGATTTAGGTTTATATTACAAATGGGCGGAATTAAAAATGAAAAATGAGATAATAGACCGTTAACGGGGGAATTCCAATGCAAATAAAAGGACTCAATCATATCACATTTTCAGTTTCTCATTTAGAAAGATCAATTAAATTTTACCAGGAAGTATTAGATGCAAAATTACTTGTAAAAGGAAGGACCACGGCATATTTTGACTTACAAGGAATATGGCTCGCATTAAATGAAGAACAAGAGATTCCAAGAAATGAAATTCATCATTCTTATACACATATCGCATTTTCTATCGACGTGGAGGACTTTGGACAAATTTATGAAAAATTAAAACGTCTAAATGTTAATGTTTTAAAAGGCCGTGAGCGAGATGAACGGGATGAAAAGTCAATCTATTTTACGGATCCGGATGGACATAAACTCGAATTCCATACTGGAACCTTGGAGGACCGATTAGCATATTACAAAGAAGATAAGCCCCATATGGAATTTTTTGATTAAGGGATAAAAATAAGGCGAATGCCTTTGCTTTGCACTCGCCTTGGTTATATGGAAAATTATTCTGGTAAAATGAACGTTGCTACTTTACCTTTGGATATATCTTGGTAATCTTCATTTTTTATTGGACCAACTTCAACTTCAAATTCCTTTTCGCTCCATATTTTTTCATATTGTTCTTGGTCCAATACATAAATTTGCAAAAGTTCATCGGAATCATCAGGCTCAATGACATCTCTGCTGTAATTCAGTAGCATGCCTTCGTTAAGCATCCACTGGGAACCGTCATTCACCGTTAATTTAGAGGACATACCACCTAAGTCAATGTTTTCCGATCCGTTATTATCAAGGATAAATTTGACTGTTAATAAGACAATTCCATTTTCAAAGTTTGAAAATCTTGGTGCTTCTTCTGAGTTTGGCGTGAATTCGGAAAACTGATATCCTTCAAGTTCAATGACATAATCATCGCCAATCTCCTCTTTTTCACCGATATCACTTTTCTCTTTTAGCATTTCTTTCTCACCCATGTCTTCAAACGTAGCCTTATCCTGATAAAAGTCAGCATTTGCACTGATTTTATCTGCACCATCTTCATTAAGAGCTAATGAGAATTTTCCTTCTGAACCAATTGGATTACCAAATTCACCTTTCTCCGCTTCTGCTGGTGGGACGGTAATCGAAACAGTCGATAAGTCTAATACTTCATCAAGTATATCTTGCCCAAGTGGATAGGTGTAATATCCTGTTACTGTTTCACCAGCTTCTAGTAAATAGTCTTCTGAAGGAGAAAGCATTGTTGGTATTTGTTCTTCTTCTGGTAATAAATCTTTATAATTACTAAAGTATTTCGTAGCTCCTGTATAAGACATATCTAGTCCTGGCATATAGTATACATCATCATCTGTTGTGTTTTCTATTGTGTATTGAGCAAGAATAACTCCACCATCTGTTTGATCATTAAATGGAATGCTGAAATTGGTATGGAAGTCTTTTAATTCAACAAGTGTATAGGCATCTAGTGAAACATTAACCCCATCCAATTCATGTTCTTGTTTCTCATTATTTTCAAAGAGAACTTCTGCTTCCCCTTCTGTTTCTTCTTCCATGTATGTAATTAGTTCAGAAAAATCGCTATCTGATGCTTCTGCTTGGTCATCACTTTCTTCCTCATCGTCTTCTTCTTCAACTTCCTCTTGTTCCCCGTCATCCTTATCTTCTTGCTCTTCTTCTTTCGCTTCAGCGTTTGCTTCTGTATCTTCAGATTTCTCATCGTCACTTCCGCACGCACTAATAACGAATGCAGATAGAAATACTAAAATAAATAATAATAACTTTATCCTCATTTATTTACTCCCCCAATTTTTCAAATGACTTAATACTACCATGTAAGAGGGAGTTGGTAAATGAGTATAAAGTAACGTTGTTATGCTATTAGATCTAATGATAATATGAACAAATAAAGTAAAAATGAAAGATAAAAAGAGTTGATATAACAACAATATGAACAGATCTTCATACTCAAAAAAGTAAAAGATGCTACAAGTTAGAAAGTAACATAATTAAGGTATAAAGGCGTAGGAGTAAAGAACCGAGTTGCTGTTTTTTTACATGGCTTGTCCAAATAGAGACAAGCCATTAAAGGATTTCCTCATATTCATACGGAGATTATTTATCTAATCCCAGTTTACTTCGAAAATGTTCATTTCTTAATTTTTTACGAACTTGTTTGCCCCAACTTTTAACAGCTTCTTCAGATTTGTTTTCTAAATAAGCGATTTCTTTAATTGGCATTTCTTTTATAATAAAATAGTGAATCCATTTCCATTGATTGTTCGTTAGATTTTCTTTTAACGAGTTCCAGAATTGCTCGTCTTCAATATAAATTCCTTCTGTATCAACGATAGGGTATTCGGTTGTTTTACTTTTAAGACGATTTCCATTTTCTAATTCTACCTTGCGTTGATGAATAAACTTCTCCTTATTATCTATTTTTCTAGACTCTTGACGCACCTTATCGATTAAGCGGTTACGGATCGTATAATTAAAATACGTAGCCATTGGCCCCTTATCTTGTTCATGTGTTTCATATGCATTCCATAAGGCAACAAGCCCTTCTTGAAAAAAATCCTGGTGGGGATCACGAATATTTAATTTGTGGATATGGTAGTGAATGCGGCGTTTGTTCTGTTCGTAAATTTCTTCAAATGAATACGATGGCTTTGTCATAAAAATTCCTCCTTTAAGTCTTCAGTTGATGTGTCTTCTTATTATTAATATCGTTTGGCCTTTCAGAAAAGTGGCATAGTTATTATGATTATTTGTTGAAAATTTGAGAGGGTGGTGTATTGTCTAGTAGGTATTTACATAGTAACAGAACATTTGTTCGATAACAAGAGAAAAAATAGTGCTCCTTTTTGAAGGAACACTACTTTTAAGGATATTTCATTTGTTATTGGGGTATGGAAACGATTAGTCCATCAGTACGCCGATTGGTCTCAGCACATTTGAAATATGAATCGTTTCACCATGTGCATCAAGTACTTCTTTTAGTTTACGGTAAACAAAAGGACTTTCATCTGTCCCTCCACCTCTAAGTTCTACACCATATTGTTTGATTGCTTTGTTCATTTGTTCGGTTGAAATTGCTCCACCTCGACGTTTCTTGGTTTTCCAGTTCATTCGCCCTGCAGCCTTGGTACGACTCATGATTCGTCCAGCACCGTGAACCGTACTGTAAAAAGCTTCTTTACTCTTTTTTGAGTCTTTTCCTTCAAGAATAACGGAGATATCACCCATGCTGCCACCAACAAATCCACGTTCACCAGGTGCAGCAGGTGTCGCTCCTTTTCTGACGACAATATATTCTTTTCCGTCATGTATTTCTTTCCAAGCATAATTATGGTGGTTATGTACTTCATCTATATTATTTGCGTTTAGGATATCCAGAACTTGATTAATAACAATATCTCTTCCAGCATATGCGTAACGTCCCGCCAATTCCATTGCTTTAAAATACATTTGGCCTAATTCACTATCCATATCAAATAAAGTCGGCTCTACTTCCATACTTTCTCGTGGTGGATTATCAAGAAATCCTCGATTATTTGCAAGGTTAAGAAACCCTGTTGCTATTCGATGGCCAAATCCTCGACTTCCAAAATGATTACCAATCCAAACTTCTTTTGTTTTTTCATCAATTAGGAGGTCAACATAATGATTGCCAGATCCACAAGAGCCAAGCTGCTCTCTCGCTAAAGATTTTAATTTATCATGTTCGTGCTTACCTATATCTTGAAAAACAGACCAGTCAGGATCATCGAAAAGCTCGTGGTCATGTCTTATATGATTTTTTTTGCCGACACCAAAGGGAATCTTTTTTTCTAGTTCATCCATAATTAGAGCAATATTATTTTTGATATCATCATAAACTATATTTGTTTTCACTGCTTTATTACCACAAGCAATATCATATCCAACACCAGAAGGAGAAATTTGTCCATCATAAACGACGACACCTCCAACAGGCTGGCTGTAACCATAATGCCCGTCAGCACATAAGACGCCACCAACGACATTTCCAGTTTGTAGGCAATGATTAAATTGTCTTAATGTATTTTCATCATGTTTACCAAAAATAACTTTCTTCATATCATCAACTCCCTATCTTCTTTATATCATATAGGCACACAGAAGGGCTAGAGAAGCGGAATCTAAAGGATTATTTATTGGATTTATGTCCGTTTTGTATGCCTAATAATGAAAAAATAATTCCACGTGCCTAATCAATTCCTTTTTGGTATGGTGACATATAAAGATACAAGAGAGAGGTCGAACCATATGAAAATCGTTATAGCTCCAGATTCATTTAAAGAAAGTATGACCGCATTAGAGGCTGCCACTGCAATAGAAACAGGATTTAAAAAGGTTTTACCAAATGCGGATTATCAAAAAGTTCCTATGGCAGATGGAGGGGAAGGCACGGTACAATCGCTTGTAGATGCAACAAACGGAGAAATCATTTATGAAACAGTTACCTGTCCTCTCGGTAATTCTGTTGACGCTTTTTACGGTATAACAGGCGACGGGAAAACCGCCGTAATTGAAATGGCAGCAGCTTCTGGTTTACATCTCATTAGTTCAGAAAATCGTAACCCGCTTAAAACAACAACGAGAGGAACGGGTGAATTAATTCGCAAAGCTTTAGATAAAGGTGTAAAACATTTGATTATTGGATTAGGGGGAAGTGCAACGAACGATGGCGGAGCAGGTATGGCGCAAGCTTTAGGTGCAAAACTACTAGATGCTAATGGAGAGCAAATTGGTTATGGTGGCGGTGAACTGAAAGAAATAAATTCCATTGATGTATCAAATATAGATCCACGCCTCACCAATATTATTATAGATGTGGCCTGTGATGTTGATAATCCCCTGACAGGCGAAAGAGGAGCGGCAGTTGTATTTGGTCCACAAAAAGGTGCCACACCTGAAATGGTAAAAATTCTAGATGAAAATCTTAGTCATTTTGCTGATGTTTTAAAAAAGGATTTGGAAAAAGATATTGCTCCTATTCCAGGTACTGGAGCAGCAGGTGGACTAGGTGCAGGATTACTTGCATTTTTAAATGCTGATTTGAAACGCGGTGTTGATATAGTTCTTGAGTTCGTAAAGTTAGAGGAAAAAATCAAAGATGCTACACTAGTTTTTACAGGAGAAGGAAAGATTGATTGTCAGACGATTTATGGAAAAACTCCTATAGGTGTGGCAAAAACAGCAAAAAAATATGGGGTTCCAGTAATCGGAATTGCAGGTAGTATAGGGGATCAGAGTGATGTTGTTTATGAACATGGAATAGATGCTCTTTTTACTATTGTCCCTGGTGCAGTGAAATTAGAGGAAGCGCTCCATCATGCTGAGCAATATACGATGGATACAGCAGAAAATATCGCACGTATGATTCAGTTAACGAGGGTATAAAGTGGGCGATAGTGAGTTCGCGCGGCAATAGCCCTCACTCGCGCAACAACATGTCGACTCGCGCGGAAATAGCTCTCACTCACGCAACAAACATCTTGACTCACGCGAATATTCCGTTCACATGAGCACTTCTGCTACAAATCATTTCAAAGAATCTACATCAACCAAACAAAAAAGTAAAAAAACGAGCTAACTTCAGCTCGTTTTTAAAAAGTTTTTATATAATATACATCTCAGATTTCTTGCTTATATAATCTATTTCGTCCATCTTCAATGCCGGGATGGAACTGGATGCTTGCTTCGGCACGTGTTTTCTTTACATTTTTCATTGCTTTCTTAAGTTGACGTTTGATTGGGGAATCCTTTTTAGCCATTCGTTTGGCGATGGAAAGTCCTGCAACCGTACCTTGCTCTCTAGCAACTTTCGCACTTTCAATACCAGTAATATTTCCAGCAACATAAAGTCCATCAAGTGGAGTCTCCATTTGTTCGTTATGAATTGGGACATGTCCGCCTAATTCTTCTACATACTTTGTAGGGCATCCTGCAACTGCAGCTAATTCTGCTAGCGGGTAAAGTCCTCCAGCAATACAAACAAAGTCTACTTCAACTGTTTCTTCACTGCCCTTGATGATTTCTCCATTCGGTTTTACTTTACACATCGTAACAGATTCTACTTTATCTTCACCATTAATACTGGTAATTGCTTTACGAATGTGGATTGGCATGCCCCACATTTTCACGCCGCTTTTAGGGTAAAAGTTTACAGCTAAATTACGAACAAAGGACATTCCTTTTGCAAATTTACCACCAAAGCGAAGGAAGGCAGAAGGTGCTAAATGTGAAATCCGTGTTAATTCTTCCATGACACGGCGTGGATGAGCCTGTTCTTTCGTAACGGTATTCTTGGCAGGTAGAGCCATGCTATGTAGTTCAATACCAGCAAGCTGCATTTCTCTTGCGATAGCAGCTGCTAAAACATTCACACCAACGACAATTCCTTTCTCACCGACACGAACACGGTGTACGTTTGTCATCACTTGGGCTGCACCGATTGACATAACACCTGGTAAGGTCCATCCCGGAATAGGGGCTGCCGTCTCCGCTGCACCAGTAGCGATTAATACGTTACTCGCAGTAAAGACACCTTTATTCGTATGAATAAGATAATGATCATCAGGCTTTTCAATATGATAGACAGATACACCACATCTAATTTCTGTTTCGAGCTCAAATGCCTTCTCTTTTAAAATCTCTGTTTCCTTTATTCCATTCCACCATTCACCACTTGGTTCTTGATGTAGTTGACCAAGCAGGCGTCCACCCATTTTAGGGAATTCATCTAGTACAAGAACTCGAAGGCCATGTTCACGACTGGAAATTGCTGCTGATAAACCTGCAGGGCCAGCCCCAACGATAATCACGTCATACATGTGGATCACCTTCTTCTTTTCTTTGATATGTTTTTTCAAATTCTGCATAGGTTTTAGGCAGGTCTGTCGCACCGTCTTCCGATTTTAGTGGATCGGGTTTTACTTTACCACTTTCAATATCCATATCTGCTTGTATAGGTGTCATACAAGCTCTTATACCAGAGTCACCATTAACTGTCACGCGGCATTCAAAACAATGTCCGATATTACAGTAAATTCCTCGTGCATTCCCACTTTCTTCGTGCACACGTAATTTTCGAACTCCATTGGCAAGCAATGCAGAAGCAATGGTATCCCCTTCATAACCTTGATAAGTTTTCCCATCGAATGTAAAGGAAATGACATTTCGATTATCTAATTTACCAAGCACAGGATGATCTACAATTCTATTATTTTTCATGGTTCACACTCTCCTTCAAATTCGACATAGAAACAGGTCTGACAGGAGGTTGAACTTTTAACGGGATATTATCTCCAGGTTTTTCCCCTGTTACTTCTTCTAATACAACATCAAGAGCTGGTCTACACGTACGTCCTCCACAGTAGCCCATACCAGCTCTAGTTCTTAACTTAACTTCCCTTGCAGAACGCTCATACTTACAAGCTGTTTCTTTGATGTCACCTAATGACACCTCTTCACATCTGCAAATAATCATTTTGTCATCCATATGGTTACCTCCTCTGTATGCCTTACGATGTGTAACTGCTTACAATAAATCTATTAAGTTTGACATGTTATTTAATACTATTTTAACATATATGATACAATAGTACTTGAAGTTTTGCACAAAAAAGTTAA
>Ga0079226_10004243_pt1 | contig 10944 bp, 10 predicted proteins | sample Poulit2014_FD_76345 | JGI IMG/M metagenome (GOLD analysis project Ga0079226, IMG submission 76345) | Agricultural soil microbial communities from Georgia to study Nitrogen management - Poultry litter 2014 | ecosystem: Environmental > Terrestrial > Soil > Agricultural land | place: USA: Georgia...
AACACTCATGTTATAAAAACCAGGGATTCTAGAAGTTTTCATACTATCCCATCCTTTAGTATATCGTTATAAAATACACATTTACTATGAAGGATTACACTTAAAATACATCATTAGTTTATAGTGCTAGGGCTTTAAACAATATTTAGCCTGCTCCTATCTATTATATAGAAAAATAAATAAAATGATAATACTATCTGTCATTTTACCATATATAAATGTATGTGAAACGACTGTATATATTATGTGAAAAAAAGTAGTAAAAAGCAAATAAACAAGGTTGCAGACACGTTCACATCTTGTTTAATATTGCGAAAATTTTAGTGATGAAATTGTAATTTCATGTTCGAGAACCACTTTCTATTCAATAGGATATGAGCCATGGAGGAATCGAACCTCCGACCCTCAGATTAAAAGTCAGATGCTCTACCGACTGAGCTAATGGCTCATGATAAAAGACCTCTTAATAAAAAATAGGTAGTATAACTTTATGCGAGGCTATACGACATATTAAATGGTTACAATGGAACCATGCGCAAAGCGAATAATGGACAAAAAAATACTGGGCTACTAGGATTCGAACCTAGGAATAGCGGACCCAAAACCCGCTGCCTTACCGCTTGGCTATAGCCCAATAAAAGTGATGATATAAATAAATATGATGGAGGGGGAGAGATTCGAACTCTCGAACCCAATGGGAGCGGATTTACAGTCCGCCGCGTTTAGCCACTTCGCTACCCCTCCATATTTTAAACGGTTATACGTTTTTTATACATATGACATAAAAAAATGCCGGCCAGAGGACTTGAACCCCCAACCTACTGATTACAAGTCAGTTGCTCTACCAATTGAGCTAGGCCGGCAAGTGTTAATTATATCATTACCTTTAACCATGTAAGGATAACGTTCTAAATTGTTTAAGTATTTATTTTTCGAATCATACATAAAGTGGTAAATAATTATTTGCTTTACAAAATAGAAAATGACCCGTACGGGATTCGAACCAGTGTTACCGCCGTGAAAGGGCGGTGTCTTAACCACTTGACCAACGGGCCATAATTTACATCGAACTAGCCGAATATTATTATATACATAGTATATATCTTTTGTAAAGGAAAAATTATTAATTTTATAAAATGTTTATAGCAATCTCGAGATGCCAAGTATAGATTATATATCTTTTTCATAAAAAAGCAAGCCCTTATCCATTTTTCTATCATTTTCGATTATTCGCATAAAGTTTTAATTCATTTTTTAAATAATAGATATGAGCTATAATGTACTAGAGAAGTTTAAATCGCCATTTAAAACGATCATAAGGAGGAATATTTTGAATAACTTATTAAAAGATAAAAATATTGTCGTTATGGGAGTTGCGAATCAAAGAAGCATCGCCTGGGGAATTACAAAATCATTACATAAAGCAGGTGCAAATTTAATATTTACAAATCGGCAAAAGCGATCATATAAAAAACTGACACAACTTCTTGAAAAACATCATATCGATGCTGAACTTATCGTAACATGCGATGTTTCCGATGATGAAAGCATTAAACAAGAATTTCAAGAAATTAAAGATAAAGTAGGCGTTATTCATGGCTTAGTACATTCTGTCGCATTTGCAAATCATCAAGAGTTGAAGGGAGAATATGCAGATACATCGCGTGAAGGTTTCTTACTCGCTCATAATATTAGCGCTTATTCCTTAGTTGCTGTCACAAGAGAAGCGAAAAGACTTATGACAGAAGGTGGAAGTATCGTCACCCAAACTTATCTCGGCTCAGAACGTGTTGTGAAAAATTACAACGTCATGGGTGTTGCCAAATCATCTTTAGAAACGAGTGTAAAATATTTAGCTGAAGATGTTGGAAAATATGGGATCCGCGTAAACGCTATATCCTCTGGACCAATTCGAACACTATCAGCCAAAGGTGTCGCTGGCTTCAATAACATCAATGCGGTTATTGAAGAAAAAGCACCTTTAAGACGAAACGTTGACCAAGATCAAGTGGGAGATGCAACTCTTTTCCTCTTAAGTCCGTTATCTAGGGGTGTAACAGGTGAAATACTTCACGTCGATTCCGGGTATCATATTATCGGCTAAAGCCTTAAAACGCTTGGACCATGAGGAACAAGCGTTTTTATTTATGTCTTTATAAATAATTCGAGGATCTGATTTTTCGAAATTGACCTGTGACCAATCAAATAAAGTATCTGGATCAGTCTTACATTAAGGCGCATACTCATCATCCCCGACAATATGCTCTCTACTTTTTTCTATACATGAGTACCATTCAATTAATTGTTGCAAAGCATCATATTGCTCATACGCAAATCCAATATCTTCCGCACTAATCAAATCATAAGTTAAACGATCTACCATCTCCGATTTTTCTTCCTTCGTTCCAACGGCTATCATTTCGATGTCGACTGAATAATCATTTATGCATTTTCATGTGACGAATCTTGTGTAAACGCCCTTTTCCTACATGAAAAACAACTTTATCTTCTAATACGAAATGATAAACTCTCCTTCTCTCCAATGAAATAATGAACGGAATATCCATGATTCCAAAAAATATTGTAAATATCATCAAAAATATAAAGATCCCTAGGCTAGTTTACAACATTGCTTATAAAATGAAGTACAATATATATTATTGTTTTTCTCGTTTCGCTGAATTTTCTTCTGACAAAAAATCATCAATAATCGGTACATAAGGTGTCTTTTACAGTAGTGTTTCATTATCTTTTCCATTTTACATGTAACATCTTTAAAATTTTCCTCCTGATGCAAGACATTACATCTACTTTCAATGAATGCTCATATGTAATATCTTTAAACATATTCGAGCAACCGCTTATCATTATGATTATTCTGAAAATAATATATTTATCACTCTCACGAACGACCCGCTCCAATATATAGAAAAATGATCGAGACTAAGCATTTTATCGACGTTATTTGATCATTTTTTTAACAACATGATTGAGGCGACGGTAAAATGAAAATATAATGAGCATCATTGAAACTATTGTATGTAAAGTAATATCGTCACTGTTGATAGAGTAATTTGTCTGAAAATTTCGTTGATTGACATGAATTTGAAGGCGCTTTACAATGAGCTATAATTAATGAACACAAACGTTCATTAATTATAATAAAGTGTAAAGATTTAATTTTCGCATAACATTTTATTTTGAATAAGAAAGGACGCTATACATCATGAAAAGTAACATCAGCAAAGAAGAAATTGTCCAAAGTGTTCCACAAACAGGATTTTTTGGACAACCTAAAGGACTTCTCACATTATTTTTTACAGAGTTTTGGGAACGCTTTTCCTACTACGGTATGCGCGCATTACTACTTTACTATATGTATACGGAAGTCACAGACGGAGGCTTAGGCATTGATGAAAGTCTAGCTAGGTCTATCATGGCTATTTATGGGTCGCTCGTTTATATGTCAGGTGTTATTGGAGGATGGATTGCCGACCGAGTGTTTGGGATGCAGCAAACAGTTTTTTATGGGGGCGTCTTAATCATGCTCGGGCACATAGTACTTGCGCTACCAGCAGGTAAGATAGCTCTTTTCGTCTCAATGTTTCTCATCGTTATGGGAACAGGTCTCTTAACACCAAACGTCTCCAATTTGGTCGGCGACTTGTATAGTCCTAATGATTTACGTAGGGATTCTGGCTTTAGTATTTTTTATATGGGGATTAACCTCGGTGCATTTATTGCCCCATTTATTGTTGGAACGTTAGGACAAACATATAATTATCACCTTGGCTTCGGTGCAGCAGCCATCGGTATGTTAATCGGTTTAATCGTTTTTGTCATCACACGCAAACAATATCTCGGTCTTGCTGGCTTGCAAGCACCTAACCCATTAAAAGACAAGGAAAAGAAAAAAGTATTTCGTAGGATCGGTATTGGAACAATTGTACTTGCCATTTTACTCATTGTTACGTCCACGGCCGGTATAATGACCATTGATCGATTTATTCTTATCGTAAGTATTCTCGGTGTTGTAATTCCAACGTTATACTTTATCATCATGTACAGAAGTCCTAAGACAACTGCCGATGAGAAATCTCGTCTAATTGCCTACATTCCACTGTTCATTGCTGCGATTATCTTTTGGTCAATTGCAGAACAAGGGGCAATTGTTTTAGCAGAATATGCCGATAAACGCACACAATTAAGCTTTCTAGGTTTTGAATTGAAGTCATCTTGGTTCCAATCCTTAACTCCATTATATATTATTTTATTATCACCTTTATTTGCTGGGTTATGGATGAAATTAGGAAAGAGACAACCTTCGACGTCGAAAAAATTTTCTTATGGGCTTATCTTTGCAGGTTTATCGTTTCTCATCATGACACTTCCGCCATTCATTCAAGGAACAGAGCTCGTCAGCCCAATTTGGCTCGTTTTAAGTTTTCTTTTCGTCATATTTGGTGAATTATGCCTATCACCTGTAGGGTTATCAGCAACGACTAAACTTGCACCTGCAGCATTTTCAGCTCAAACGATGAGCTTATGGTTCTTATCAAATGCAGCTGCACAAGGCATTAATGCGCAAATTGTTAAATTCTTTTCCTTTGATCATGAAGTGTTATATTTCGGCGTGATCGGTTCCGTTGCCATCATATTCGGTATTATTTTATATTTATTATCTCCGACTATCCAAAAATATATGCGAGGCATTCATTAACATAAAAACATCAGTCCTAAGGGCTGATGTTTTTTATATTTATATAAAATGGTTCAACAAATTTTAAACTTGCCCACTACATTTTGTAACGTCTCGCATAATTTGATACTAAAATGATAGAAAGGATGGAAGCAAATGAGTTCTGGAAACAACAATCCGTTTGAAAGATTTAATGTTGATCTAACACCGATTCGTAATTTCGCTCAGGAAATGGATGCTTTTTTTAACGATTCCTTTCGACAAATGCGGTCTTTTTTTAACCCGCTCCCATTCTGGATTGATATTCAAGACACTCATTCAGAATTCATTATAACTGCTAAATTACCAGGTTATTCGCGCGATCAAATTAAAATTGAATTTTTCGGCCAGCGCCTGAGAATTGCCGTTAAAGAAACAAATATTATTGATGAACAAAATGATTATGAAGATTATTACAGTCATCATCATACTCAACGAAACATGGAACGTGTTATGACTTTACCTGATGAAATTGACAAAGAAGAGACAAAGGCTTCTTTTATAAATGGTCTACTAACGTTAGAAATTCCTAAAAAAGATACAGAGAAAATATCTATTGATATCGAATAAAGTAAGCATTGCTTGATATGATTGTTTAAATGACGTTGATCGTAAGGAAAATACCGGTCTGTTTTGGTATAAGACCGGTTTTTTAATTGAAATATTAATTTAATACTTATGAGATTTATTTATAAACTTCGTGATTAATGGGCTAAACTGACCGTATAATTTATTAATTTGTTCGACAGTCCCTGTTATTTTTTCAAAATCAATATTTCCTTCAGACGTTTTAAACACCGATAATATCCCTTGATGTTTCTTCGGTTGCTTCGGCATTGGCGGTTGCATAAACATATGATTTGTTATCGGATGAGGTGGTCTCATAGGCCTTGGTGATTGTGGACCATGAGGAAACATTAAACGAACACCTCCTTTTTTATAGACCTTTTGCTACATCTTATTCAGCAAATTAACTTATGAAAGGTTAATTGTCCCTATCATAAGCGACATTTTTCTTAGAATCCTAAAATTCCTAAAAAAACTTCAGAAAGTTAGGAGAATGTCCTTTGCAACATATGACAAACTGCATATATTATTAACAAATAAATAGAAAATTTTGCTTTCATTGCGCTAAGCGTCGTAGATATTTTGTTAACTAAAATGTTAAATAGGAGGATTTATTTATGTCAGGTTATGGATATGAGTATGGTGGCGGATATGGCGGTTCTGGATTTTCAGGTGGCGGATATCCTTGGTATGGTGGAGGATACGGCACTGGTGGCGGATTCGCTTTAATCGTCGTATTATTCATCTTACTCATTATAGTCGGCGCCGCTTGGTTATAAACTATTTAGAAGAAGTGGGGAAATATTTATTTCCTCACTTCTATAACGTTGGACAAGCTTTTATTAAGTTATTTAATATCATTCCACGATTAACGCTTCCGCTTACAGTACTGCTTATACAACTGATTGCTAAATACAGCAACACCAGTTACTAGAATTCCTTGAATAATCGCATGAGTACTAAACTCTAGCAAAGCAATTGTAAAAACGATTCCTAATGGTAAAAGCATGTAAGGGATTAACCAATCCGTCAACTTAGGCGTATTTTTAAAAATAGCACCAAAAATTAATAAAACAGGAACAACAATGAAGGCGTCTTTTATTAAATAATCATTGATGAGTTCTATCATTTAAAACACCTCCCGCTGTATTTTATGTATAACATTAACTCTTTGCTAAAGATATTCATCTATTATGTGGATTAATAGGTGAATAGAAATGTATATGAACGATCAGGAAGTACCTTAATAGAAGGATAACCGATCAAGAGCTGCGGATAATCGATCAGAAAATGAACTTAAACGATCGGAGGTAGAGCATAACAAATCAAAAAGAGACTGAGTTTTGTCCCAGCCTCTTAAAATTAACATTTACTTATGCAACTTTCCGTTCTTTTTGTAATGATATGAAAGCTGAACCTAACGCTAAAATGACAAACAATACACCGATGAAAGCATTTTGCTTAACAGATAATAAATCAGCAATGATGCTGCCGATAAACGTTCCAAAAGCAATCCCTAAATGTAATGCCGCATTGTTCAAACTTTGTTGGATGTCAGATGTCTCCGGTGCGACCTTGATTAAATGACTTTGAACGGGTGGTGTAATCGCCCAGCTAAGCACACCCCAAATGACTAAAACGAGCCAGAAAAATACAAATGATACAAATGGCATCACTAAAAGACAAACACCTAATAAGGCGATTACTGTTAACAACGTTCGCCTTACACCAAATTTATCTGCCGACACACCGCCAAGGCCACCGCCAGTCACTGCAGCCACACCATATACAAAATAAACGATAGTAATCCATGTACCATCAAAGTCCATAGTTGTTTTTACAAAAGGCGTCAAATAACCATACAATGTAAAATGACCAGCTAAGAAGAAGAAAGTAATTAATTGTGCAAAAATGATCTTCTTATCATTTAATGATTTTAATTGCTTCCGAAGTGACATCGGAGGCTGGGTTGGCACTTGACCAAAAAATAAGTGAACACTGACAACTAAAACAATTGTTAAAATCGCTACAAGAATAAATGGACTTCTCCATCCAAACATATGTCCCAAACTAACACCAATCGGCAATCCTAAAACGACTGAGCCACTAATACCCATAATAACAAGTCCCAGTGCTCGGCCACGATATTCTGGTTCGGAAATGTATGAGGCAAGCGTTAAACAGAGCACAACGAGCAAAGCACCACTAGCTGCCGAAATAATACGTGATAACAATAAAAGACTATATGTCGTGCTGGAAATAGCGACAATATTTCCTACAAAAAAGACAAACAAGGCAACTAATGTCACACGTTTTCGATCTATCTTTCCCGTCATATATAAAAGGATTGGACCACTTATACCGAAGACGAGCGCAAAAAATGTAATTAGTAATCCAGCTCGGCCGATGCTCACATTTAAATCTGCCGCGATTAAATCAAGAATACCACCAATAATTAATTCGACCATCCCAACGACAAATGAAATTGCCGTTAATAAGTAAACACGTTTATCCAAATTAAACATCCCTCCATACGTATACGAGTGTCATAAAATCAATATTACACTATGCTACACGAACTATTGGATAATCAAGCTTGATGTAATTACTAAAATAATCTGTATATTTAGGTTAACTTATATTTGCCTCTTAAACTTAGTTCGCTCATTTTTAAAATAGCCTTTCTTCACAAAGAAATTATAACATACTTTATACTAGGTCTTATTACCTAATATATAATAATCATTGCATTAACTGATATTTTTAACAGGAACTTTTATACAAATTTCATCTCACTATATAGGTAAAAACACACAAGTTTTATAAAATGGGAACCGTTATATTGACTTTTAACAACGGTTAAATGTAACATTGTTTTCTGGTAGTTATAAATACCTAAACATGTAAAAGAAATTATGAATATTTATAGGAGGATTTATAAGTGATAATCTATTTTCGAAGCACTTTTTCACCTTAAAGACGGTTTCACATAAATTAAATATCATCTAAACATATTTAACGACATTTACCTTAAAATTCATCGATAAAATTTAACAATATCATATATTATGCAAAAAAGGAGTGAAATATTGTTGAAAGAATATAAGCGCAATCATAGGAAAAAAGGTGTGTTTAACTTTCGTGAGTTATGTAAAAATTCTTTGCAAAATAAAATCTTAATCCCATTTTTAATACTTATAATTGTCACTGGTAGTATAATATTTATTATCAATTACATATTTAGCGTGCAAAACACAACAGATGAACTTTACAAAAATGTAGAAAGTCAAATGGTTGCTATGAATGATTCTTTTGAGATATTCTTTGAAAATATCACAAGTATTATGGACCGCTTTACCAATCACGATTTATTAACTAATTATGATGTAGCAGATAAACAAAATCTTGAACAAATGTTAAAAGAAACACAGGAAGCAACACCATCTATTGACTTATTTTACACAGGTACAGCTGAAGGGAAAATGATCGAATATCCAGACCGTTCAACAGAAAGAAGTAGTGATTATAATGTTCAAGAAAGAACGTGGTATCAAAATGCCATCAACGCGAATGGAAACATCGTTTATTCTGAACCGTATCCTTCCCCGTCTACAGGTAATCTCATCGTCACTGTCTCAAAAGCATATTATAATGATGATGAACTAGCAGGGGTTATGGGTGCTGATATTCTTGTAGATACGCTCATTGACATAGTTGATCAAGCTACAATTGGTGAATCCGGTTATGCATTTATTTTAGATGAGACTGGTACATATATCGCTCACCCAGAGGATGACTATATTGGTCAAGATGTGTCAAACGAAGATTTTTACATAGAAATGGAAAATGACGGTGAGCAAGGCTTAATTGAATCACAAATTAATGGTGAAGATAATATCATTGGATTTGCTAAAAATCCAACGACAGGCTGGATCATTGGCGGCGAAGTTCATAAAAAAGATTTTCAAAAGCAAGCACAAACAATAGTTTTACCGATTGCAACTATTTTAATCATCGTTTTACTAATAGCTATCTTTATATCAATTATTACGACGAGAAAAATTACAAAACCGATTCAAAATGTTATGAAGCAGATGAAAAACATCGCAAATGGCGATTTAAGCCAATCATCTTTACGAACTACATCTAATGATGAAATCGGTCAATTAATTCATGCAACAAATAATATGAAAAAAAGTATGCGAAACATCCTTCATAAAATTCACAAAGCAGCAGAGACAGTCAACAATCAAAGCGAGGAGCTCACACAATTAGCAAAAGAAGTCGGTGAAGGATCAGAACAAATATCTTCCGTGATGCAGGAACTGGCATCTGGATCTGAAACACAAGCAAATAGAGCTAGTGATATTGTATCAACCATGCAACAGTTTACAACCGATCTTGACGAAGCAAATGACAGTGGAGATGAAGTCCGAAAAACATCAATCAATGTATTAGAAACTACAAATGAAGGTAATCAATTAATGGCATCTTCTAAAGCCCAAATGCTTAAAATTGATCATATTGTCCAGGATGCTGTCCATAAAGTAAAAGCCTTAGACGCACAAGCTCAAGAAATATCTAAATTAGTGTCCGTTATCCAAGATATTGCTGAACAAACGAATCTACTCGCATTAAATGCAGCAATAGAAGCAGCAAGAGCAGGTGAACATGGAGATGGTTTTTCTGTCGTTGCAGATGAAGTAAGAAAGCTTGCAGAACAAGTAGCAAACTCGATCACGAATATTACAGATATTGTATCTAGTATCCAAAATGAATCTAGTCATGTCACGAAATCGCTACAAAATGGCTATGAGGAAGTTGAACAAGGCACAAAACAAATTGAAACGACAAGTGAAAAGTTTGAAGAAATTAATCAGGCAATCCATACAATGGTCCAAAATATTGAAACAACATCAGAAAGATTAGCTTCTATTGGTGAAAATAGTCAACAAATCAATAGTGCCATTGAAGAAGTAGCATCTATATCTGAAGAATCAGCATCGGGCATCGAAGAAACTTCCGCCTCATCCGAACAAATAAACGCTTCTATGAAAGAAATATCGGAAAGTTCAACAGCTCTTGCTAAAATGGCTGAAGAATTAAATGAGCTCGTCGACCAGTTTAAATTGACATGAAAAAAAGCGGGTGGACACCCGCTTTTTATGAATGAATAAAGAGCAGCTACTCATGTATACATTTAATCTAAGTCTCTTACCTGAAATGGTGGTAAATATCGTTTCAGTCTTTCTCGGTACTGCTCAAATTGTGATGGTAACTTTAATTGTTGGCCCATCGTCTCCTTTGATTCATCATGGGAAAATCCAGGCGTATCTGTAGCCATCTCAAATAAAATACCACCATGTTCCTGAAAATAAATCGACTTAAAATAATTTCTATCTAAAACAGGTGTGACATGATATCCTTTGGCTACAAGTTTTTTGCGCCATTGTAATTGATCATGTTCGTCAATGGCTCGCCAAGCGATATGATGAACAGTTCCTACTCCCATTTGACCTTTTTTAATTGACGTCGTTTTAAGATCAATAATGTTTCCTATGTTTGCAGATGAACGTAAGCGAATAAATTCACCATCTTCTTCGATGAACTTAAGTCCCATAACCTTTTCTAACAATGCA
>Ga0079226_10004244_pt1 | contig 10944 bp, 7 predicted proteins | sample Poulit2014_FD_76345 | JGI IMG/M metagenome (GOLD analysis project Ga0079226, IMG submission 76345) | Agricultural soil microbial communities from Georgia to study Nitrogen management - Poultry litter 2014 | ecosystem: Environmental > Terrestrial > Soil > Agricultural land | place: USA: Georgia...
ACGATGCATTAGTGCTAATATCAAACTGATCGTAACTTCTGCCGTTGAAATTGCTGAAACATATGGTGTATTAGTAACGGGGATCTTCTTTTGAGCAGCATAGTCTGTATCAATGTTATTAGTTCCCGCGCCAAAGTTAGCGATCAACTTTAACTTAGGTGCAGCATCAATTACTTCTTTATCAACCTGCGTTGATAAAGGTGTGATCAAATATTCGACGTCGGCAACCTTTTCAATCAACGTCTTTTTGTTGATCAGCTTTTCTCCTTGATACATCTCAAAGGTCAAGTCATTCTTCTTTAAAATTTCTAAAGCTTCTTGCGGTATTTGGTCTGCGATAAAAACGTTCATAAACTTCCTCCTAGTTTAGCTTATTTACACTTAACTTGCTTATTTATAGTAACCCTAATTTTAGAATATTTTCCATAACGCCTTTTATTATACCGCTTTCATAAATACGTTAACAAGCCCCGATTCTTTTACCAGCAACTGATGACCTACATAATTTATATCATTAAAATAGACAAATAGCCGTCAACAAGTCACTTATAATTTAAAGTAACCGAAAGCTTAGTTAAACTTAAAAATATTTTATTATATTTCTTCTTCCACTTGTTCTTTAACACCCGTATGATTCAACAACATATTTAAGATCACAGCAGTAAAGCTGCCGACAACCATCCCATTCCCTAAGATAGTTTGTAGCTGAGCGGGCAAAAATTGCAAGAGGTCTGGTTGAGTCGTAACGCCGAGTCCCAGCCCGATCGAAACAGCCATGATCAATAAGTTTTTATTATTCATTTCTACTGCAGATAACATCTTGATACCTTGAGCGCCGACCATACCAAACATCACAAGCATTGCACCACCAAGAACTGAACTGGGTATCAAAGTAGCGATCGCGCCGAACTTCGGTATCAAACCTAAAACCATTAATAAACCTGCTGAATAATAAACTGGCCGTAACTTCTTGATACCAGAAAGCTGCACAATACCCACATTTTGCGAGAAAGTCGAGTATGGAAATGTATTGAACACACCGCCTAAAATCGCAGCTAAACCTTCAGAACGATAACCACGTTTCATATCATCAGTACTTAGATCTTTGCCAGTCACATCCGCCAATGCATAATAAACCCCGGTCGATTCGATCATACAAGTTAAAGCCGCTAACATCATAGTTGCGATCGAGGACCATTCAAACTTTGGAACTCCGAAGTAAAATGGAATTGGTAATTGAAACCAGTTAGCCGAACTAACTGGTGAGAAACCGACACTACCTAAAGCGATAGCTAATAATGTTCCAGCCAAGATCCCGACTAAAATTGAGATTTGTTTGAAAAAACCACGACCCCAAATGTTGATCACAATAATGACTAACGCAGTCGTAAACCCTAAAATCAGATTAATTGGTGTACCAAAACTCTTAACTGTTGAATCGCCACCGCCTAAATTTTGAAATGCCACAGGAATCAAAGTAAAACCGATCAATGTGATCAAGGAGCCTGTCACGATTGGAGGGAAAAAACGACGTAATTTGGCGAAAGGCCCGGCAATCAGCATAATGAAGATCCCAGCTGCAATAATTCCGCCATACATATAAGCCCAGCCAAAATTATTACCGATATTTTGCAATGGAGCTACATATTCGACCGCACAACCTAAAACAACTGGCATTGCGATTCCCGTCCACCGAGTTCTCTTGAGCTGTAAGAGCGTTGCGATTCCGCACATAAAGATATCCATCGATACCAAATATGTCATTTGTTGGGCGTTAAAGTTTAATGCTCCTCCGACTAACAATGGCACTAAAATATCTCCTGAGTACATTGCTAACAGATGCTGCAAGCCTAAAACTAAGTTTTTGGTGATCGATTTGTCTGTATTTTCCAAAGTTTTGTCTCCTTGTTCGATATTTATTGATTTATGTGTAGATTTTACCACCTAATCATCTGTTAAACAATGAAAATATGAATTTTAAATACAATTATAATTATAATGTACGTTTTTTAAATGTAAGTGCTTTATTAAACATCATGCGCGCACTCAGTTATAATATAATGTGAAAGGATTCACTGTGTCGACATCACGGAAAAGGGGCGTTTAATATGACACAGAGCAAAAATATTAATGTTAATCTCTCTCAGGTTCCGACAACCATGCGTGCCTGGATAGTTGAAAAGCAAGGACCAGTTGATTTGGATCCATCACCCTTAAAATTTGTTACCAAAAAAGTTCCACAACCAAAACCAGAAGAAATCTTGGTACGAGTTTTAGCTTGTGGTGTATGCCGAACTGATCTCCATGTCACGGAAGGAGATTTACCCGTCCATCAACAACATGTTATTCCCGGTCATGAAATAATCGGAGAAGTTTGTGCAACTGGACCTCATACTTCCCGTTTTAAAATCGGTCAACGTGTTGGTATCCCTTGGTTACGTTACACCTGCGGTAAATGTAGTTTTTGTCGCTCTGGAAATGAAAACCTCTGTCCCAATTCTAAATATACCGGTTGGGATCATGACGGTGGTTATGCAGAATACACAACTATCAACGAAGCTTTCGCTTATGAGATCCAAGCCTCATTTAGATCCACAGCTGCCGCACCACTTTTATGTGCTGGGATCATTGGTTACCATGCTTATCTAAAAGCCAATGTACCTGCTGGTGGAACATTAGGACTCTATGGTTTCGGTGGTTCAGCACACATTACAGCAGAATTAGCATTAAAGCAAGGTGTTAAAGTTCATGTTTTAACACGGGGCGAAAATGCCCAAAAACTTGCACTAAAATTAGGTGCTAGTTCAGCTGCGGGGGCTTACGACTTACCACCTGAGCTGTTAGATTCAGCCATTATCTTTGCACCTGCTGGCCCGATCATCCCGAAAGCTTTAGAAGGATTGAAGCCTGGTGGCACATTAGCTTTAGCAGGTATCCATATGAGTGACGTCCCACCATTAAAGTACCAACAACATCTTTTCCACGAAAAAATGATCACCAGTGTGGAAAGTAATACTCGTAAAAATGGCGAAGAATTTTTAAATTTGGCCGCTCGACTCAACATTCAACCGAAAACTCGTGAATATCCACTGGAGAAAGCACAAACCGCACTGCATTATTTAGCAGTTGGTGACGTTGAAGGTGCAGGTGTTTTACGGATCGCCAACGATTAACAATCAACATCATTTCTAGCTTTTAGCTAAAAAATAGGAAGCTGGGACGTTACTAGCTGTGCGATTCTAAAAGGGCCGTCGCTCTATCCCATTTGATAGGATAGAACGACGACCCTTAAACGTGTTCCAAAAGATTAAAGCCTTACTGTAACGACTTCAAACCACCTTTTGTCTCACTTTCATTATTAACTTACAGGGTTTTCTAAGGTCGAATCTCCGGGCTTCCAATTGCGATAACCTTGATAATCAGCACAATGTAGTAACTTCTGAGCATTTTGAACCCGCTCATCTGAAGGAGGTTCAATTCCATCTAAACGGTATTTGACACCCATTTCAGCATACTTATGCACACCCATCGTGTGATAAGGTAAAACCTCAAACTTTTCCACATTATGCAATGTTTTAACAAAATCGCTAGTTTCAGTCAGAAATTCGTCGTTATCGGTGATCGTAGGAATCAAAACTTGTCTGACCCACATTGGTTGACCAATGTCAGAAAGATAATGAGCCAAATCCAGAATGTTGTCATTTGGATAACCCGTCAATTTCTTATGTTCTTCAGAATTGATGTGTTTGATATCCAATAGAACAATGTCTGTAACATCTAACAGTTTATTAAATTTGCTAAACCACGGTTCACGTCGGGTAAACGGCTGACCACAAGTGTCCAAGCAAGTACTGATCCCTAACTTTTTACACTTAGTAAATAATTCAGTCGCAAATTCAATTTGCAATAAGATCTCACCACCAGATAAGGTGATCCCGCCTTTGTCGCCCCAAAAATCTTTATAGGCAAGTGCCTTATTTAAAATCTCATCGGAAGTCATAGGTGTTCCCACGTTTTTCTTCCAAGTATCTGGGTTATGACAAAATTTACAACGCATGTTACAGCCTTGCATAAAAGCTACAAACCGTATTCCGGGGCCGTCAACAGCACCGAACGTTTCGATCGAATGAACGTAACCTTCAACTTGACCATCACGCATTGGTAATGGACGTAAGCGTGGATTTCTTTTTCTGGTTTTCCTTGTTCTTGTTCTCGTTTCTGTACTCATAATCTCTCTCTTAACCCCCTGCTTCTAGATAACTGTACAAACAATTACATTGAAGTATGGAATGTTCTTGAAATAACATCATCCTGTTGTTCCTTAGTCAAGTCTGCAAAGTATACGCAGTAACCAGAAACACGAATAGTCAATGTTGGGTATTGTTCTGGATGCTTCTGTGCATCGATCAAAGTTTCACGTTTAAAGACATTGACGTTGATATGATGTCCACTATTCTTCATGTAACCATCGATCATATTAACTAAGGTATCTTCTTGTTCATCTTCAACCTTACCAAGTGTTGTTGGTGTCACAGCAAATGTGTTAGAAATACCGTCTGTTGCATACTTGTAAGGAATCTTAGCAACTGAAAGTAGTGATGCTAAAGCACCTGAAATATCTGCACCGTATGCTGGGTTAGCACCTGGGGCAAATGGTTCACCTTGTTCACGACCATTAGGAGTAGCACCCGTATTCTTACCATAAACAACGTTTGAAGTAATTGTTAAAGCAGACGTTGATAATTTAGCACCCTTGTACAAATGATGGGTGTTCATCTTTTCGTACATCTTCTTAACTAACCAAGTGACGATCTCATCAGCACGATCATCATTGTTACCATAACGTGGATATTCGTTATCAGCCTTAAAGTCAACTGTTAAGCCGTCTTCGTTACGGATAGCTTTAACATGACCATACTTGATAGCTGAAATTGAGTCAGCTGCGACCGACAAGCCTGAAAGACCTGTAGCGAAAGTATAATCTAAATCAGTATTCTTCAAAGCCAACTGTGCTGATTCATAGTAATACTTGTCATGCATATAATGGATAATATTCAAAGCATTAACATACACGTCTGCCAACCAATCCATCATCTTATCTAATTTATCCATGAATTCATCGTAATCAATGTATTCAGAACTCATCTTCTTTAGTTCAGGACCAACCTGTTGGCCAGTAATTTCGTCGCGACCCTCGTTCAAAGCATATAGAACTGTCTTGGCTAAGTTAGCACGAGCACCGAAGAATTGTACGCCTGAATCAATTGGTTGTGCAGAAACACAGCAAGCAATACCATAATAATCTGTACCCCATTGTCTCTTCATTAAATCATCATTTTCATACTGGATCGTTGAACTTTCAATAGAAACACTGGAAGCATAACGTTTGAATGACATTGGCAAGTTGTCTGACCATAATAATGTAATGTTTGGTTCAGGAGCAGCTCCCATGTTATGCAAAGTATTCAAGAAACGATAAGCTGTCTTAGTTACATGATGACGGCCATCCAAGCCAGTACCTGCCAATGAAAGTGTGGCCCAAATTGGATCACCCGTGAATAATGAGTTGTATTCAGGTGTCCGCATAAAGAAGACCATCCGTAATTTCATTGTAAATTGGTCGATCAATTCTTGGGCATCTTTTTCAGTAATAACACCACGTTCTAAGTCACGGTTGATATAAATATCGATGAAAGTATCGATCCGACCGATCGACATTGCGGCACCATTTTGCGTCTTGATAGCTGCTAAATAACCAAAGTATAGCCATTGAATAGCTTCTTGAGCATTAGTAGCTGGTTTGGAAATATCAAAGCCATATGAGGCAGCCATTGTCTTCATATCTTTCAAAGCACGGATCTGATCAGAAATATGTTCACGTTTTTCAATGATGTCACTGGTCATTTCTCCGTCACCAGTATTATTCAAATCATGAACCTTGCCTTCGATCAAACGATCAATACCATACAAAGCAACACGTGGGAAATCTGAAACGATCCGGCCACGACCATAAGCATCTGGCAAACCAGTTAAGATCTTGTTATGACGTGCATGACGAATATCTGCGTCATAAGCATCAAAAACACCTTGGTTATGTGATTTTGCAATCTTAGTATAGAAATATTCAACTTCTGGATCGAGTTTGTATCCATTTGTTTCCAAAGCATCTTGGGCCATCCGGATACCACATTGTGGCAACAAAGAACGCTTCAAAGGTTTATCTGTTTGTAAACCAACAATTTTTTCTAAATCCTTGTCAAGATAACCAGGAGCATGCGACGTGATCGTAGAAACAACCTTTGTATCAGCATCCAAAACCCCTACTTTACGTTGTTTCATCTTCAAATCTGTTAATTCGTCATTTAACTTAGTTGTAGCTTTTGTTGGACCTTGTAAAAATGACTCATCGCCATCATATTGTACAAAGTTCTTCTCAATAAAGTCACGGATATCAAGTTCCGTTTGCCATTGGCCTTTTTTGAAACCATCCCAAGCAGAAGATGTAGTTTCTTCAACCTTATTCATCATAATAAATAACCTCCCCAAATTTGAAAGCGCAATGTCAAACGCTTTCTTCTCTATTATATTACAACACTTTGTGATTGTTTTCAACATTAAAGTAGCTTGCTTTTTAGGTCACGTTTCACAAAGAATTCAAGCTTTTAAAAACCGGTTTTCATTTCTATGTTACCGTATACATTGTTGTTTATTTAGTAAACTTACAAAAAATAAAGTCATGCTATTTAGCAAAAAAATTAGCAATTTAGTTCACATAATTTTGCAAAATATAAAATAAATTAATCTTTTTGAACTTTATTCACTAATTAAAAATAAAAGGAGCTGGGACAAAACTAGCTGTGCGGTTATAAAAGGGCCATCGATCTATCCCATTAAATGGGTTAAATCGATGGCTCTTAAACGTGTTCCAAAAGATTGAAGCCTTACTGTAACAACGATTGCGTTATCCTGGTTCTTCGCTTCGCTACGACCCAAAATAACGCAATCATCGTTACAAATCGGCTTCAAAGCATCTTTTATCTCACTCTCTTTAAATATAGAGCTAATTATTGCTTGAATTCTGTGCATAATGCAGCAAGAATAAAATCGCCTCTTGGTACGAACATGAACGCCTATTCATTACTGTTTCAACCAATTCTTCAGTTGAGGCTTTAGCTGTTAGTGCCATCCAACATTCCTCCAATACCGAATACCACGTTATCCAAACGTCCGTTCCGATTACCTATTACTTACCTATTCTAACGCCCTTATTATTGAATTAAAAGAACGAATACAGTTAAAATATTTTACTTGACACATTTTTTCTTCATACAGCACGTAATTTGACCGAGAAAAAAATTTTTATGCTGCTGATTTTCTTTAATTTTTATGTATAAAAGAAATATCTAAAGCAAGAAAATAAATTGTTTTCTTAATTTAACAGCATTTATAAAAGGTTTTTCTCTGCATATTTCAAAAAAATATCATTTTTATCTCAAATTAAAAAAGAAGATGTATCAGTTATATAAAAGTAATATTTTTTTAAATTCTGATTATAAAGTTTATTTTCAAAATTATTGATAAGATTTATCTTAAATAAAATATAGGATAATGTTATAATTGTTTGTCGAAAATAAAAAACCATCCACAAAAAATGTTCTTATTTGAGGATGATTTCATTACTTTCATTTTTCTTTTAACAACTACTGTAACTAACTTCTATTTAATGTTTCTAAATACCCCAAACGTTGTCTAAAACGTTTGTCTGGTCACGATCCGGACCAACAGAGAAAGTCGAAATTTTAACGCCAACTAAATCTTCGACTCGATGAATGTACGCACGAGCATTTTCCGGCAGGTCTTCTAAAGTCTTACAGCCAGTAATATCTTCCTTCCAACCTGGGAGTGTTTCATAAATTGGCTTACATGCCTTTAGGTCTTGCAAGTTAGCTGGATAATGATAAATCTTTTCACCGTTTAAATCATAAGCTGTACAGATTTTTAACTCATCGAGCCCCGTCAAAATATCTAAACAATTTAAAGAAAGATTTGTCAATCCAGATACACGTTTGGCATGACGCATTACAACACTGTCGAACCAGCCGATCCGACGTGGACGTTTAGTGACCGTTCCATATTCATGACCAACCTCTCTAATATGAGCGCCGACTTCATCGAATAATTCAGTTGGAAATGGTCCACCACCGACACGTGACGTATATGCTTTGCATACCCCAACTACCTTATTGATTTTAGCAGGACCAACACCACTACCGATCGTAACCCCACCAGCAACAGGATTAGATGAAGTTACAAATGGATATGTTCCTTGGTCAATATCAAGCATAACACCTTGTGCACCTTCAAAAAGTACACGTTTTCCGGCATCTAATGCATCATTTAAAACAACCGATGTATCTGTCACATACTCTTTTATTCGTTGGCCATATGCATAATATTCTTCGAAAATCGTATCAAAATCAAGCTGATCTCCTTCATAATCATACATATTCTTAAATAAACGATTTTTTTCTTCTAAGTTAACTTTTAATTGGGATGCAAAGATATCCTTGTCCAATAGGTCAGCGATTCGGATCCCGACCCGAGCAGCTTTATCCATGTATGCTGGCCCAATACCATGAGCAGTAGTACCGATTTTACTATCTTTCTTAGCTTTTTCTTGTAATTTATCCAAGACAATATGATAAGGCAAAATAACATGGGCTCGATCTGAAACACGCAAGTTGTCTGTAGAAACTCCTCTTTCTTTCAAATAGTCAATTTCTTGAGTTAAGGACTTAGGATTTACCACGACACCATTACCGATCACACTAATTTTATCTTGATAAAAAATACCAGACGGGATCAAACGTAGTTTATAAGTATCTCCATCGAATACGATCGTATGTCCAGCATTATCGCCACCTTGATAACGTGCGATAACTTCCGCATCATGACTCAGAAAGTCGGTAATTTTACCCTTTCCTTCATCGCCCCATTGACTCCCAACTACTACTACTGATGACATTACATTCACCTCATTAATATAATTGTTGATCACAAATTTCAGTTTGTGCTCGTAAACACACCTTGATAATTGTATCAAACTACCACCTATCAATCAAGTTAAAGCCGAATATTATTATATATTGATGTTTAAAAAATGGAAATTAACGAACTTTATACTTAAAAATAAGTAAAAAAACAACAAGTTGCTGTGTCGTTATTTTTTGTATCACCAGGGATCATACGGCTTGAAAGGTAACCAACTACGTTGCCGAGAAAGTTTTTCCATTTCTTTTAAGGTGTTAAATGTGGTGTCGCCGATAGAAATAGTTCCCTTAACTTTCAAGGAATACATCGCTAATACCACTTCTTCCATGATCTTTTGCGGTGGGATCTGCCGCTTATTTAATTTTTCTTCGGCCCGATCGATGATTTCCTGAACTTCCGCCCCACTAGCAGCATTTTCTATTTTAAAAATCGTCATCAATTGATTGGCTTGAGCCGCAATTGCTTTATTGGACTTCAATTTTTCATCTCATTCCGTAAATATTTAGTGTTATTATCCCATTTAATGATTATAATAACCAACTACTGCTCAAAAAAATAGTGTCAACTTTATCAAAACTAAATCTATCCCTTGCTCAACATTTACTTGTAAGTTAGACAAGATCATCATCCCATCAATTCAATAAGACAGATCATTATCAAAATCACCGTTTTTAAGGGTGATCCAGTAACTTCCAAAAAAGACATCAAAAAGCGTTATGACACAGCTTGTTCACATGTCATAGCGTTTTTTATTCAACTATATATGTTGTAATGTTCCATTCTTAATTTGGTCAGTGACCACCTTTTTCAAAGCTCGTTTATTGATCTTACCTGTTCCATTCAAGGGAAATTCCTTAGTAAAATAATAAAACTTAGGGATTTTATACTTCGTCAAAAAGCGCAGCGCGTAGTCACTAAGATCTTTGACTAATTCAGTCGTCTCTCTAGGACATTTGTCCTTTAAGATCACCGCTGCAGCAACCGATTCCCCCCAGCGGTCATTAGGGAATGGGACGACACACACATTTCTTACAGCTGGATGAGCATGCAAAACATTTTCGACTTCAGACGTAAAGACATTCTCTCCTCCAGTAATTATCATATCTTTTTTACGGTCAACGATAAAATAGTCCCCATCTTCATCTTCATAGGCTAAATCGCCTGTTCTAACATATTCCCCTGCGAATGATTCGAGTGAAGCCTTAGTATTATTCCAATAACCAATAAAACCATGTTCACCTGCGATTTGTAACTCACCTACTTCTCCTTGTTTGACTTCAACGCCGTCATCACCAATTAGTCGTACTTTTGCGAACATAAATGGTTTACCGACAGACGTAGGTTTATTTGTAACAGTTGTTTTATTCTTATTAAAATTATTAGGTCCAATTTCGGTTATACCATAAGAATTTTGAATGTATAAACCTTTCTCTTCGAAAGCCTGTTCAACTTTCTGGGACGGTGGTGCCCCACCAGAAATAAGTTGTTTGACTGACGATAAAGCCTCATAGTCGATCATACCTCTTTGCCAGAGATCATAATACATAGTAGGAACCATGAAGATCCTCGTTGGACGATATTTCGACATATTTTCTGTAGTTAACTGAGCTTCATAAGTCGGTTGTAAAATAACTGTTCCACCAACCAACAACAATGGGACCGTAAAACAAAATAATCCCGCTGAATGAAACATCGGTCCAATCGTGATCGTTGAATCTTGCGCAGTCAACTTCCAATTTGAAATAGTAAAGAATGCGTTATGAATTATCCCACTATGACTTAGTAAAGTTCCCTTAGGAGCACCCGTCGTGCCGCTTGTGTAGATCATGACAGCTGGTTCATCTTTTTTCACATAGTTAACTTTTAAGTGTGCAAATTCTTTCTGCGAAAAAA
>Ga0079226_10004245_pt1 | contig 10944 bp, 11 predicted proteins | sample Poulit2014_FD_76345 | JGI IMG/M metagenome (GOLD analysis project Ga0079226, IMG submission 76345) | Agricultural soil microbial communities from Georgia to study Nitrogen management - Poultry litter 2014 | ecosystem: Environmental > Terrestrial > Soil > Agricultural land | place: USA: Georgia...
TCACTGAACCAACCATGAACGCCACCTTGGTCGACTGGTTAACCCGCATGCAATTCGCTGCACGAGTCGAGGTCACTGATCGCACCGGACAACTTGCCCTACTGGGTGCAACTGCGCCGGTGCCTGGGCTAACGGCACCGGTATGGATCGATCCATGGCCTGGGGTAACTCCCGGAGGTTACGCTTACACAGAAAACCCCGATGACCACCCAGCCGTTCACGAGGACTACGCGTGGCGGCTATACATTGTCGATGTTGGCAACTTGGTAGACACCATGAAGCAGTTGCCAGAGAACTTTCGTGTTGCCGGCACCATGGCTTCAGAAGCCTTGCGCATTGCAGCAGGCCGGCCACGACAATTATTCGACACGGATGAACGGTCCATCGCTCATGAACTCGATTGGCTACGCACCGCTGTGCACTTAGAAAAGGGTTGCTACAAGGGTCAGGAAACCGTGGCTCGAGTACACAACCTGGGCCATCCGCCGCGTCGGCTCGTAGGGCTGATGATAGATGGCTCCGTACACGGTCTGCCGGAAGTTGGCGCAGATATCATCGTGCGACCAGAAAACGATGACGAAGAGACCATGGCGAAGGCTCGGTCAATAGGTACGCTCAAATCGGTGGCGATGCATCACGAAATGGGCGCTATCGGAACTGCTATTATCCGTCGAAACACTAAACCTGATGCAGCACTTGTAATCCGTGAGACACCTCCGGAGGGTTCCGAAGACGAAGTGAAGCCAAGCTTCACCGCCGCCGCCCAAGAAGTCCTGACGTCACCTAACGCAGGCAAAGTCGTCGGCCGTGTGCAGGGCCTCACCGACTTAAGACGTCGCTAACCGAAGGAAACACTGGTACGGAAACCGGATAAAAGAAACCCGACGTCCGCTGCCATTTTCTCGCCGACCTCATCGCCGACGGCTATAACCCACTGGGGGATTAGTCCATCAAACATACATTCTTCAGCGGCACGGGCCAACATGAACGTGCCGTAGCCGTTGGTACGTTGAGCTGTGGCAACGAGTACGGCTAATTGTCCGATGGTAGTGGAAAACACATCATAGCCGGCCCCAGCAATAGGTTCCGGTGGGTAGCCAAATCGTGAGATTGTAAAATAATGGTCCAAGGCATCAAGTGGCATGGCTGTCGTATCATCTGGTGGGCACATTCGTTCAAGTCGTCGGGCATCAGAGCTTTGAGACGTCACATTGAGCTGGGCATCATCATAAAACGGTATATCTTCTGTATAGTAAACCGCTTCCTCACCTAGCGAGCGTGCTTCGGCAGCATAGCCTAGATCTAACATTGTCGATTCCAAAGCGAGTATTTCATCATCGATCTCCCGTGCAGCGTGCAGGAACCACGTTGGGCCGTACAGAATTGAGACATTAAAAAGCTGCAAGAATGTGGCGGTTTGTGGCTTCCAATCGCTCAAATTGCCTTCGGCGGTTACTTCAAAACGCGGACTACCAGTCGGGTCATCATTGGCGTGATGCAGTAAGGCCTCATCCAGCGCTAGTGATCGCGCCCAGGCGGACAAAATGACCTTCTGATTGGACTTGGATAAACCAGGCGAATTCAAATAGTACTTGGACAATGGCACCCCCAAATGTGCTGGATAAGTAGTTCAGCTACCATATGTTCAGCAGTGTGTCTAGCCTAATGCGGTAGCTCATCTGATCCCAGCGTTGACCGTCGAAGAATCCCACGTTCCGCGAGAGGACACCCCAAGATGGAAAGTTCTTAAAGTTTAGGCTGAAAAGTGTTGACGCTCACATGTGCGTGCCTTAGAGTACAGAGCTAGTGATATATCTCATAAGAAATCTAGATATATCAGGTATCAGCCTCACTTTGAAAGTACTCTTATGACTAAGCCACAACGGCAAAAGAAAACACACTTGCACTCCACTGAACGCCGAAACGTGCTGCGGGTCCTGACATATGCAGGCGCGATCATGGCTTTTCTCATTGGCTCTGGTTTTGCTACTGGACAAGAGATTATGCAGTATTACGCCTCTTATGGATTTTGGGGTTTGTTTGGAACTGGCGCGATCGTGTTGGCCTTGATCAGTTTTGTCTCAATACAATTCTTGGTCGTTGGGCGTCGGGAACAATTTGAAAAACCCTCGCAAATTTTTGAATATTTTGCTGGAAAATATTTGGGAAAGTTCTTTGACTACTTCTCCATATTGTTTGTATTCTTGTCGTTTACCGTGATGGTCTCGGGTGCTGCGGCAGTCTTTGACGAACACTATCAATTACCGGCCTGGATCGGTGGATTCGGGCTCACATTCCTGGTGGCCGTTACTGTCTGGTTTGGGCTCAACTCGCTAGTGGACGTTATTGGCAAAATTGGCCCACTTATTGTGGTTATTGCTGTTGGGTTAGGTATCGTCGGGATAGTTAATGCTGACACTGGCCTGTTGGCTGGACACAATATGGTTGCCGATCTTGATGTGACGCATGCATCAAATCATTGGATTGTTGCAGGGCTTAGCTATGTTGGCTTCTGCATGTTGTGGTTAGCAGCTTTTCTCACCGCGCTAGGCAAAACCGTACCGACCGAAAGGGAAGCGCGGGCCGGTGGCTTAGCTGGCGGGATAATATTTTCAGTGGCTTGTATTATTGTTGGGATGGGGTTGCTTGCCAACATTGATCGCGTGGCAGGTATGCAAATCCCGATGCTTGTACTAGCCACTGATATCGCGCCGTTTGTGGCTTCACTCATATCGATAATGATCCTAGCTGGTATTTACACTACGGCTATTCCACTGCTGTGGACGGTGGCGTCTCGCTTCTACCCGGACGGCACACGCAAGTACAAATTCTTAACCATTTTCTTAGCTTTATTGGGCACGGTTATTGGCCTGTGGTTACCCTTTGACCAAATGGTCAATATTGTTTATGTCATTAACGGGTATGTGGGTGCAGTACTGCTGGCCATCATGGTGGTGGTGACCATCCGTCGAGCGATTGTCAATCGTCGGCATATAGGTCACGAGCAATCTGCGGGAACTGCGGCACAGCCCATGCGTATCCCGGCTCAGGACTCCTAACCCCGATAGATTTCTCCAGCCCGCGAGAATGTAGATCTCGCGGGCTGTGCTATTAGTTATTGCGGAGCACTGCAGAAAGGAACTGTTGGGTTCTCTCATTTGCCGGATTCGTAAAGATAGTTTCTGGGTCGGCAGTTTCAATAATGCCACCGTCATCGAACATCATGACCCGGTGTGAGACATCGCGGGCAAAACTCATCTCGTGAGTAACGATGAGCATCGTTACATCGGTTGTGGCCGCTACGTTGCGCAATACTTGTAAAACATCATCAACTACTTCTGGATCCAGCGCGGAAGTGACCTCGTCTAGTAAGAGGATCTCTGGGTCCATGGCAAGGGCGCGGGCAATGGCCACGCGCTGTTGTTGTCCACCGGAAAGTTCTGAGGGATGGGCATCAGCTTTATCGGGTAAGCCAACTTGTTCCAGTAGTTCACGGGCGCGGCCGACTGCCTCGACCTTAGATTTTCCAAGCACGTGGATTGGAGCTTCGACAATATTTTCCATTACGGTCATGTTGGGAAACAGGTTGAACTGTTGAAAGACCATCCCGATGCGAGTCCGCAATTGTTTTTGCTGGCGTTTAGACACCGGAACGCGTTTGTCGCCCCGTTGTTCATAAACCAAAGGCTGACCGCCAATAAAAATGTAACCACCGGTCAATGTCTCCAGTGTCATAATAAGCCGCAAAATAGTGGTCTTACCTGATCCGGAGGGGCCAATTAGTGTTACTCGTTCCCCACGATCCACTGTGAAATTTAAATTACTGAGAATCGTTTTGTCGCCGAAGCGCTTTTCGACATCGCGGAACTCAATAACCCGGTTGGTGCTTGGATATTCAGTGGGAGTAGGCAAGTCGTTTCTCCAATTGGTTGACAAGGACGGCGGTTACATAGCTGGCAACTAAGAAGATCATTCCCGCGATAGTTATGGTTTCGATGTACCGGTAGGTGAAACCACCGATTTCCAGGGCGGTGGTAACCATTTCCATCACAGAGATCGCGATGAGAAATGGCGTATCTTTGAACATTGAAATTGCGTAATTGCCAAGCGACGGTATGGTCGAGCGCAGCGCTTGGGGGATAATCACTCTGCGCCACCTGCGGCCAACAGGTAAAGACAACGCTGTGGTGGCTTCCCATTGGCCAGACGGTACGGAATCAATACCAGCCCGGTACACTTCTGACATGTAGGTTGAATAATGAACTCCATACACCAAGAGTGCAATGGTCATAGGTTCCATCCAAACGAAACCATAAAATACCACGAGTAATTGGACGACGATTGGAGTCATTCGGATAAAATTTGCAATCCAAGTGATCAACCAGGCCAACGGACGTGGTAGCACGCTGATAAGTATGGCAATAATGAGTCCTAGTATGGCTGCAATAACTGTGCCAACGACAGTGACCAACAGGGTGACTTGAAGAAAAGATCGCAACATTGTTGGCAGGACTTCCCAAGCGAAATCCCAACGCCAAAAGCTGGTGGTGTCCTCGACTTGAGGGGTATCTAGTGTTTCGGCTGCGATAAACGACAAGGTTGTGTAAATACTCATCGAGGCCCTCCAGACGCGGTTGCGACTTCGCGAGACGAAGTACTATTGAAGCGCGGGATGGGGGAAAGTATTTCTCGAAGACTTGGTCCTTGTCCTAGGCGGTGTTTTGCTCGTATTTCAAGTAGTCGCATCAATTGGGTTAGGGCCAACGCGATTAGGAAGTACACAATGAGCCCAACCACAGCAAGGGCGAAGAACCAGTCGGTAGTGCGACGCAGTTGTAGTAATTCGAAAGTGAATTCACTCAATCCGACCAGGTATACAATTGAACTGCCTTTCAGCAGATGCACCCACAAGTTCGTCAGGGAGGGGAGCATTAGCGCCCACGCTTGCGGGAAGATAACCCGCCGAATTTTGTGCGGCCACGACATGGATAGTGCTACGGTTGCTTCCCACTGCCCCTGTGGTACTGAAGTCAAGGATGCTCGTACGGCTTCAGCACCGTAAGCGCCGTAGTTTAATGTCAGTCCAAAAACTGCTACAAGCATTGCGTCGAGCCGTGGTCCGAAGAGCGGTAGCACGTAAAAAAGCCACATTAACTGCACTAGCAATGATGTGCCTCGAAAAAACTCGACAACGAACCTAGCGGGGATACGAATAAACCATCTGTTACTGCCAGCCAGTAGACCCAGTGCTACAGATACGACGAACGCTAGCAAACCGCTAATAATAGTGAGCACAAGAGTCAGTAGTAGCCCATCCCATAACCGAGGGGCGTGCATCGATAGTGCATCAAGATAATTCACAAGAAAACTCAGTCCCTTCTGGTGTGGTAACAAATGCTCCGCCGGGCCGAAAAATCAGCCTGGCGGAGCCGTCAGGATCAGGACCGGACTATTCCTCAATATCTTGTAGGGATTCCAAATCACCTTCGCAGAGTGCCTCGGTCGACATATCTTCTGGTGGAACTTCAGCATCAGTGAAGCCGTAGTCACCTAGAATGTCGCCCAGTTCGTCATTAGATTTCAGATCGGCCAGATGCTCGTTATACTCATCGAGCATATCTGTGTCGTCTTGGCGGAAGACGGTGGAACCGGCACCATATTGCTTAACACCGTCGATTTCTTGGACAAATGGCTCAGTAACTTCAACGTCGTCGAGATCAGAGGCCATCTCTGTCAATGAGATGGCGGTCAGAGCAAATACGTCGGCGCGTCCGCCCTGAACCATTTCGATGCCTTCGTCCGCACTGCCTACACCGTCATAGTCCAACCCCATATCGGTGGAATAGCCGGCTTCGATGCCGGCGGTAAGCGTAGCGAGTTTGATATCTTCGCCGTTTTCTTGGGCTTCTAGTACGTCGTCGAGATCCTGGACATCGTAGGGGTTGCCATCTTCTACGAGCAGGGCGGTTGTGTACATAATTTCGGGTTCAGCAAAGGCTGCCTCGTCACACCGTTCCGGGGTAATGGACATCCCTGCCGAGATGGCATCGAAACGTTCTGCATTCAAACCCGGGATCAGGTTGTCCCAGTCAACCAGTTCTGCTTCGACATCGTAGCCCATGTCTCCAAAGATCTTTTCAGCAAGCGCCACTGTGGCACCTTCTGGCTCACCGTCGTCGTTGAGATACGAGTACGGTACCTCACCTGCGATTCCAATGGTGACGACGTCTTCTTCAGCGTTACTGTCACCCCCGCTACATGCCGACAGGGTAAGCAGGCCAGCACTTGCTAGGGCAACTGCTTTACTTGTTTTCGATATGTTGCGAACCATAAAAGATTACCGTCCTTATGCGGCACCCGCTCGGCCATGGTCTCATCGTCGATCGGCCCGTAGCCGGTCACCGGGTGCGTTGTTCCTCTTCAAGTGATTCAAAACTGCTGCTCAGCAGGATGTGCACCACATTACGGTGATGGTTCGTAGGCCTCAACAGCTCAAAGACTGGATTACGGATTTAAATGTGCAGCCCTTGGCCCGGGATTGCTTACCGGCCGCTGGCTTTGGAAGCATGCGGCGGGCAATGCGTATCTTCAAGAATGGCCTCAGCAGGGTCGTTACCAAGGCTGAGGATACGGTTTTGTTTATCGACATGAACCACAGTCGGCACGTAGCTGCGGGCTTCAGCATCTTCCATTTGGGCATAGGCAATGAGAATGACTAAATCACCAGGGTTTACCAGGTGCGCTGCTGCTCCGTTGATACCGATGACACCGGAATGCCGCTCACCGGCGATGGTGTATGTTTCTAACCGAGCTCCGTTAGTGATGTCGACGATGGATACCATCTCGCCGGCCAAAATACCGGCAGCGTCTAGCAGCTGTTGGTCCACAGTTACAGAGCCCACGTAGTGAAGGTCGGCTTCGGTTACTGTGGCACGATGAATTTTGGCGTGGAACATAGTGCGCAACATGGAATATGCCTCTACTGCAGTAGTTGGTTTGCGGGGATACTTCTAGGGTAATGGAGTTTTTGGGTCCGTTTATTCCTGAAATTATCTGCTTATTGCTGTGTTTCGGAACCGCTGGGCAAGTCAATTTGATAAACGTGGTCGGCGAGCGCCACAATGTCTTCGGAATGGTGCGTAACCAGTACCACCGTATGCTGTGCTAAAACTTCGGCTAGTAAGCATCGAATAGCCGGTGCTGCGTTGACATCCAGGGCTGCGAAAGGCTCATCCAGTAGAACCAGACGTGGTCCGGAAGCTAACACCCGAGCGATCGCCACCCGCTGGGCCTGGCCACCTGATAGTTGATGAGGTTTATGCTTGCCGTAACTACTCAACCCGATGCGTTCTAACCATTGGTCAGCTAGTGTGCGTTGTGCTTTATGCCCTTTCACTCCTGCGCGCTGCATCCCATACATGATGTTCTGACGTGTTGTGAGGTGGGGGAATAGCTGAGCATTTTGGGATAGGTAACCAATACCGCGGGTTAGTGCTGGAGTCCATAGAGCAGGTCGCTGCATCGGATCGGGACAGTCAAATAATACCGTATTACCTAACTGTGCCACACCGGTATCTGGAATCAACCATCCGGCCAGCGTCAATAGCGTTGTGGTCTTACCGGCACCATTGGGTCCGGTCAATGCCATTGTCTGACCGCCGGTCACTTGAAAAGCAGTATCGACGTTGCGTGCCGGAATAGATAACTGTACGGACAAATTGGGCCCTGGGGACTGCATCGGGACGGTCATGCTAGCTCCCTCGTTGTGCTTGTGGGCGGAAATAAGCGATCGCGATAACCACAATGGCCACCAATATTAGTACTAGTGACAGAGCCACTGCCGAGGCTGGGTCTGTTTCACGCGCCAGGTAAATTTCCAACGGCATAGTGCGAGTAACCCCCTGAAGTGAACCGGCAAAGGTAATCGTTGCGCCAAATTCTCCCAGCGCTCGGGCGAAAGTTAAGACAGCTCCTGATACTAGACCGGGACGTAGCAGCGGTAGCGTGATGGTAAAAAACGTGCGCCACTTTGATGCGCCTAATGATTGCGCGGTACGTTCATAATGTTGTCCGGAAGAGCTCAAGTGCGATTCCAGTGTGGTGACCATAAATGGCAGTGCCACGAAGCTCTGTGCCATGATGACAGCAACCGTGGTGAAGGCGATATCGATTCCGATAGCGGATAAATGTTCGCCAATGAGGCTGCGACGTCCAAACGCTTCGGTCAAAATGATTCCCGCGACCACCGGGGGGATCACCATGGGCACCAAGACGATTGATCGGGTGAGCGTACGTCCAGGAAAATCGGTGCGGGCCAAAAGTAACGCCAGTGGTACTCCTAAGACCACGCAGATAACCGTGGATGCGATGGATGTGCGCAGCGATAACCACAAGGCATCCAGCGCAGCTTGGCTGGTGAGTAACTCAGGTACATCCCGCCACGAGATACCAACCAATAATGCGATGAACGGAAGAACAAAAAACGCTACAGCCAACAGTGCCATGCATATTGCGGCAGTAGGAACGCCGGTGGCCACAGTAGTCTGACGGCGTTGGGCGAAGGAGAAGTCTCGTGTGCGCATGGGGTTTTGGATGGGCTCTACGGGGCGGTAAAACCGTTGTCTTCTAAGATGGCTTGGCCAGCTTCGGAATGTACAAAGTCGATAAATTCGTCGGCAGCTTCGGCATGTTCAGCATTTGCTGTTCGAGCGATCGGATAGTAGTTAAGCTGTTCATCAGCGCCAGTTATCTCGAATGTTTCAAGTTCCTCAGGTGCCAGAGCAGCGTCCGTGGCATAGACCAGCCCGGCATCTGCCTGGCCTGAGCGGACTTTCCCCAAAACGTCTGATACTTGTTGTTCCTCTGATACGGGGTCCAGGGTTAACCCCGAAGCATTGGCCAGAGACTGAGATAGTGCACCACAGGGAACTTGAGGCGCACAAAGAACTAGATTTACGTCTTCAGCGTTAGCGTCTTCTAGCGTTGAGACATCGGCGGGATTATCGATGGGCACAATGCCAACCAACTTATTTGCTGCAAAGAGATCACGGGTCTTGGTTTCGATAAGCCCGGCAGTCTCGGCATCATCCATATTTGTCTCATCCGCAGAGGCGAAAACATCGGCTGGAGCTCCAGCTTCGAGATTTTGGACCAAGCTGGAAGAACCTGCATAGTTGAAATCTAGCGTGATGTTTGGATGTTCGGCGCTGAATTGATCGGCCATTTCATCAAAAGACTTCTGCAACGAAGCCGCTGCCATAACGGTCAGCGAGATTTCCTCATTTGAAGCATTCGTATCTTGGGTTTCGGATGCGTTATTGCAACCGGTGAGGCCAAGGGCGATGACGGCAAGCAGTGAACCGAGTCTGCGTTTCATTATTGGAGTCCTGTGGTTTCAAGGACGATGTTTGTGGCTTTGACCGTAGCGATTGCAGGGGAACCGACCTCGAGTCTGAGTTCTTCTACTGCTTCGGTTGAAATCACAGAGACCACGCGAAACGGGCCGCATTGAAGGTCAACTTGGGACATGACTTTGTCGGAGACGATTCTTGTCACGAGACCGTTGAGTTTATTTCTGGCCGATGAAAAGCGTTCGCCAGGAAGATTTTGTCGACCATCAGCGGCAGCTTGAGCCAGCGCGGCAACCTCGGCGCCGTCAACGACTTGCCGTCCGACGTCATCTTGGTGAGCGGTTAATTTGCCATTGGTGACCCAACGGCGAACAGAGTCGTCTGAAACGCCCAGATATCCGGCAGCCTCTGAAATACGCAAATACGCCATAAACTCGAAGTCTATGACGTATTTGCGTTCGGCGTAAAGGTTTTATTCCGTTTTCCCTCTTAGTTGTTGATGAGGGTCTGAATCCGAGACACGCCTTCAACAAGGTCATTGATGCCAAGCGCATACGACAAGCGAATGTAACCGGTTTTACCAAACGCTTCCCCCGGTACTACAGCCACCTGTGCCTTTTCTAGTATTACAGCCGCTAGTTCAGCAGATGTGTCGATGCGTTGTCCGGCGATTTCTTTGCCAATGGCACCAGTGACATCGACGTAAGCGTAAAAGGCACCCTTAGGCATTGGGCAGTGAAAGCCATCAATATCATTGAGAATTTTCACCATAGTTTTACGCCGATCGTCGAAGGCTTTAAGCATTTCCTCTACGGCATCTAGGGGACCGGATACTGCTGCCAAAGCAGCTTTTTGGGCGATGTTATTTACATTGGAAGTGGCATGGGATTGCAAGGTTTTGGCGGCGTTAATGACATCGGCTGGTGCAATCATCCAACCCACACGCCATCCGGTCATTGCATATGTCTTCGCTACGCCATTGACAATGACAGTCTGATCAGCAAGTTCGGGTACGGCCTTTAGGATTGAAGTAAAAACGGCGTCGTCATAGATTAAGTGCTCATAAATCTCGTCGGTGATTACCCAGAGACCATGTTGTAGCGCCCATTGCCCAATAGCTTTAGTTTCCTCAGGTGTATAAACAGCGCCAGTGGGGTTAGACGGGGAGACAAATACAAGCGCTTTAGTGTTTTCAGTCCTGGCTGCTTCGAGTTGCTCAACGCTGACCTTGTAGCCGGTTTCAGCACCGGCAAATACATCAACCGGAACGCCACCGGCGAGTTTGATGGACTCTGGGTAGGTAGTCCAATACGGCGTGGGCAGGAGAATTTCGTCGCCAGGATCGGTGAGTGCAGCAAAGGTGTTGTAGACCGCTTGCTTTCCCCCGTTGGTCACAATCACTTGAGAGGGATCCACCGCAACGCCGGAGTCTCGTAAGGTTTTATCGGCAATGGCTTGACGTAACTCGGGAAGGCCGGCGGCAGGAGTGTAGCGGTAGTTGGCCGGATCTGCTAATGCAGCCTGGGCGGCTTCGACAATATAATCGGGCGTGGGGAAGTCGGGTTCACCAGCGCCAAAACCAATGACCGGTTCA
>Ga0079226_10004246_pt1 | contig 10943 bp, 11 predicted proteins | sample Poulit2014_FD_76345 | JGI IMG/M metagenome (GOLD analysis project Ga0079226, IMG submission 76345) | Agricultural soil microbial communities from Georgia to study Nitrogen management - Poultry litter 2014 | ecosystem: Environmental > Terrestrial > Soil > Agricultural land | place: USA: Georgia...
CAGGACACTGCACACGGTGACGGCAGCAACAGCGTGCGGCTGATACCCGTCGACGGTGCCATCGGGCCGGCCACCAGCCGTTTCATACAGCGGGAAATCGCGGCCGCGCAGGCCGCGCACGATGAACTGATCATTCTGCGTCTGGACACGCCGGGCGGGCTCAGCAGCGCCACACGCGACATCGTACAGGCCATTCTGGCCTCGCCGGTGCCGGTGGCCGGCTACGTGGCGCCGGGTGGTGCCCGTGCCGCCAGCGCCGGTACCTACATCCTCTACGCCACGCATATAGCTGCCATGGCGCCGACCACGCATCTTGGCGCAGCCACACCGGTATCGATCGGCGGTGGTGGCGCATTGCCATCACCGCAGGGCGACGAAGGCGGCGAGGATCAGGACAAGCATGACTCCAGCCAATCCGCGGAGCGGCACAAGGTGGTCAATGATGCCGTGGCTTTCATCCGCAGCCTGGCCGCTCGGCACGACCGCAATGCCGACTGGGCCGAACAGGCCGTGCGCACCGCGGCGAGCCTGACTGCCAATGAAGCGCTGGAAAAGAATGTCATCGATCTGATGGCCGATGATCAGGCCGATCTGCTGGCCAGCATCGACGGCATGAGCGTGCAGACACAGGCAGGCACGGTGCAGCTGGATACTGCGAGTGCACAGGTGACAACGGTGCAGCCGGGCTGGCGTCTGCGCTTTCTCGGTGTCATAACACAGCCCACCATTGCCTACATGCTGCTCATGGTCGGCATTTTCGGGCTGCTGCTGGAGGGCATGCATCCCGGTGCCGTGCTGCCGGGTATCGCCGGCGGCATCTGCCTGCTGGTCGCGCTGTATGCATTTCAGATCCTGCCGGTCAATTTCGCCGGGCTGGGATTGATTGCACTCGGTGTGGCACTCATGATCGGCGAGGTTTTCGCCCCCAGCGGCATTCTCGGTGTCGGTGGCGTTGCCGCATTCGCTTTCGGCTCGGTCATGCTCATGGACACCGATGTGCCCGGCTACCAGGCGCCGTTCGGGCTGATCATCGGTCTGTCATTGGTATTCGCCCTGCTGATCCTGCTGGTCATCGCGCTGTTCATTCACGCGCGGCGCAAACGCGTACACACCGGCAGTCAGGGGCTGATCGGCATGCAGTGCACGGCCATGACCGATTTTGACGGCGAAGGCCGCGTGTGGTTGCGTGGCGAGTCATGGCTGGCGCAATGCGATCATGCAGTCCGCAGGAATGATGTGCTGGAAGTGGTTGCCAGCGAAGGGCTGAGAGTCAAGGTGCGGCGCGCGGACGCGTCGCCCGCGACGACAACCGATACGGCGCCGCAATCCACGAGCGGTTCAGGAGAGGAATGATGCTCATCAATGTAATCATAGTTGTTGTCGTCTTGCTGCTGGCGCTGGTATTCCTGTCGATCAAGATCCTGCCGGAATACGAGCGCGGCGTGGTATTCACGCTCGGCCGGCTGACGGGTGTCAAGGGACCGGGACTGTTCCTGATCGTCCCCATCATTCAGCAGATGCGCAAGGTCGACATGCGCGTCATTGTCATGGATGTGCCGACCCAGGATGTCATCTCGCAGGACAACGTGTCGGTGCATGTCAATGCGGTGGTCTATTTCCGCGTCGTCGATGCCGATCGCGCCATCGTCGAGGTGGAGCGCTTCTATGATGCCATCAGTCAGCTTGCACAGACCACGCTGCGCAGTGTGCTCGGTCAGCACGAGTTGGATGAGATGCTGGCCGAGCGGGACAAGCTCAACAAGGCCATACAGGACATCCTCGATCGCCAGACCGAGGCCTGGGGCGTGAAGGTCGCCAATGTCGAGATCAAGGATGTAGACCTGGACGACACCATGATTCGTGCCATCGCCAAGCAGGCCGAGGCGGAACGCGCCCGCCGCGCCAAGATCATTCATGCCGAGGGCGAAATGCAGGCGGCGGCAAACCTGCGTGAGGCCGCACGCCAGCTGTCCACCGAATCGCAGGCCATTCAGCTGCGTTATATGCAGACACTGGTGGACATCGCCGGCGATCAGAATTCGACCATCGTGTTCCCGCTGCCGCTGGACCTGATCGAGCCGCTGACGGATATCGTCAAGCAGGTGCGCCCGCAACAGGATGACTGACCGTTGCCACTTCAGTCCGCACTGTCCAGCGCCAGCCGGACACACTGCTGCAGGCCGAACAGCATGGCGGCGGTGGCACCCCAGATGTAGTCGTCGCCGTATTCCATGACGTGGAAGCGATAGTCGGCATGGTCGATGCGCATGGTCTCGATGCGAAAGCTGGTCGCAGCCATGACATGCTGCAGCGGCACGGTCAGTATGCGCACAACCTCGTGCTGATCCGGCGCATAGCGCGCCGCGGCCGGCAGGCGCGCCACGATGGGCGCGATGTCGAAGCCGGTGCCGGTTACATAGTCCGGCAGCCGACCAAGAATTTCCGCCGTTGCCGTATCCAGGCCGATCTCCTCACGCGTCTCGCGCAGGGCTGCCGCTTCGACACCGGCATCCTGCGCCTCGACGCTGCCTCCGGGAAAGCTGATCTGTCCGGGGTGTGAGCGCAGGCGCCGGCTGCGTTCGGTCAACAGAATGTGTGGCGTCGTAGCATCCACAATCGGTATCAGTACGGCCGCCTTGCGCACATGACCCTGACGCGCCATTTGTTGCCTTGCCATGCGGCGGCGATCATCGCCGGCATACAGCTGCAGGGCGTTGCTCGGCACTGTGACCAACGCATGTCTTACACGCTCAAGCCACACCGAAGCCGTACTGTGGTCAGTGGCTGGATTCATGCACGCAACTGGGGCATGCCGATCTACTTGCGCCCCATTTCGCGTGCATAGCGCCGCGCCAGCGCCTGAAAGCGCGGCGCCAGCCCGGCATCGGCATACATCGGGTTGCCGTGCTCGTCGTAACCCGCGATTTCGTCGCCCGGTTCATAACTGAATGAACTGCTCAAGTCATCCAGCGCCGCCGCGACCAGATCGGACAGGATGCGCTCCTCGTCGAGGCCTGGAAAGATCTCGCGCAAGGCGGTCACCTTGGCGGCGTCATAAATCGGCAGGCGGACTTCATAACTGCGCCCCGTACATGGGGAATCTGTCTTGTTCTGCCATTCGGAAACGAGATCCCTGACTCGCATGATTCACTCTTGCCTGTGCTCATTTTCCGGTACTATAGCCGTACCGAAAGGATGCAGCCTACTAGCCATTAGGCGGATACCATGCCGCTGTGCATTGACCCGACCGGGTGGGCTTGCTAGCTTTGCCCTCCCTTTCAGCCGAGCATGCCATGGCCAAGCGCAACCAGACCTGGACCCTGAAAGAAATCGATCAAAGTCGCGACGAGCCCAAGGGCACGGCCTTCCGCGCCTTCAAGGAGTTGAAGGAAGGCATGGATGAAGGCAGCGACTTCTTCTACCTGAGTGCCACCGAGGATTCAGCGGAAATCGAGACTCTACGGGCGGCGGGACGCATCTATCAGACCACCATCAACGCCCTGTTGTTCACCGAGGCCGGCATGCGTATGCTGCAGGACTTCCTCGACGACAACTGATCTCAGGCGGCGCGCAGCAGCTGTTCCAGGCACTGCTGATCGTGCCCGAAGCGCCGAATGCCATCGGCCAGGCGATCCTGCGCCATGGCATTGTTGTTCAGCGCCAGTGCAAAGCGGGCCCGGTCCAGGTGCGCTTCGTGTTCAGGCTCAGCCGTACCCGTGTCGAAACAGGGGTGTACCTCGTTCGCGGCAAGCGTGGTCAATTGTTCCAGCAAGGCAGGCGCAATGGTCATCAGATCCACCCCGGCAAGCGCCAGAATCTGGCCCGCGTGACGAAAGCTGGCCGCCATCACTTCGGTCGGATAATGCTGCGCGCGGGCGAGGGCTTGAATGCGCCGCACGCCCAGCACGCCCGGATCCTCTTCCGTGGCAATCTCCGCCACCTGCCATGCCTGTTTGTACCAGTCGGTGATGCGCCCGACAAACGGCGATACCAGCGTGGCGCCAGCATCGAAGCAGGCCTGCGCCTGGCACAGGGAGAAAATCAGCGTCATGTTGCAGCGGATACCCTCGGCTTCCAGCACCTGCGCCGCCCGAATGCCCTCCCAGGTGGCCGCGATCTTGATCAGAACCCGTTCCGGCGCCACGCCGAGCGCCGCGTAACCCGCCATCAGCGAGCGCGCCCGCGCAATGGTCGCGGCAGTGTCGAACGACAGGCGTGCATCCACCTCGGTGGATACCCGGTGCGTCACCACATCCAGCAGCTCTGCGCCGTACAGCAGCATCAATCGCTCGACGAGTTCCAGGCCGGGCGTGGCCGGCATGGCACGGGCGCGCGCAACAAGCTCTACGGGTTCCCGGTTTTCGGCCGCCTTCAGTACCAGTGTCGGGTTGGTGGTGGCATCGGTCGGCCGGAATTGCCGAATGGCTTCGAAATCGCCACTGTCGGCGACCACCGTGGTGTAACCGCGCAATGCTTCAAGCGCATTTACAGGTTGTTGTTTTTGTGCTGTTTCTGCCATACTCAAGTTGCCTGTAATGGAACTGCGGGACACGTGGTGCATGCGGCCTGCATCGACACACATCTTGACGCCGCACGATCTGAAATGAAACCCCTGATTACGACCAGCGCGCCACCCGCCGCGGTGATCGGTCACGAACGAGACCCATGAGCAGCGCCAACAGACTGATCGAAAGAATGCCCGACGCCTTCGCGCCGGAACTGGCCTGGGGCCTGAAGATGACCGTTCAGTTCATGATCGAGCGACCCATGTACGTCATCATCGACAATGGTCTGTGCGAAGTGGCACCGGGCCAGGTCGAAGCTCCCGACGCCACTCTGACGCTGTCCGACGATGATTTGATCGCGTTCATGACCGGCGGCATCGACGACATCAACGCCTTCATGGCGGGCCGCTGTCTGGTGGACGGCGATATTCTCAGCGCACGCAAACTGCCGAGCGTGTTCGATCCGCAGCGGTTGCGCTGAGTGGCCCCCGACAGCGCGACACAATTCATTGGCGTGCATGACAGCGGCGTGGACTGCCCTGCCCTGGCGCTGACCCGCACGCTTGACCTGCCCCGCCTGCACGCGCCGCCGGAGCATGGTTTCTATCTGGCCGCGCTGCATGGCTGTCTGACCTTGTGCCGCGCCGGCGAGCCCGCACAGCACGGCCTGACAGTGGATTTCGCCGCTGCGGATCTTCGACGGCGCGTCGCCGCCGGCCGGCGCAGCCTGCTGGCACGCGCCCTGGGTCTGCATCGGCGGCCCGAGATCCGGGTGATCGACGCAACCTGCGGCCTGGGCCGCGACAGTGCAGTGCTCGCTGGTCTGGGTTGTGAGGTGATTGCGCTGGAACGCCATGCGGCACTGCATGCGCTGGTCGCCGACGGCCTGCGTCGCAATCCCGTTGCACGCCTGACAGTCCGGCACGCCGATGCGAGCGCATGGATTGAGCAGCAGGACCCGGCAGTCGATGCCATTTACATCGACCCGATGTTCGACAATGCGCGGCGCAAGGCACGGCCACGGCGACAGCTGCAATGGCTGGGCGAACTGATCGGGCCGGATGCGGACGCCGCCGAGCTGCTGGCCACGGCGCGACGCCATGCCACGCGGCGCGTGGTGGTCAAGCGCCACGCTCGCTCGGTGCCGCTCGCCCCGCCGGATCTGCAGTTCGGCGGCGGCAAGGCGGTACGCTTCGACGTCTATCTGAGCGCCTCGCAGGATCTCTGAAAATACTTGAAGTTTTCTACGTAATGGTCTGATGACCATTGCAGATGCTCGATTTCCTCAGCCGTGACTTCGCGCTTGACGCGACCCGGCGAGCCCAGCACCAGGCTGTTGTCGGGAATGTGCTTGCCCTCGGCAATCAGGGCATTGGCGCCGATGATGCAGTTGCGTCCGATGCGGGCGCCATTGAGCACCACGGCCTTGATGCCGATCAGGCTGTTGGCGCCGATGGTGCAGCCGTGCAGCATGGCCTGGTGGCCGACAGTGACGCCGACGCCGATGTCGAGCTGATAGCCGGCATCGGCGTGCAGTACGCACCCATCCTGGATGTTGGTACGTGCGCCGATGTGCAGATCCTCCACATCGCCACGTACCACCGCATTGAACCAGATCCCCACATCTTCACCGAGAGTGACGCGCCCGACGACAGTGGCGTTGTCAGCGACGAAGAATCGCCCAGCCGGCGGCGTGTCCGGTGTGTACTGTTCCAGTCTATACAGCATGTGCTCCTCCAGGGGGTTGGCTGCCGGCTTGCGGTGATCCCGGTCATATCCGCGATGGCTTGCGTGCCACCTCGTCACGCACATAGGATGGCAGAGCCTGCGCCGCGTCGACCCCTGCGCCTACTGCCAGCGCGACGCAGCCAATTGCGGCCATGTCCGCGGCATGGGGCCATTGCTCGGCGACGGCAGGCAGAGCCTGCGCGCCAGCCGTGGCCACCACCGGCCAGCCGTTGCCGGCATGCCGCCAGCCCTCCCGGTGGAAGATCTCGAGCCCGCTCGGTGCGAGGACGCGCTCAGCGCCGATGCATGCCACCCGGCCGGACTGGTGCCGGTATTCAGCGGCGTAGATTTCGCCCATGCGCGCATCCTGCACCACCTGCACGTGCGTGCACGCGTGGCGCGCCAGCGTACGCGCCGCCAGCGCCTGCAGCGTGGACACCGGCACTACCGGCAGATGTACGCCATACGCCAGTCCCTGCACCAGGCCGGCGGCGATGCGCAGGCCGGTGAAGGCGCCCGGACCGCGGCCGAAGGCCAGGCCGTCCAGCTGCGTCAGCGACCAGCCCTGGTCAGCCAGCAGTTGCTGCGCCAGCGGCAGCAGGCGCGTGGCATGGGCCCGAGGCGCGATCTCGAAGTGCTCCCGGGCTGTCTGTGGTTGCGCGCTGTCATGCACGGCCACCGACAGCGCCTCGGTGGAAGCGTCCAGTGCCAGCATTTTCATGCCACGGGCTCCAGCGAGCCGAGGAACTCACAGGCTTCCTGCAGCTGTCTGGTGGCGGGAATGGCCGGCAGGCTGTTGCGTATCTTCGCGCCATAGCCGGCATTGAGCAGGCGCGGATCGCAGATGGCCAGCAGGCCGCGGTCGCTATCGCCGCGAATAAGCCGGCCGACGCCCTGCTTCAGGTTGATGGCGGCCTGCGGCAGGGAATAGTCCATGAAGGCATCGCCACCGGCCTGTTCGATGGCCTTGAAACGGGCGGCGAGCACGGGATGTCCCGGTGCTGCGAACGGCAGCTTGTCGATGATCACCAGGCGCAGACCATGACCGCGTACATCCACGCCCTGCCAGAAACTGCTGGTGCCGATCAGCACGCGATCCTGCCGCTGTCGAAATGATGTCAGCAGGGCCGCGCGCGAATCCTGGCCCTGTACCAGCGGCTCGAGACCGGCCGCGCGCAGCATTCGGGCATGGTGATTGAGTGCACGGTAGCTGGTGCACAGCAGAAAGGCGCCGCCGCCTGCGGCCCGGATCAGCGCCAGTGCCTGCTCGGCAACGGCGTTCGCATAGGCATCGGAGCGCGGTAGCGGCATGCGCGCCGGCACGTACAGACGCGCGTTGTTTTCATAGTCGAACGGGCTCGGCAGGACATGGCGCGCCACATCACCGAGGCCCATGCGCGCGCAGAAATAGCGCAGGCTGTTGTCGACCGCCAGAGTCGCCGAAGTGAACACCCATGCACCCGGAAATGCCTCGATGGCGCGCGCGAACGGCTCCGACACATCCAGCGGCGTGTTGTGCCATACCCAGCCGCTCTGGCCACGCGGTTCGATCCAGCTGACATTGTCCGCATCGTTGCTGCTGACCCGCTCGAGTGTGTCGACCAGCTCCGCGGCGCGGCGCAGCAATGCAGTCATGGGATCGCTGCGCTCGGCAAGGGGTTCCAGACCGTCGTGTACCGCCTGCAACCGGTCAGCGAGATGGTCCCGCGCCTGCGTGCAGACGGCGTCGGCCAGCTCCAGCCAGGCACGGCTGGTGCGCTGCGGATTGCGCGCCAGGGCATTGGCGAAACCCTGCTCCGCCGAGACCAGTTGCTCCAGGGTCTCGGCGAGTGCTGGCATGTCGCCGCCCAGCGACTCCAATTCCAGACGTGCATCGCGGGTGAAATCGACGATGCGACGCCCCGACAGAGTCTGGCCGAAGAAGTGTCCGGCGATGTCGGGCAGCTTGTGCGCTTCATCAAGGATGACGGCATCGGCATCCGGCAGCAGCTCGCCGAAACCCTGTTCGCGCAGCGTCAGATCGGCGAACAGCAGGTGATGATTGATGATGACGACATCCGCCTGCAGCGCCTCGCGGCGGGCCGCCACCACCCAGCACTGCTCGTACAACGGACATTCGCGACCCAGGCAGTTGTCGGTGGTGGAAGTGATGCGTGGCCACAGCGAATCGCCATCGCCCGGATCGCCGAACTCGCCCAGGTCACCGGTGCGGGTGCGATTGGCCCACTCGCGCACACGGCGCAGGCGCGCATGTTCGTAGAGTCCGGTGTCCTGCTCCGCTTGCTCGAGGCGATAAAGGCACAGATAGTTCGAGCGCCCTTTCAGCACCGTCGTGTGTATGTCACGGCCGAGGATGTCGCAGGCCAGCGGCACATCCTTGTCGGCCAGCTGTTCCTGCAGATGACGGGTAGCCGTCGAAATGATGACCTTCTGCCCGGAGGCCAGCGCCGGCAACAGATAGGCCAGCGTCTTGCCCGTGCCGGTGCCGGCCTCGATGGCGACGCGACTGCCGTCATCGATGGCGGTGGCCACGGCGTCGGCCATCTGCGTCTGCACGGCGCGGGGTGTGTAGCCGGCCAGCTTGCCGGCCATGTAGTGCGCATCGGCAAGGGTCGCAGCGCCAGCCGCAGCGGTCATTGATAGGACGCTCTTTGCAGCCGGTACTGCTCGACCTTGTCCATGGCCGCCTGCTGGCCGGATGAGTCACCGGCGCGGCGCCGCGCCTCGGCGATCAGGCGCCAGTTATCACCGCGAATGAAGGGGTTGTTGCCGGCCAGGCTGTTGGATTTCTCCGCCAGCGCCTCCGTCTGATCCGGCTGTTCCTGCGCCAGTCGCACCGCTGCCAGACGCTGATAGATGAATGGATTGCGCGGCTCGATGCTGAGCGCCCGCTGCAGCGTCGCTGCGGCATTCGACATTCGATCCGCACTCGCCTGCCGGTCAGCGGTCTTGAGCAACGACATGACCGCAGCGCTGCTGACCTGCTTCGGATCACTGGGTGGCTGTTCCTTGGACGGCTTTTGTTTCCGTTCCGGTTTCGGACGTATGATCTCCGGTTTGCTGGAGGGCAGCGGCGTACTCTGTCCGGAGGGCTCCGGCTCTGGCTGCGTGTCGGGCGCGGGCTGTGGCGGCGGCGCCGGCAGACGCGCCTGCTGTCCCGCACACCCGATCAGGATGATCGATAGTGAAAGAACCAGCAGGCCTGCTTTCAAGTTACCGAGCATGTTCATGTTCATCTGAATAACCCCTTGAACCAACCGGGTCCATTGCTACTTGGTGATTTCTCGTCTGATGTGCTCTTGTCCTGAGAAGGCCCATCCGCTGCGTGGTCTGCCGGCAGCTCGCTTTGACGTGCCTTTCGGTTCCAGCTCATGATATCGCTGTCGCACTGCATCAGTCCGTATGGCACATATCCCTCGATGAAGGGCACGAGCGTCGTATTGTCACAGCCGGCACCGAACTCTGCAGGCACATGGCCGGGTTGCGCAGCGACACCGGGTGCGTATTCCATGCGCAACGGTACCGTTGTCACATCATCCGGCGCCACCGGCACCAGACTATTGGCATCGATGTGGGCGACGATCTGCGCCCAGATCGGCAGTGCCGCCGTCGCACCGGTCAGATTCAGCGCCTTGTTGTCGTCATTGCCGGTCCACACCACGACCACGCGATTCTCCGTGAAACCGGAAAACCAGGCATCGCGGCCGCCATCCGAGGTGCCAGTCTTGCCGGCGAATTCCATTGTACTCGGCAGGATATTATACGCCGAGGCGCCGGTCCCGCGCCGCGCCACCTGGCGCAGAATCCAGGTCAGCAGAAAATTCGGACCGCTGTCGATCGTGCGCCGCAATTTGAACTCGTGGCGTGTCAGCGGTTCGCCATCGGCCGTAGTCACTGCAGTAATGGCAGTCAACGGCGCTCGATAGCCGCCGGAAGCAATCGTGTTGTAGAGCTGGGCCACCTGCAACGGCGACATGGCAACTGCACCCAGCGCCAGCGATGGTACGGCCAGTGGCTTGTCCGGATAGCCTAGCGCCTGCAGGGTGTCGATGATGTTCGGTATGCCCAAATCCAGTGCCAGATGCACCGTGGCCAGGTTGTAGCTGTTCGTCAAGGCATAATACAACGGCACCTGAGAGCCATGAGAACGGCGCGAGTAATTCTGCGGCTGCCAGATATCATTGTTGGGCAAGCGCACCGATATCGGGCTGTCATCCAGTGGCGACAGCACATTCCATTGCTCCGGCTGCTGCAACGCGGCCAGATAGACCACCGGCTTGATGGTCGAGCCGATCAGGCGGCGGCTGTTGAGTGCCCGGTTGTAGCCGGCATAACCCGGTGTGCGGCTGCCCACCATACCGAGCACCTGCGCATCCTCAACGCTGGTGACAACAGCCGCGGACTGCAGCGTGCCCTGCTTGATGTTGTGGGCCGCTTCAATTTCATCCAGACCCGCGGCAACCTGTTGCTGGATCGTGCTCTGCACGGACAGATCCAGCGTCGTGAAGATGCGCAGGCCCTCTTCCGTCAGATCCTTGTGATCATATTGCCCGCGCAGCTGATACTTGACGAGATCGATGAAGGCCGGATAGCGCGACGTGGCGGCCTGTTTCTTGTTGCTCACGCCGAGATCGGCAGCGCGTGCCTGTTGCCAGGCCGCATCGCCGATCAGGCCCCTGTCATGAAATATGTCGAGTACCAGGTTGCGAC
>Ga0079226_10004247_pt1 | contig 10943 bp, 9 predicted proteins | sample Poulit2014_FD_76345 | JGI IMG/M metagenome (GOLD analysis project Ga0079226, IMG submission 76345) | Agricultural soil microbial communities from Georgia to study Nitrogen management - Poultry litter 2014 | ecosystem: Environmental > Terrestrial > Soil > Agricultural land | place: USA: Georgia...
CAGTAAAATAATGAAAAAGGTAGAACTTAAAGTGACATTACAGCAGCAGGTACTCGATACACAGGGGGAGGCGCTGAACCGTGCAGTGCATGAACTTGGGCATGATGAAATCAGCAACATCCGTGTAGGGAAAATCCTGAATTTTGACATAGATGAAACCGGGGCGGACAACATTGACAGAATCGTCAAATCTTTGTCTGAACGCCTGTTCACCAATACGGTGATTGAAACGTATGAGTATACGATTATGGATGAGGTGTCGGAATGAAGAAATTCGCTGTAATACAGTTTCCAGGCTCCAACTGTGACCGTGACCTGCTGAATGCCGTTTTGAAAGCGGGCGCTGAGGCAGAATTTGTAGACTACAGAGCGGCATCGCTCGCCGGATATGACGGTGTACTGATTCCCGGCGGTTTCTCCTTCGGCGACTATCTCCGCAGCGGAGCAATGGCGGCGGTCGCCCCGGTTACAAAAGCGATCGAAGAAGCGGCGGATGCGGGAAAGCCGGTTCTCGGCATATGCAACGGTTTCCAGATACTGACCGAAATCGGGCTGCTGCCGGGTGCGCTCATCTTCAACGACCAGCACACTTTCGTCTCCCGCGACGAATCGCTGAAAATCGTCAACAATGAGACATTGTTCACCCGTGGCTACAGGCAGGATGAAGATATCGTGTACCCGGTGGCCCACGGTGAGGGCCACTACTACTGTGATGATGCAACATACGAAAGGCTCAAAGCGCACAACCAGATTGTACTGACATACAATGAAAACCCGAACGGATCGAGGAATGATATTGCGGGAATCGTCAACGAACGCGGCAACGTGCTCGGTATGATGCCGCATCCTGAACGGGCACTTGAGACGCTGCTCGGCAGCGACGATGGATTGAGATTATTTGAGGAATTGATCAGGTGGGAGGCAAATCATGTCCAGATTCATTGAACCAACGACAGAAGATATCAGAAACCAGAAACTCTATGCGGAAATGGGGCTGACGGATGCGGAATACGATAAGGTGATCGATATTCTCGGCCGTGAGCCGAACTACACGGAGCTCGGCATTTTCTCTGTAATGTGGAGTGAACATTGCTCGTACAAACATTCAAAACCTTTCCTTAAACAGTTCCCGACTTCCGGAGACCGCGTACTGATGGGACCGGGCGAAGGTGCGGGTGTTGTGGACATCGGTGACAACCAGGCGGTCGTATTCAAAGTTGAATCCCATAACCACCCGTCTGCAGTCGAACCCTATCAGGGAGCGGCAACAGGTGTCGGCGGCATCATCCGAGACATCGTCTCCATCGGTGCCCGTCCAATCGGGCTGCTCAATTCCCTCAGGTTCGGCGAACTGACTGAAGCGAACAACCGCCGCCTGCTGCGGGGCGTCGTTTCCGGTATCGGCGGCTACGGCAACTGCATCGGCATACCGACGGTGTCAGGGGAAGTGGAGTTCGATCCCTCATATGATGGCAATCCGCTCGTAAACGCAATGTGCGTGGGCGTAATGGACCATGACAAAGTACAGAAGGGGACGGCAAAAGGTGCCGGCAACAAGGTGATTTACGTCGGTCTCAAGACCGGGCGCGACGGTATACACGGTGCAACATTCGCTTCAGAGGAGCTGAGTGAGGAATCGGAATCCAAACGCTCGTCCGTGCAGATCGGTGATCCGTTCACGGGCAAGAAGCTCATGGAAGCGACACTTGCGGCCATCGACCAGCCTGAACTTGTCGGAATCCAGGACATGGGCGCGGCCGGCCTTACTTCTTCAAGTTCTGAAATGGCCGCCAAGGGCGAAGCGGGCATGAACCTCTACCTGGATCAGGTGCCGGTGAGGGAAGAGGGGATCTCCCCATATGAAATGATGCTTTCCGAAACGCAGGAACGCATGCTGCTGGTTGTCGAAGAGGGTACGGAGCAGAAGTTCCTCGACATGTTCGAAGACTTTGAGCTCGATGCGGCTGTCATCGGCGAGGTGACGGATTCGGACAGGCTGAAACTTTACTACGAAGATGAACTTTATGCGGATATCCCGGTACAGCCGCTGTCCGACGAAGCGCCGGTCTACATCCTGGAAGGCGAGAAACCGGAGATGGAAGAAAAGGTCTATGACTATTCGAAAGAGGATCTGAACAGGGTGTTCGATGAACTGACCGCCCATCCGACACACGGTTCCAAGCGCTACATCTACGAGCAGTATGACAATCAGGTCGGCTCGAATACGGTGCAGAAGTCCGGCTTCGGCTCCGGCGTCGTCAGGGTCGAAGGGACACAGAAGGCGATCGCGATGGCGATCGACGGCAAGAGCCGCTATGTCTACGCTGATCCATACAACGGCGGTAAGGAAGTGGTTGCGCAGACGTTCAGAAGCATCATAGCGACAGGTGCAGAGCCGCTTGCGATGACGGACTGCCTGAACTACGGCAGCCCTGAAAATCCTGAGATCTACAACCAGCTTGAAGAATCGACGAAAGGGATGGCGGAAGCCTGCCGGGCACTCGCAACGCCGGTCGTCTCCGGCAACGTGAGCCTGTATAACGAAAACAGAACCGCCTCCATTCTGCCGACGCCGGTCATTGGCATGGTTGGACTCATCGAGGATGTGAATTTCATGGACGGCATGTCAGTCGGAGCAGGAGACACACTGTACCTGGTGGGCGAAACGGAAAAATCATTTGCCGGCAGCCAGATTGAGAAGCTGATTGATGATGAAGTGTCGAAACAGGTCCGCAATATCGATCTCGAACTCGAATACAACCGTGGCATGGACCTGCGCCGTCGCCTCACAGAAGGTGACATCAGGAAAATCTCCCCGGTTGGGCGCGGCGGCATCGCTGTCAAACTGGCACAGCTCGCTTCATTCCATGGACTCGGAGTCGATGTTTCCATGGATATCGACGGAGAGGATCTATTCGCCGAGAATGCATCGAGATACATCGTCGTTGCTGATGAAGGAAAAGAAATCAAAGATGCAGTGGAAATTGGAAGGTTGACAGCAGAAGGATTCAGAATCAAAACACGCAATGTGGAAATCAGCAGGAATCTTGCTGATGTTGCAGAAGCGTGGGAAGGGGCAATCCCGAAATGTATGACATCCGTGGATTGAATGAAGAATGTGGAATATTCGGAGTATGGAATCATGAGCGCGCAAGCGAATTGACGTATATCGGCCTCCACAGCCTGCAGCACAGGGGACAGGAGGGTGCAGGCATCGTATGTGCAAACGGCGAGTATCTGTTCGGCGCCCGCGGCATGGGGCTTCTGACCGAGGCGCTGTCCAAGGATCAGCTGGTCTCCCTGCGCGAGTTCCCGCATGCCATCGGGCATGTGAGGTATGCGACGACGGGCGGCAGCGAGCTGTCCAACGTACAGCCGTTCCTGTTCAAGAGCCATCGCGGTGACCTCGGCCTCGCCCATAATGGCAACCTGGTGAACGCTGTGAGGCTCCGGGAGGCACTGGAAGATGACGGAGCAATCTTCCAGACATCCTCCGATTCGGAAGTTCTGGCGCATCTGCTGCGCAAAAATAAGAGCAGTGACAGGAAGACGCGCATGAAAGCGGCACTCAGGCAGCTTAAAGGTGCATTCGCCCTTGTCGTGCTGGATGAGAATTCACTGACGATTGCGCTCGATGACCACGGGGTACGCCCGCTCATGCTCGGGAAGATAGATGACTCATACTGTGTTGCCAGTGAGACGTGCGCATTTACGGCGACCGGTGCGGCGTATATCCGTGATATCGAGCCGGGTGAGCTGATTACACTGAGTGATGACGGCATCGACTTCGACAGATACACAGACAGCGAAAAGCCGAATATGTGCTCGATGGAATATATATACTTCGCACGGGCTGATTCCGAATTCCGTCACACTTCCACGTATACAATCCGTAAATCACTCGGTAAACAGCTGGCCAAAGAGATGGATGTGGACGCGGATATTGTCATCGGTGTCCCGGATTCGAGCCTGGCTGCAGCCAAGGGGTTCTCGGAAGAGGCGGGCATTAAACAGGAGCAGGGTCTCCTGAAGAACCGCTATGTCGGCAGGACGTTCATCTCCCCGGGTCAGGAGGCGCGTGAACGTGCTGTGCGGATGAAACTCTCGCCCGTGCGGGATGTCGTCGAAGGGAAACGCATCATCGTCATCGACGACTCCATTGTACGGGGGACGACAAGCCGCTTCATTGTTAAAGCACTCAGGAAGGCGGGGGCCAAAGAGGTACATATGGGTGTATCCTCACCGCCGCTTAAAAATCCATGTTTCTACGGCATCGATGTGTCCACCCATGCAGAAATCATCGCATCACAGAAATCCACCGAGGAGATCCGTGAGGAAATTGATGCGGATTCCCTGACATACCTGTCGGTGGATGCGATGCATGACGTCTATCATTCATACGGATCAAGAGGACAGTGCGATGCATGCTTTACAGGGAATTATCCGATTGAAATCATTGACCAGGTCCTGCCTCAGGAAAAAGACCTGAAGACGAAAGGAGTCTGACATGTCAGAACAATACAAGAAGGCCGGCGTCGACATCGAAGCCGGCTATGAAGCGGTTGAAAGAATGAAAACCCATGTCCGGCGCACGATGCGCAGTGAAGTCATCGGCGGCCTGGGCGGCTTCGGTGCGGCATTTGACCTGTCCGCGCTCAATATGAAGTCGCCGGTGCTTGTATCGGGTACGGACGGTGTCGGCACGAAACTCAAGCTCGCGATCGATCACGGCCGTCACAATACGATCGGCATCGATGCGGTGGCGATGTGTGTAAACGATATACTGACAACCGGCGCTGAGCCGCTTTATTTCCTCGATTACATCGCTGTCAATAAAGTGGTCCCGGAAATGGTTGCTGACATCGTGGACGGTGTATCGGAAGGCTGTGTACAGGCCGGTTGTGCACTGATCGGCGGAGAGACAGCCGAAATGGGGGAGATGTACGGAAGCGGCGAATACGATATCGCCGGCTTCGCCGCCGGTGCAGTTGAGAAGGATGAGTACATTGACGGCTCCGGCGTGAAACCGGGTGACAGGATCATCGGACTCACTTCAAGCGGTATCCATTCCAACGGCTACAGTCTGGTAAGGAAACTCATTGCCGACAATGATATTGATGTAAACAAAGACCTTGGCGGCAGTGCAATCATCGACCAGCTGCTTGAGCCGACACGCATCTATGTAAAAAGCGTGCAGGCACTCATGAGAAAAGTCGATGTCAAAGGGATGAGTCATATTACCGGCGGCGGATTCATCGAAAACATTCCACGCGCACTCCCTGGACATCTCGGTGCTGATATTGACGTGAGCGGCATCGAAGTGCCCCGCATCATCTCGTGGCTGCTCGAACTCGGAGAGATCGACTCCCGGGAAGCATACAACGTTTTCAATATGGGTATCGGCTTCATAGTTGCAGTTGATGAAAAGGATGCGGACGAGGCACTCCGCGCACTTGAGTCGGCGGGTGAATCCCCGCAGATAATCGGTACTGTAACCGGAGAAAGCGGAGTCAGAATCCATGGCCGTTAAAGTGGCGGTACTTGCTTCCGGCGGCGGTTCGAATTTCGAGAATCTTGTCAGGCATGCAGGCGGCATCGGCATAGATATAGAAGTCATGGTCACGGATCACGGGGATGCCCATGCAATCAGCCGCGCCGGCAGGCTTGGGGTGCCGGCGCGTGTATTCCAGCGAGGAGATTTTGAATCAGTGGCGGCCCATGAGCAAGCGATACTTGAAGCACTGCATGAATTCGAAGTGGAGTATGTGGTGCTTGCAGGCTATATGCGCATACTCTCACGCGACTTCATAGAAGCATACGCGCACCGGATCATCAACCTGCATCCGTCCCTGCTTCCTTCATTCAAGGGAAAAAACGGGATAGCCGATGCATATGATTATGGGGTGAAGGTGACCGGAGTGACAGTCCATTTCGTGGATTCGGGTATAGATACAGGCGAAATCATTGCCCAGGAGGCGATTGAAATCTCTGAAAATGATACACTTGCATTGCTGGAGGAAAAAATCCACAGTCTCGAATATGAGCTCTATCCAAAAGCGTTAAAAAAAGTGATTGAAGGTGTCGAATGATGAAAAAAGCATTGATCAGCGTTTCTGATAAAAATGGTCTGGAAGCTTTCGTCCGCGGTCTTATCCGGAATGACTATGAAATCTATTCGACCGGAGGGACAAAAAAAGCAATTGAATCCTTCGGTGTGGAAGTCAAAGGCATAAACGCCCTGACAGATTTTGATGAGATTATGGACGGCCGTGTCAAGACGCTCCATCCGGCAGTACACGGCGGCATACTTGCCGATCGGGACAATCCGGAGCATATGGAAGAACTGAAAAAGAACGGCATTGAAACAATCGACCTCGTAGCCGTCAATCTCTATCCTTTCAAGGAAACCGTCAGGAAAGAAGGGGTTACAGAAAATGAAGCGGTCGAGAACATCGATATCGGCGGCCCGACGATGCTGCGCGCCGCAGCGAAGAATTTCAGTCATGTGACGACGGTCGTTGATCCCGGGGATTACGGGGAAGTGATCCAGAAGATAGAGGAGGACACGCTGGATATTACATACCGGCGGGGTCTGATGATCAAAGTGTTCAGCCATACGAATGATTACGACCAGGCGATCGTGAATCATTTCAGCCAGGCGGAGGAGGCGCTGCGTTACGGGGAAAATCCGCATCAGACAGCCCGTCTCGTCCGCACGTCGGCTAAGCACAATACCATCCTGAATGCGGATGTGCTTCATGGCAAGGCGCTCTCCTACAACAACCTGCGGGATGCGGATGCGGCATTTGCTCTGGCAAAGAAATTCGACATGCCGGCAGCTGTAGCGGTAAAGCATATGAACCCTTGCGGCGTCGGTACAGGAGAGACGATCAGAGAGGCGTTCAAAAATGCGCATGAAGCAGACTCCCAGTCCATATTCGGCGGCATTGTCGCACTGAACAAGACGGTCGATAAGGAGACTGCCGGGCAGCTTCACAGCATCTTCCTTGAAGTGATTATCGCCCCTTCCTTTGATGAAGCGGCGTTAGAAGTACTTACAAAGAAGAAGAATGTCCGACTGCTCGAAGTGGACTTCCATGAAGATGAGCATGCTGAGGAGTTTGTCAGTGTATCCGGGGGTTATCTTGTGCAGTCTGAGGATACTGGTTCACTCAAAGAAGAGGACATCAAAGTGGTTACAAAAGCCAGCCCGACCAGGGACCAGATGAAAGCCATGGCCCTTGCCTGGGAAGTGGCCAAACATGTCAAAAGCAATGCCATTGTCCTTGCGAACGACCGGCAGACAGTGGGAATAGGCGCGGGACAGATGAACCGGGTCGGCGCACTGAAAATCGCAATCGACCGGGCGCTTGAGCTCGGTGACAATGTCGTCATGGCAAGCGACGGTTTCTTCCCGATGCCGGATACTGTCGAGCTTGCGCATGAACACGGCATAAAGTCCATCATCCAGCCCGGCGGTTCAAAACGGGATCAGGAATCCATCGACTACTGTGACGCTCATGACATGGCAATGGTTGTTACAGGCATGCGTCACTTCAAACATTAATATGAAGGCATAACAGAATGTCCCGAGCGGACAAGAGAGTCCCTCTTACACTGAAAGGAGCAGACTTATGAATGTAGCGGTGATCGGCGGCGGCGGCCGCGAACACGCTTTAGTGAGAAAATTTGCAGAATCCAGTAAAGTAGACCGGATATTTGCGATACCGGGCAATGCCGGAATGTCAGATGTTGCCGAGGTGATCCACGGTGTTACGGAAAATGATTTCGAAGCCATTGCCGGTGTCTGTCTCGAGAATGAAGTCGAGTGGGTGGTTGTCGGACCGGAAGCGCCGCTGACTGCAGGAATCGTGGATTATCTCGAGGATGAGCACGGCATCAGAGTGTTCGGCCCGAGAAGGAAAGAGGCACAGATGGAGTCCTCCAAAGCCTTCACTAAAGAATTGATGGAAAAATATGATATACCGACGGCAAAGTTTGCGCGCTTTGATGACTATGACGAAGCCCGTGCCTATATCGAGAGCGAAGGTGCCCCGATTGTCCTGAAAAAAGACGGACTGGCGGCGGGGAAAGGCGTAGTGGTTGCGATGGATATGGATGAAGCGCTGGCGGGCCTGGATGAACTGATGGATGAGGGAGGCAGCCCGGTTGTCATCGAAGAATTCCTGGAAGGGGAAGAGTTCTCGCTCATGGTTCTCGTCAATGGTGAATATACCCATTCATTCGAGATGATCGCACAGGACCATAAGCGTGCATTTGACGGGGATACTGGTCCCAATACCGGCGGTATGGGTGCCTATGCGCCCGTCAGCCACATCGATGAATCCCACCGTACTGAAGCGATCGAGAAAATCATCAAACCTGTCGCCAAAGGCATGGTGGAAGAGGGACTTGATTATTTCGGCATCCTCTATCTCGGCGCCATGGTGACTGCAGACGGTGTCAAAGTGATAGAATTCAATGCCCGCTTCGGGGATCCGGAGGCCCAGATCCTCCTGTCGATGATGGAGGATGATCTCGGCGAGATACTGGAGAAAGTCCACCGCAAAGAGCCTTTTGAGCTCCGCTTCAAACCCGGGTGCATGGTCGGCGTCATGCTTGCAAGTAATGGATATCCGAAAGCCTATCAAAAAGATAAGTATGTAGAATTCGATGCCGTCCGTGAAAACTGCTATATCAGTGGATTATGCCAGGATATGGAAGGTCTATATATGACATCCGGCGGTCGGGTGCTGCTCGTCACAGGCTATGGTGAAACAGTGGATCAGGCAGTGAAGGCGGCATACGAAAATGTCGGGCAGGTGAAGTTTGAGGAGGAAGATCTGTTCTTCAGAAAAGACATTGCCCACAGGGCTTTATGACGAATCAACACAATATGGGAACACTGAAATACCCCGGATGAAAAATGTCCGGGGTATTGCTTATTCCACAGGCATCCGGGGTCTCTTCAAACTATTTTCCACCGAAATTGACACATCAAAGACAGCGGATACCTGGTAATGCTTCTATGTTTTTTCATACGGCCTATTCAAATGAATCCTGGATTTCCCTTTTAGTCCTGTCAGTGCCTTCCTCGTCGCTTTCGATATCTTTGCCATCCGGCGCATTACGGTCTTCGTTCTTCTCTACTTCATTGGCAGGATTCTCTTTCTCACGCGCCTCTTTGGCAGCGTCTTCCAGTTCTTCCTCTTTATCTTTTTCATCTTTGCCACTCATTTGTGTAATCACTCCCAACAAGTATAGATATCATATTAATATTATTTCTCATCTGTGTTACTGATAAATACCCATGTGTCATCTATGATAAACATGATTGTCCGCCGGCATGAAATTTTATATGTCCGCCGGCATTATGATTCAATGCATTGTGAAGGATAATACTCTATAATGGGAATGGATTGAGGTGAAGCTGAATGAAAAAGATCAAACAGCAGAGTGAAGTCTATATCAGCATACTGCTCGGTGTATTCTTTGTGCTGCTTGGCATATTCGTACTATTCAATACAGGTCATATCCGCAGCGGAACAGCGGAAGTGGATGAGTCGGAAATCAGGACGGTTTTCGATCTGATCAATGCATTTTTCCTGGAAGGGACCACTGTCCTGAGCATGCTGCTCGGTGAGTTTCCGATCATCGCCGGTATACTCATCATCGTTTTTGGTGGTGTGATGATGAAGATTGCACAGACGATCAGACAGACGACAGAGTATGATACAGGCCTGTCGTTCTTCTTCATCGGTCTGTCATTCTTCCTGTTCATCATAACGACCGTCCTGATGCACCAGGTATACGGTTGGTTCTCACTGCTGTATCTGTTGGCCTTCATCGTCCATATGCTCTATAACATATTCAATGAATATCTGGACCCCGCACACCGGAAAGAGCACTATATGATTATTCTTACAGCGTACGGGATTGCCTATTTCTTTACGCAGAATGCCGTGTATTCCAATATTGAGAGGGCGACGACTCCGACGGATGTACTGTCGATAAACACTTTCTTCACACTGATCTGGGTGCTGTCGCTGCTCTCCCTGGGTGTCGGGGTGTTCCTGTCCAAGTCCAAAAATCTGCTTAAGAAACCGAGGAAAGAGGAGGACGCAGCACTGTCCAGGAAGAACAGGCGCCAGAAGCTCGATCCGAACCAATTCCTCGGGTTCTCAGAAAAGCTTTATGATTTCCGGAACAGACTGCTCGAGCGGACGAAGAAATTCCTTGAAGTCGACTTTCCGTCATGGCTGAAGGCAAACTATGTTGAACTGCTTTTAGGCACGATTGTCCTGTTCTTCATACTGATAGAATTCAACAACCGACACGGCGTATTCACAGAAGGATATTTCAGGATTTCCCAGATGAAATACATCTACGAATGGGTGAACCTGTTCTTGGCGCTTGCCCTCGCTGTCGCCTATCTGTTCTTTACATTTTTCAATATGACACAGAACAAATTCTATCACCGGCAGATGATCATCATCGTACTCCTGTGGCTGAAGCTCACAACAAGACTTTTCATCACACTGTTCAATGATGTCGAACTCTCACTTTTCATCCTGCCATTCAATATCCTGCTCGTAGTGGTATCGACACCGCTTGTACTGATCAGCATATTCAAAGACTTTGAAGGGGGTAATGACAATGAAAAGACTAAATCATCATGAATATACCGGCCGCATTGATGACGAAAGCAGGCCGGAACGGTTCCACCAGGTGGTAAAACACTGGTCGGAAGGCTCCGTGGCCGGCAGACCGGTCTTCATCGGCTTCTGTTCCGAGGAAGGGGTGCACCGCAACAAGGGGCGTCTCGGTGCGAAGGAGGGACCGTATAAAATCAGGGAAAAGATGGCTTCCCTCCCTTATACAGATATTGTATTCGACTACGGCAGCATCATCGGCGACCAGGACCTGGAAGCATCGCAGGCGGC
>Ga0079226_10004248_pt1 | contig 10941 bp, 11 predicted proteins | sample Poulit2014_FD_76345 | JGI IMG/M metagenome (GOLD analysis project Ga0079226, IMG submission 76345) | Agricultural soil microbial communities from Georgia to study Nitrogen management - Poultry litter 2014 | ecosystem: Environmental > Terrestrial > Soil > Agricultural land | place: USA: Georgia...
GCCTCATCCGTATGAGCAATCACTTCATCTAAAATAACATTCGCTTCGACTTGGATTTCGGCTAATTTTTGCTCTGTTGCCAAATCTTTCGCTAACTTTGTCACATCATGTGTCCGTGCTGTTTTTCCAACCAATTTACCTACTTCATGGTCCCAAACAAGCGTCACATGACCTGCATAGTCACATAATTTTCCACCAGCTGTTAAAATCGATTCATTTACAAGCTCTTCTTTACGAAACAAATGATGGGTATGGCTTCCAATAATGACATCAATGTCCGGAAAACGTTCGGCAATTTGCTCATCAAAATGAATCCCAACATGTGACAACAATACGATGACATCTACCTGACTAGCTAATAAGGCAACCTGTTCTTCCACCGTGTCATAAATATCTTTCACATTCCAGCCAAGCAAATGATAATAGGGATTAAACCGTGCAGTCAAACCGATAAAACCAAGCCTCACACTATGCTCAGACTCCAATATTTGCGACATTTGCAACCAATTAGGATCCGCTTCACGCACACATTCCAAATTGGAACAAACGACATGAAATTCCGCCTCATCATACAAAGTATACAAATGTTCATGAGATAAGATAAGGTAATACCTTCATTATTCCCTAGGGTTGCCACATCATATTGTAAATCATTTAACAAGGACACATTGGCTCGTCCTAATGTCGCTTCAGTGAGTGGATGCACCCGGTCCATATGGTCTCCAATGTCCACCGTCCAAGCAGTCTCCCCTTTTTGAGTAGCTTCCATTCGCCCTGATTTTATAAAGGTCGCCACCTGAGACCAATTGTCAAAATAGCTATGTAAATCGTTTGTATAAAATAAATGAATTGTTTCTTTCATGGAGACGCTCCTCACACACTTTTTTATCGCTTTTTATAGGCCATCCACGATCAACTGAATCGCTGCAATGATGATAACAATTTTCAGTAACCATTCCAATGTTTTACCTCTTAATAACTTTCCAGTCCTCGCACCAACTGTTCCACCGAGATAGGATCCAATGACGAAGAAAATCACATAAGTCCACACGATATGACCGAGCACAATATGCGTAGACGCACTGAATAAACTAATGAAAAATATCATAAACATCGAGGTTGCAATCGCCACTTGCACAGGAATACCGAACAATAAAATCATCGCTGGAACACTAATTGTACCCCCACCAATACCGAATAAACCTGATAACATTCCAACGGCGAACGATAAGATAATGGCACCAAGGAGCGGCACATTATACTGATGCGTTTCACCATCAATTGTAAATGTCTTGGTACGTTCTGTTACGACAAGCTGTTTATTTTTCGTTAATTTCTCCCGATCAATTAACATGGTTAAAAAGACAATCAACATTAAAATTCCAAAATATAAAGAAAAATCATCTGCATTAAACTTCGTATTCAACCATGATCCAACGATTGCACCTGGCAAACTACCAATTAAAAACAATGCCCCTGTACTCACATCGACCCGCTTCAACTTATAATAAGCAAGTGTCGATGATAGGCCAGTAAATACCATGGTCACAAGCGATATTCCTACAACTGTTTGTGGTGTCGCCCATGAAAAAGCTGCAACATAATCATATAAAAACAACATTGCCGGTACAAACACAATTCCCCCACCAAGTCCGACCAGGCTCCCAACAAATGCAGATAAAAAACCGATAAGAATAGAGATTAAAATAACCAAAATCAAGCTATCACTAACCTTCCAAGATGATACTTTACAGTTTAACATTATTTAATGATAGCTTCTAACAATCAACCTTTATGAAATATTTTATAGGATGAATAAAAATACAGCTTTTTACTTCAACCTAAACTCTTACTCTTCTTTCACAGCACTTTATAAACCCTTTATTATTAATTGAATTGCTGCAACAAATATAACCACTCTTAAAAAGTATTCTAAAGTTCGTCCCTTTAAATACTTACTAACTTTTGCTCCAACAGTACCTCCGATGTAAGAACCTACGATAAAAAAGAAAACATGTTTCCATACTATGTGGCCAAAATATATATGTGTGGATGCACTAATTAAACTTATAAAAAGAATCATATACATGGATGTACCTATAGCAATTTGGACTGGCATCCCAAATATTAAAATCATCGTTGGTACACTAATAGTGCCCCCACCTATACCAAACAACCCTGATAAAGCACCAATAAAAAAAGATAACACAAGGGCAGGTGTCATTGTTACATTATAAAAGTATTCTTGACCTTCCAATTTAAACATTCGGGTATTTTCATTATGAATGAATGTTTTATTTTTCATCATTTTATCTCTGTCGATAAACATAATAAGAAAAATAATGAACATTAATATACCAAAGTATATGGTAAATTCATTTGCATCCAATCTTGAATTAATCCAAGTACCTACAATACTACCTGGTAAACTCCCCACTAAAAAGATTGTTCCCGTTTTTACATCTACCCTTCTTAACTTATAATATGCCATTGTGGATGATAACCCAGTGAAAATCATTGTTATCAATGATATACCAACAATGGTCTGAGGAGTTGCCCACGAGAAACTACTTACATTATCATATAAGAATAACATCGATGGAACAAATATAAGTCCACCACCTAATCCTACTAAACTGCCTACAAATGCTGATAAAAAACCTATTATGAATGTAATTAAAATTATTATGATCAACTATATCACTAACCTTATACAATCCAATTGTCATTTTATATTCAAGATCTAAATACTAAAGGAAGCTATCAATTATACTGTTTTAAAAAAGAAAACACCCCTGATGTTAGTGTTCTCTAATTTCAGGGGATAAAATAATTACCGGTTGAATGATCAAAACGCTACAAATTCACTCTTACAATTAATCAGAATGTCATCTTACATGTATCTATATAATTTAATTCCGGTCCAACTTCCGTTTTTATTAATATCTTATTTTCTGGATTTTCCACGTATTCATGCATTGAATAAGCTTTTTTTCCATACTCTACTTGAATATCTACATTGATAGGAATTTCTTTTAATTGTTTAACAATGTTAAAGCAATTTTCATACGTCATTGATGGTTGGTAACGAACAATAATGTCTATATCACTTGATTCGCTAACATGTTGATTTTGTGTTACTAATTCGAATGCAACACTGCCAATAATACCCCATTCTACAGACGCTCTGTGCATAATATTTTCTATCGAATTCAAATACTGGAAAATACCTTCTTTTCTCTCTTTCCATAATTTATTTTTTACGATGTCTTCTGGTCGAATCACCTTTATTGCTTTTGTTCTATCAATAAAGGCGCTATATCTTTCACTTCGTTTATCTCCCCTGATTCCGATTGGTAAAAACTGTTTGGGGCTTAAGGAACGTCGCACTACAACATATGGATTTTTAGCTAATGCCGCTTTCACCCATAATGGCAATTCATTTTCGGTAAATATATCTGTATAATTATTGACTTTTATCAAATCGTGAACACTTATTTCCATTGTTCTTTAATTTTTTCCCTTACTTGAATTGATGCAATTCGACCTTGTTTTTTGGCAATTTCACTATTGATTCTAAAAGATATTTCTGGATAATCACTTATTTCGATTTCGTCAACACTTTCCTCTATTACTTTTATCATTTTAACTTTATCTTCCTTCGTTGGGTTTTCTACATTAATATTGTCTAATAAATGAGATAAAGCACCGAGTGTTGAAAACGATTCTACATCATAAGCCATCGCTGGAATATTTTTTGTTGCTTCCTCTAATTCTTCTAACGTTCTTTGAGTGATTAATGCAGCTGATTTTTTAGACATGACGTGCACATTTACTTCTTTATCATTTACTGCAATTAGTCGATTACCTTGTAAGCCATGTGATAAAAAGGCACCAGATATTGCTTTACCAGGAATAAATGTCACAATTTTATGTTTGTTTATTCTAGCATTAGCATATGCAAAAACTGCAGCAGCACAGGCTTGATGTAAACCTAACAATTCCTCATTATATCCATATGCTTGACCTGGTACATCTACAATCGGTACAACCGTTCGAGGATTTTTCCCACCATCTTCGTTTATCATTTCCCATAGATATTTCGCAATATACCAACCTTCTCTTATACCAAACTCACCATTTCTAACCCGCGGATACACGTTATTTTCATCAGGTACAATAGCAATGAACCTATACTTTCTTCCATTAATCTCTTTATCTGCAACTAATAAGGATGGGATTTCACTAATATTCTCATCACCGCATAGTAATTCAAACCATTTTCTTCCACGACTTTCTATCGTTGAATTTTTTTTCATATATTGTTGGGATGTTGTTACCTTTTCAGACCCACTATATAATTGTGCTATTTCATCAGTTGATAATCGTTTTTCCACATTTAGATTGTTTAATATATTTAAATAATAATCATATGACTTCACACGTTCAGATTGATAGTCTTTTTCAATTATTTCATGAAGTGTTTCTTTTAACTCTTCCACATCATCACCAATTAAATAATCCGCCAATCCTGATTTAACTCGTTGTTCACCACCAATTGTTTGCCATGTTAAAATACGATCACTGGAATCAAATTCTCTTATACCTGCTTCTTGCTCTATCACTTCTGGACCATTTAAACCGAGTCGAGCTTCTTTTGTCATAATAATTGCACTACATAACCCTGCTGTGATTCCCATTCCACCAAAAGAGCCTATTTTTCCAGGTAATACTGCAATAACAGGAACATACTTTCTTAACTCAACTATCGCTGAATGAATTTCCGCAATGGATAGCAATCCATAATTTGCTTCCTGTAATCTCACACCACCGGTATCAAATAAAATAATGGGGATAATTAATTCACCATTTTTACAGCTTTCTAAAGTTCTTTCTAATATTCCAGCAATTTTTGCGCCAGATACTTCACCAATTCCTCCACCTTGAAATTCTCCTTCAATAGAAATAACAGTTACTTTGTTTTTATTCAATAATCCCTTGGCAATCGTCACACCATCATCACTTTGTGGCACAATACCTTGTTTTTGTAAATGAGGTGATTCAAATTGTTCGTAAGGTTTGATAAGCTCGACAAACGTATTGTCATCCAAAATAGATTTAATTCTTTCACGTGCATTTAACTCAACAACACTTTCTTTCAATTGATTAAACATCATTTGTCACCTCAATCGCTTGATATAAACGAATTTTCACTACACCCGGTGTTGCACCAAAATCATTTATATAAACATTTGATGCGTAGTTATGTTCTTTAAAAAATCGTTCAATTAACTCATCCCAAGTCCGCTTAAATCCACTAATCCCTGTACGTACATTGACAATTACCTTGTCATCTTTTCTAGGTTCAATAATAACTTCCAAATTTCCCGATCCAACAACGCCTACATGTGCTGATTTTTCCAGTTTTTTCTCTGCATTAAATTCATATATTAATTCTTCCACTCTTCCCACTCCTTCACGTTTATTCTTGACTAAAGTTTCTTTTTAATAAGTGTAAGAAGATTGTCGCTGCAAGTAAATCTGCACAACCTCCTGGTGAAATGTTTTTATCAATAAACTGTTCATTCAGTAGCAATAACCGTTCTTCTGTTACACCCAAATCCAATATTTTTTCTGACTCTTTTTGTGCAAAATGTAAACCTTTTTTCCCTGCACGATGTAAAACACACGTATCATCAACATGCATCATTAAATGTAACAAGGTTAAGTGTAATGTGCTCTCTAGAGGTTTACCTTGGTCAATGTTTTTTTCAAATACTGGTAAAGCATAATTGTATATGCTAGGAAATCCATTTTCAGCTTCTTCTCTCGCTCCACGAATACCGTATTTTTGTTGAACTACATTTCCATTTGTCTTTATTTTATCAGCATACTGTCTATCTTGATAACTCGCTATTTCGCCTGCTGTTTTTAAGACTTCATAACTATTCAGTTTGCCATAGTTTGTCGCAAATGCAGATGTTATCAACCCAAGGGCCCAAATTGCTCCTTTATGTGTGTTAACCCCATTTGTAGCAGCAAACATTTGATGCTCACCTTCTCTCCCAATCAAAGCTATTTCCTCTCGTAATGATTGGGAGATATCTCTTCCGAAACTTGCATAAGCAATTCTTTCAAATGTACGTTGTAATGTAGTGGCTGATTTGACCATTAAATCTACTGTCAAATCATCGTGTGAACCATTATCTAGTCTATCAACAAGACCTGGCTTTGGAGTTAACTTTACTTCTTGGATTAATGCATTAACTGCTAACTCAGCTATTTTCTTTGACATTTGTTTTTTTTCTTCCTCTATGCGAGTAGCGTACATCACATCCATATTACCAACTCCTAAATTGTTCTGGCGGGCTATACAATCCATCTGACCATTCAACTAATTCTTCAATGTTTTTCGCAGCAAGTAATGAACGTTTTGCATCGGTACGTTTGATTCCCATACTTTCAGGTGTAGCTACTATACCTCTATCAATAAATGATTGTAATTTTTCAGCGTTTGATTCTAGACCTAATGGCGTTAATCCAGCAATCGATGCAATTGCTGCTTTCTTTTCTTCCATATCATCTAGTTTATATAAATATGCAATACCTTCTTCCGTTACAACATGTGTTACATCATCGCTATAAATCATAACTGGAGTCGTTGCTAAATCTGCTTTTTCTTTTACATTTATCGCGTCTAATGATTCGACAAATACAGGTTCATTTCCATCCTGGAACGTTTCAACTACTTGGACAACCAACTTTCTTCCTTTCGCTAATGGATCATCCGAATTCATCATATCTAACCAAGCTGGTGATGAGTGTCGGCGACCACCTGGGTCATGTCCCATATTAGGTGCTCCGCCATACCCTGCCAATCTACCAGAAGTTACAGTGGATGAATTACCATAGGAATCTATCTGTAAACTTGATCCAATAAATAAATCTACTGCATACTGACCTGCCATTTGTGACAAAGTTCTGTTAGACCTTAAACTACCATCATCTCCTGTAAAGAATACATCTCTACGGGCAGATACATAATCTTCCATCCCTACTTCACCACCGAAACAATGGACACTTTCAATCCATCCACTTTCTATAGCAGGAATTAATGTAGGGTGTGGATTTAATGCCCAATGTTTACATATCTTTCCTTTCAAACCTAGTGACTCACCGTAAGTTGGCAGTAGTAACTCAACCGCTGCTGTGTTAAAACCAATCCCATGATTCAAGGAGATTACACCATGTTTTCCATAAATCCCCTTAATAATCATCATTGCCTGAAGTATTTGTAATTCAGTAATATGTTGTGGATCTCTTGTAAATAAAGGCTCTAACTCATATGGTTCATCGGCTTCCACAATATAATCTATCCAAGATCCAGGTATATCGACACGTGGTAATTCTTCTACAATTTCATTTACTTGAGCAATAACGATACCATCCTTAAATGCTGTTGCTTCAACTAATGTAGGAGTTTCTTCTGTATTTGCACCAGTATATAAATTACCATGAATATCTGCTTTATCAGCAGCCACTAATGCCACAGCCGGAGTTAAATCAATAAATAATCTTCCATACAATTCCACGTAAGTATGTATTTCTCCCATTGTTAATTTTTTATCTTCAATCATCTGTGCTATACGCAAACTTTGTGGACCAGCAAAAGCAAAATCTACTTTATTTGCGATTCCTTTTTCAAATATATCTAAATGTTCTGGACGTGATATACTTGACATTATCATGTGTAAATTATTTATTTTTTTTGGGCTCACATTCTTTAACGCGCTTGATAGAAAGGAAGCTTGTTTTTGGTTGTTCCCCTCTAAAACAACTTTATCTCCTGGTTCAATCAATACTTCTAATGCTGCCACAATATCATTCGTTTTTATAAACTTATCTTTTGTTAAATCATTCATTTTCTCTTTACGCTTTTGTTTCTCTCGTTCTTTTTTATTCCATACTTTTTCTGTTATTTGTGTCAACATAATCACTCCTATTATTTCATCTTCTCTAATACATATTTGCAATCATCTAAATTAGTTTCACTTACTGCTAGTGCACGTATATCTGAATATTTATTATTTATTAATTTTGTTAATACATTATTAGGTGGAATTTCTTGAAAATAACGAACACCATTTTCATATAATATTGATGTAACATCATCCCACTGTACAGACGAAGCAATACTCAAATATAAATCTTTGATGACATCATGACCGTCATAAAGTACCCGTGCATTATAATTTGATACATACTTTATTTTAGGATCGCTAATTGTAACCCCTTTCATTTCTTTTTTTAATTGTTCCGATACTGTACTTAAGAGTGGACTGTGTGATGGTGTGTTTACCGACAAGAAATTCGCACAATTAGCACCATTTTCTCTAGCATCCTCTATCACTTTCTCCAAGCCTTCCCTTGAACCAGACACAGTAATCTGTGTTTGTGAATTGATATTAGCCAAATATACTGGGTTCTCATTTGTATAATTTTTGTCTATTATTTTTTGTAATTGTCTATGATCCATTCCTAAAACAACAATCATCCCATACCCTTCCGGATGAATTTGCTCCATTAATTGCCCTCTCAAAGCTACAGTGTTCAATGCATCTTCAAATGATAATACCTCCGAAGCTACTGCAGCTCCAAATGCACCTACTGAATGCCCTGCAACAAATGTTGGAATATGTGCAGTATCAAGAAAATATCTATATACGGCAACACCACTGACTAATAAACATATTTGAACATTTTTAGTACTTTCTAGCTTTTTTTTACTTTGAAGTAAACGAATATCGTAACCCAGTATTTCACTCGCTTCATCAACTGTTTGCTTTATGATATTTTCATGAGGCAAATCATCCAGTAAATTAGGGATTTGTGAGCCTTGACCAGGAAATAAGAAAGCTGTTTCCATTAGATTCCACTCCAATCATCCGTATCCGTTAATATTTTTTGAATGCTTGAGATGACATGATCGTTATGTGACGATAGTAAAATTTTTAAATCTGTAATATTCCCACTAGTTAATAATTGATAAATTTCTTTATGTTCTTCAATAGATTTTTTTACATTTCCTTCTTGAGTGAAGGATAAGTTTTGGATGCGTAATAATGGTGCACCCAATCTAGAATACGTTTCAATAACTGGGTTACTACCACTTAATTTTACTAAACATAAATGAAATGCATAATTCAATTTTGTATAACTAAATATTGCATCTTCAACATGCATCGATTGAATGATATTTTTCATCTCTTCTAAAATCAGCGGATTTAACTCTACTTTATCGAGCCTTTCTACAGCTAAATTCTCTAACATATTTCTAATAATCAATAAATCAAAAATATCTCTATTCGTATACTTTTTCACAACGGCCCCACGGCGTGGAATTCTTTTTAATAAACCTTCTGTTGTTAATAAATAAATAGCTTCACGGACAGGTGCACGACTTGTACCATAATACTCTGCATAACTTTTTTCTACTAGTTTATCTCCTGGTTTTAATTCACCAATAATAATTTGTTTCGAAATATCCTCAGCTATTTTTTTTGCAAGCGAACTATAATCCACACTCATTTGATTACCTCCTAAAACAGTCGACTATTTATTTGGTTAATAACGTAACATATAAATTTACGCTTGTCAAAATATTCTCACACTCTCACAAAACAAGAAAAATGTTTTTAATCCTATATAATGAAAGGATTATATTCGTTTGAAAATTATCATAATTTATAAATATATATTGCTTTTTTAATAAATCTATTATATGATACCTTTTAAACAGTCGACTATTTATTTATTAACGCTTTGAAAACGCTTACTTATAAGGAGGAGTTTGGATGGTTATTTCTGGTGTTGCTATCTTGTCGCTTTGTATGTTGATTGGTATCTTTTTTGGAGATATTTTAGGAATGTTTCTAGGAATTGACGCAAATATTGGTGGTGTTGGAATCGCCATGGTATTACTTGTACTATTGGTTGACTATTTAACAAAAAGAGAAAGACTTAGCATGCCTGCACAAAACGTAATTGAGTTTTGGAGCGATATGTACATACCTATTGTAGTTGCTATGGCAGCAAATCAAAACGTTGCCGGTGCTTTATATGGCGGTTTTTTAGCTATTTTAGTTGGAATAGGAGCAACGATTCTAGGTTGGATTTTTGTTCCTATTCTATCAAAAAAGAGTGCAACGGACTCAACTGAAACAAATTTATAATAATCTAATATAAGGAGGAGTATGAATGATTGACTCTTTAATGTCTGTTCTGGAAAAATATGATTTAATTACATCTTTTTCAATTGTTGGGATTACTATCTTTATTGCATATGTACTTTCTAACCGTTTAACAAATGGTAGATTTAATGGTTCAGCAATCGCAATTATAATAGGTTTGGTTCTAGCATATGTTGGTGGTATTTCAACTGGTGGTGAAAAGGGCCTTGCTGATATTAGTGTATTTGCAGGGATCGGCTTAATGGGTGGTGGAATGTTTCGTGATTTCGCTATTATTGCAACCGCTTTCGGAGCTCGTTTTGATGAAATAAAAAAGGCTGGATTAAACGGTATAATAGCCTTATTCGTAGGTGTATTATTATCTTATATTGCCGGTGTAAGTATTGCCTTAGCTTTTGGTTATACAGATGCAGTTAGTCTTACAACAATAGGCGCTGGTGCAGTTACTTACATAGTCGGTCCAGTAACTGGTACTGCTTTGGGTGCTAGCTCAAAAGTAATTACAATTAGCATTGCAGCTGGTTTAGTAAAATCAATTATCACCATGATTGGTACACCTTTTATTGCAAAATATATTGGATTAAACAATCCTAGTTCTGCAATGGTATATGGTAGATTACTTGGTACAACAAGTGGTGTAGCCGGTGGGATAGCAGCAACTGATACAAAATTAGTTGCGTATGGTGCTGTA
>Ga0079226_10004250_pt1 | contig 10940 bp, 9 predicted proteins | sample Poulit2014_FD_76345 | JGI IMG/M metagenome (GOLD analysis project Ga0079226, IMG submission 76345) | Agricultural soil microbial communities from Georgia to study Nitrogen management - Poultry litter 2014 | ecosystem: Environmental > Terrestrial > Soil > Agricultural land | place: USA: Georgia...
AAGTGGTTGAGAGAGCCGCATTTGATGAACACATGGTGGAATTTGGATTCTGGCTGGGAGACAACAATAACTTTGATCACCCTACATTCTTTGTTCTGCCCTATCCATTCGTCAGCGGACAAGTACTTGAAGTCACTGAATACTTCCCAGCCGGCAGCCATTTCAGCGAGCATATGGCTGAGTATCTGCTGGAAATTGAATCCGACTTGTCAGAAATTGAACCGGAATCAATCATCCAGTTCTTCAATGCTTCTTTTGTTAAATCGGCAGAATATCTGGAATGGAAGGATACGGAGTACTGTTATAGGGAATTGAAGATGGATAAAAATTATAGGAATAATATTCATTGATACAATAATAAAAGGGCTAGGAAATATTTCCAGCCCCTTTATAAATATTAATTCAGTATTTAATCTTATTCCATAAAAGTTTCAGGTAAGAATGTTACCAATGTTGGGAAAAAGATAATTATAAGTATAGTAATTAAGTATAACAAACAGAATATTAAAATATGTTTCATCATTTTCAATACATTTGTTCCAGCGATTTGTGACGCTAGTAAACTAGATAAACCATAAGGAGGGGTTACCGTACCTAACCTTATAGCCATAACTGTTACTATACCTGCAACTAAAGGATCTATACCTAGTCCTATTTTTACCGGTAAGAGTAAAGGTACAAATATTAACATAGCAGAATTTGGTTCCATAAATGTTCCTAAAGCAAAATAAAGTAATGTAAGTAAAATTAAGAACATAGTTGGACTAAACTCGTTTTCTATTAAAAAGTTAACTAACGGATCTAAAGTCTGATAATAAGTAAGAACCCAAGATAATATTGCTGCTGAAGCAATTAGAATATAAATTATAGATGAGTCAATTACTGCTTTTCTAACAGCTTCTATATAGTCCTTAATATTTCTTTGTTTCTTGAATATAAAGGCTATTATAAATACATACATCACTGCTATTGCTGCTGCCTCAGTTGCGGTAAAAAGACCAGCCATTATACCAACTATTATTACTAGGAATAAACTTACCGGAAAAATACTTTTCTTCAGTGCTACTTTTTTTGAAAGCATCTCCCCTGTTTCTATACCTATTTCTTCATTACTTATAGCTCCTACATTATTTTTAGAAGCATAGAAGTATGCATAAGCCATCTGTACTACACCTACGAGGATACCAGGTATAATCCCTGCTATAAATAGTCCTGCTACCGAGGTTTGAGCCAAAGCACCATATACAATAAGTAATATACTCGGAGGAATGATTGATCCAATTGTAGAAGCTGAAGCAGTTATTGTAGCCGAAAATTCTCTACTATATCCAGCTCTAATCATGGCTGGAATCATTATTCTCCCTAATGAAGCAACATCTGCTATAGATGAGCCTGAAATCGCGCCAAAGAATATACTGGTGATGATATTCATATGCGCAAGGCTACCTTTAATATTTCCAACTAAAGACTTTGAAATATAAATCAAATCATCTGTTACTTTAGTTAAATTTATTAATTGTCCTGCCAATATAAACAGTGGTATAGCTAGCAAGGTAAAACTGTTCAATGACTGTGAAAGTGTGGATGCTACTTGCGTAAGGCTTACCATAGGCTCAAATATTATAGGTACTACAGATGCTATAATTATACTAAATGCTACCGGTACACCCATTAATAAACAAATAAGGAATATGGCCAATACTATCCATAAAATCATTTATCTGCACTCCTTTTCTTAAAGAAGGTCTCTTTAAATAATTGCAGATGAAAAAACAACATAAAAATTGAGCCAATAAGAATTGATGAGTAGTAGTAAATCAGATTGGGTTGTGATTCAAGGAATCTTACAGATACTAACTCTCGTCTACTAAGGCCAACTTGCCAAGCTTCTATTCCAATAACAATTAATATAATAATCGCTGCCAATACTAATATATAAACAATTCTATTCTTTAAAATTATTGCTTTTTTACTCATATAATCAGAAAATATATCGATTTCCAAATGTGCTTTCTCTTTTATAGCCAATGCTGAACCAGTAAATACGAGCCAGAATATAGAGAAATTTCTGATTACTTGAAGTTCAGGAATAGATATATTAAATACATACCTTGCTATAACCCCTATAAATAGCGATAAAGTTAATATTATCATCATCGATATAGAAATTATTTGTGCCGTCTTAATTAATATATCTGATAGTTTTTTCATTTAATCCCCCCAATTTATACATACCTACTATTTTTCAAATTGTTGAAGAATCTCTTCATCAATATCATGTTCTTCAATAATTTCAGCTCTCTGCTCTTCGCCAATCTCCATAAATTCTTCTTTTTCTGGTTCAACAACAGTGACGTCAAATTCTTCTACAAGTTCATCAACCAAGGATTCAGTTTGTTCAAAAGCTTTAGTTATATACTCTTCTTGGACAATTGATGCAGCTTCATCAATTGCACTTTTATGTTCATCACTTAAACTTTCATATGTTTCATTGTTCATTACTACAAAACCTAAATCAATAGTGTGTGCTGTTCTATTTAAATGTGTTGTAACTTCACCGAATCTTTCAGCTAACATTGCATTAACACTGTTTTGCGATCCTTCAACAACCCCTGTTTGTATAGCTGAATACACTTCACTTAAATCAATATTTTGTGGACTAGCACCTAAACTATTCCACCAGTCCATTTCTGTTGAACTTCCACCGCTTCGCATTTGTTTGCCAGCTAAATCTGACATGGTTTCAATTGGGAAAGTACTAATAATATTTCTTTCATTCCCTCCAGCATACATTAATGTTTTTAAGCCTGGACTTTCTATAAGTAAATCTTCGAAATATTCAAGTCCATCATCACTATGAATAATTGATTCAAAGTGTTCTTGATCTTCATATAAATATGTTGTTCCCAATAACTCAAATTCTGGATTATGTTCTACAAACCAACCAGTATCAGTGTAAATCATGTCAATATCTCCAGAAATAACAGATTGATATAGGCTGGATGCATTACCAACCGTACCGCCACTGTGTACGGTAAATGACACTTCTCCATCAGTTTGGCTCTCAATTTCATCCGCAAACGCTGTTAAGGTTTCAGTTAATATGTGATCTGAAGGGTTTATTGTTGAAGCAACTAACTCTACTTCACTTTCAGCTGATGCTCCTTGTTCTGATTCTTCGTTTTCATTTTCCGCTTCTGTATCACTACAAGCTGCTAATACTAAAGTAAATATTGATAATAGAATAAATAGATATTTTTTGTTTTTCATATTAAATTCCCCTTTTGTATTACTTTGTGTTTAATATATTTTCTTTGAAAAGTATAAGTTATGTGTATATCGTCCTCATCAGTTATAACAATAGAAGGATATGAATATTCGTCTTTCCCATCTTCTTCAATACTTTCTTGTATATTTATAACGTGTCTCCATGTTTCTCCACTATCTTCTGAGATTGCGAGTGAAAGTGGGTTTCTTATTGTGCCCCAAATTATCTCTGTTTCTTTATTTATATCTACCCCTGCTTTCTCAAGATCTTTCTCATCAAACCAAGGTGGCATATTTTTATCCGGTGGCGCAATATCTGCATTTACATCGTTATAAGCAATTAATATTTTATCTTTTGATATTCTCTTTGCTTGAATAGAAGAATTATTATTCATTAAATTTGTTTTTTCTGGGCTAGACCAGCTTTCGCCATTGTCATGAGAAACAGACTTGTATATATAATCTGCCTTTCTACTTCTAAAAAACACTAATAATTTATCATCAATTTTGATAAGTGATGGATGAACAAGACCTTCACTATCTTTAATTTTATATTCTTTCCAATTATTCCCGTGGTCAGTAGACATTTTGATTACACTATAATCTTCACCAAATAGACCATTATCAGATTTTATACTGTAATATGCTGGCAATAATATTTTACTATCGTTCAGTATTATTGGAGGATTCCGAATAAAAGACCCTGGAGTATCAAATAAAACCTTACTTTCGCTCCAAGTCTCTCCTTCATCTTTACTTATAGTATATTTGACTACGGAAGAGTTTTGGTGGATGCCATCTTGAGACGTATATATAATCCATAAATTGTCATCAGAGTTTCTATATATTATTGGATTTTGTTCAGATCTTGTATTATCATCGGTAACATAATTAGGCTTTTCCCATGATTTATTTTCCATTGAGTATCGACTAGTAACAATTTTAATATCGCTTTGTCCCTCATTTGTTCCACTAAACCAAGCACAGAGTAAATCTCCATCTTTTAAAACAAAAAGATTAGATGCATGATTATGAATATCATTAATAGGTATATCATTTTCAAGTATCTTGAAATTTTCCAAGCTCAACACTCCTTTTAATAATTTCTTACCAATTTTACGGCTTCTTTAATAGCAGTTTCCATACTTTTATGATCAGATTGATTTTTACCAGCTATATCAAAAGCAGTCCCGTGATCTACTGAGGTTCTTATTACACCTGAATTTAGCCCTACTGTTATATTTACACCTTCCTCCAGACCTAATACCTTAATTGGAATATGACCTTGATCATGATAGCAGGCAACAACAACATCAAAATCACGTCTTTTTGCTCTGTAAAATAATGTGTCTGCTGCTAGTGGACCTTCTACATTTATACCTTCTAATTTAGCTCTGTCAATTCCTGGTAATAATTTTTTCTCCTCCTCTTTGAAACCAAATAATCCGCTTTCACCAGCGTGAGGATTTATACCACATACAGCAATTTTAGGTTTGGAATTTCGTCCATTTTTTAAAGTATCATGAGCAAGTTTAATAACTTCATAAGTTCTTTCCGGGTTTATTTTCTCAATAGCTTCTAAAAGTCCTATATGTGTTGTAAGGTGTATAACTTTAAAGTCTGGACAACTTAACATCATAGAATAATTTTCAGTACCAGTTAGTTCTGCAAGTATTTCAGTATGTCCAGGATACTTATATCCTGCCAATTGTAACGCTTCCTTATTTAATGGTGCAGTACAAATAGCAGATACTTCCGTGGAGACAGCATACTCTACGGCTTTTTCAACATATTTAAATGCTGCTTCTCCAGATTTCTCATCAACTTTTCCATAGGGGTGATTATAAGATAATAAATTTAAATCTATAATATTAATTAAGTTTTTATCAGGTATAGCCTTATCAGGACTTTCTATTAGATTTAAGTTTATATCTATTTCCAAGTTATCTATTTCTCTTGCTAAAATATTTTTATCTCCAATAACTATAGGTAAACAATAGTTATTGATTATACCTTCATTAATTGTTTTAACTATAATCTCAGGTCCGATGCCCGAGGGATCGCCCATTGTTATTGCAATTTTAGGTTTCATAATTATCACCATTATATTAACTTTCTATAAATATTTTTAATATCATTTAAAGTTAACTCTTTGGGATTATTAACTAAGAGTCTAGTGACCTGAGAAGCAGAGTATGATAACTCATTAATGTCGTCCTCTTTTATACCGAATTCTTTCAAATCTTGCGGAATACCTAAAACACTAGTCCATTCCTCAATTTTTTCAATTACTGCATTTGCTAAACTTGGTTCATCATGCTCTAACCCCATAATTTTTCCAACCTCTATTAATTCATCTTGAATTTCATCAAAATTAAATCTCATTACATGAGGCAACAACATAGAATTTGCGACTCCGTGAGCAATACCATATGTTCCACCTAATGGATAAGCAAGGGCATGGACAGCCGCTGTACCAGCACTTGAAAGAGCCATGCCACCATACATGGAAGCTAACAACATCTTTTCTCCACTTTCATAATTTTCCGGATCATTATAAAAGTCTATAATACTCTGAGAAATTAATCTCATACATTCTCTGGAAAATATTGTACTGAGTCCATTTGCTTTATTTGAAATATAAGATTCAATCCCATGTGTAAATGAATCCATCCCTGTAGCTGCAATTACATTTTTAGGTAAATTAGTAAGTAATCCAGAATCCAAAACTACTATATCAGGATAAAGTTTTGAAGATATAACGCCTTCTTTAAGTTTTTTTTCTGGTAAAGTAACAATAGCGTTCGGAGTAGATTCAGCTCCAGTACCTGCTGTAGAAGGAATTAATATAGTTTTGACACCATCTTTTTTAACTAAGTTTTTACCTATTATATCTTCAACATATACATTATTCTTTAGTAAAACCGAGATGATTTTTGTAGTATCTAAGACACTACCACCACCTATGCCAATTACAAGATCATAAGTTTCATTCATTTCGTCCCTTATACTTTGAATGTGCTCAGCTGTAGGTTCAGACATGACCTCATTGAAAATATCAAATGTAATACCTGTGTTTTTAAGATAATTTAATAAGTGTTCGAGTTTTCCAAGTTTGAATAATGAATTAGATGATATTACCAATACATTTTGTGGATTTAACTTATCTATTTCAGAATCTAAATTTTCCAAAGCTCCCTTTTCAAGTATTATTTTATTTGCAGTCATAAATTCATGCCTCATGTTTTACCCCCTAGAATTATTAAAATATTTTACTACTTCAATGACTTTTTTTTCAACTTTTTCATCTACCGGCCTTATAGGTGCTATAGGATTTCCAGCCTCTATTCCTGTATGGTTCACAAAGCTTTTCAATACAGAAGGTATAGTACCTTCACTAAATAATTCTCTTATCTTTTTAAGTTGCTCTTGATGTTTCTCTGCTTCTTTGAAATTTCCTTTTTCCCAGTTATTATATATTCCGTAAACAATATCTGGAACAACATTTGCTGTAGATGCAACAGCACCAGATCCTCCTTCTTTTAAACTATCAAGAATTAATGAATCCGTACCACATAAGACATTAAATTTTTTATCTTTTCCAATTTGTATATAGGTTTTAATATTTTCTAATTCTCCGCTACTATCTTTAATACCAACAATATGTTCATTAGTTGCTAATTCTTCTAAAATATCTTTTTCTACACTAATACCGGTTAGTTTTGGAATATTATATATCATCAAAGGAAATTTTAAATTATTGGCTATTTCTAAATAATGATCTCTTAATTCTTCGGATGATGGACGAATAAAGTATGGAGTAATAATCGATAATAAGTCAGCACCAACGCTAATTATTTCCTTACTTAATTCAATTACTTCAGAAGTACTGTTTCCTCCTGTCCCTACTATAAGAGGCACTCTTCCATCTATTTTCTTTGCAGTGAAATCTGTAAACTCTATTTTCTGTTTAGTATTCATCATATGAAATTCGCCATTTGTTCCTAAAATAAATATTGCAGAACATCCATTAGCTATTAGTTTTTCGATTAGTATTTCTGTAGCGTCATAGTTAATTTCATTATTGTCTTTGATTGGAGTAACCATCGCTGGTATTATTCCTTTGATATCCATTTTTAAAATGTCCCCCTAATGTTATATAAGCTTTTACTAGTGAGTCTTCAGTTCCAAAACCACCAGATTTAGTTACAGATATAATTTGAGAATTATCAGATTGCAATATACCTAGCGGCATACCTTCTTCTATACTGTGGAAAAGCTCATATTCTTTGTAATTTATGGTATCTGCAATACCTTTTGCGGTATCACCACCAGACATAATTAAATTTTTTATTTTAAACTTTCTATTCACTTCATCTATTATCATCCCTAATCCTTTAGAGATTTTTTTTCCGATTTGTCTATTGTTTATATTCTTTTTAAGTTTATAATCATTTAATTTTTGTTGTTCTGCGTCAGAAGCGTTTGTATATATCACTACATTTTCACCCTCAGACAAATATTCAAAAATTTCTAAGGCTATCTCTAAGATTTCGGATTGTAGCTTTTCAGAGTGTAACAACTTGTATGCACTAATTTCAATTGAGTTTATATCCGTCTGTAAAACAAGCGCTTGTAATTGTTTTCTTGTCACTTCATTAGTACTGCCAAGTGCTACAATAATGCCATTTTCAGGTTCATACTGAGATATACTATCAAATTCTTTAGATTTCAAAGACTTTGCAATTATGTTTGCCAAGCCTGCAGAACCGCTCCATATAAATTCATTATTTAATGTGCTGAAATTATCATATATTTCTTGAATATCTTGGTTAGTTTCAGCATCACAAACAAAAATTTTAACATTGTCCTTTAAACTACTGCAAATATTTTCTTCAAAGTTATAGGAAATATCTTCTTTGTTTAATCTTTTTACTTTATACTTCGATTGAAATGATATGATTTCTGTGGCTAATGAGCTTTTAAAAGGCAGTAGCACATCTTTGTAAAAAGGAGTATCTTCTAAAAGTACATCATTCACATAAAGCTTCCCCCCTTTTAAATATCTATTATTATCAGGATAACTAGGTATAACTACTGTGAAATCTATTTCTTTACTATCTAACATAGCATTAATTTCAGCAGTTATATTTCCTCTCATTGTTGAGTCAATCTTCTTGAATATCTTTCGCGAATTAACCATATGTAACTGTTTAAATATATATTCTGTTCTTTGATAAGCCTCCTCTTCTGAAATGTTTCTGGTATCTAAATCTAATGAGATCAGATTCCCTTTATCTAAGTATTTTCTTATCTCAAGATCCCATACTACTTTAGTTTCTAAATTTCTTTCTTTAAACTTTATTCCCGAGTCACTAGCCCCTGTAAAATCGTCTGCTATTATAATTTCCATTCATCACAACACCTCTTAAAACGCTTTCAATAATTGTATCTATATTTTAATAAGATATATCACAATATTCAACGTTATTAAAACATTTAATAAATTACATTAAAAATAGACTTAATCCGATGCAAATTGCAACGAATTAAGTCTCATTATTTATTTTTCTCCACAAAGTAGATCTGTTTATAGATAACCTTCTTGCGGTATTAGTTTTATTAAAGTTCTCCTCTTCAAATACTTTTTCAATAATTTCTCTCTCAATTTCTGATAAACTCCTAGATAAATCTATTAACTTTAGATTAGGGTTATTATATCCAACATTTTGGTTGCAGTTATACGGTAAGGTGGTAATGTCTAATAGAAATTCATTAGTTGAATCTAAGTATAATCTGTCAATGGTACTTTTAAACTCTGGTAAATGTCCTGGCCATGAATATTCTTCAAACAAGCTAAAATCATTATTTTTAATACCTACAATCTGCTTACCATATTTTACATTTAAATGTTTCAAATAAGTAATTATCATTTTTGATATTGTACTTTCTTTCTCATTTAAATTTTTAACAATAAGTTTGTTACCATTTATTACTTTCCATAACATTTTATTGAGCTTAATATTAGCTAATAGTTTTTCACTATTGTAAAGAAATACAACAAGTACTTTTATTCGTTCAAATAATTTCAATATTTTTTGCTGTTGAGAATGACTTAAAATATGTGCATCTTTAATCAAAATAAGAGTATCATTACTAATACTTTCTATGAATTTAAGAATGTTATTAAAAGTCATAGTATCGAGTTTTTCTAGTTTGATTTCTATAATATGTCTTAAGTTTGATTTTTCTTTGAATATCCTTTGTATAACCAGTTCTCTTCCATTCCCTGATTCACCTATCAAAGTTAAATAATTATATTTTAAAAATTTGCAAATTTTATCTTTTTCAATTACATCATCGCTAGTTAATCCAAGGTTTTCTATTTCATTAAAATTCATATCCCAAATTCTTATTTTCGTGTTCATAATTTGATCAGGTTCTTTAGTATATTCCAAACGTGTTATTACATTCATATAGTTATCACTAAATTTTTTTATTTTTATTATATAATCTTTTTCAAAAATACTTTGAGATAGCATGAGAGTTATATTGTTATGTAATAAAAGATTTTCATTGATATCATTTAACTTCCGATAATTGTTTAACACAAAATCAAATGAACTGGTCGATATAAGTTTATTGAAATTTCTATTTTTATATTTAACTTTATATTTGTTATCCAATAAAATTATTGGCATTTCTATATAATCATTCATATTTTTTAAAATATCTATTTCATTTTTATATTTTTCTGTTTCTGAATATAATATATCAGCCTTATTGAAAGAATCATAAATTGATTCTTTACCTGACGTAAGTAAAATACCTTCCATTCCCATTTCTGTAGCTATATCAACTGTAACTGTGTCCCCTACTACAACATTTATATTCGAATTTTTTAATTCTTTTAATACAGTCTTAACATTCTTTTCATCATTTATACTTTTGAAATGTAAATCTATATCTATTAGCATTGACACAGATTTAAAATTCGAAATTATATTATTAAATCCCACTACTCCGATTTTATCATCAAAATTCTTTAAATATGTGATCAAACGTAAAATGTCATACCCTGACACGTCAACTTCGACTACTTGTAGCGAAGTATTTTCCCTCAATGTCTTTGCTGTCCCACCTCTACTAATTATTATGTCAAAATCACTGTCACTATAATTTTTTGAACGTATATAATTTGCACTCTCTTCTAAGTTAGCAATATAAGTTGTTACTTGATAACCTTGTAAATCCAGTCTCAGTGATTCTACTAATTGGGCCAATCCTTTATATGGAGCAATAAATAAAACTCTCAACTTATCACCATACTTTCTAACTACATATATTTAAATTAAAATTATAATTGTTACTTATTACTAAATCAAATTTTATAATTTAGAAATCAACCAGCACCTCCATGATTAAATCTGTTTAACACACTAGTCAAATAATCTACCTAAATACTATTGAACAGTTAATATACTATTTAAATTAGATATAACAACACCACCTCAAAATCCTCTCGAGATGGTGTTATTATACTTTGCATCTACTAATTAAATGTAGCTTCTTCAAATCTTATATACCCGACAGGATCGATCACTACATTATCCACTTGGCTGGTATTGACCCCGACTACAGAGTTCGCATAGTACATTGGAGTCAACGGTGAG